>TARA_R110002072_G_scaffold120719_5_pt1 | contig 15449 bp, 9 predicted proteins | sample TARA_R110002072 | Tara Oceans TARA_R110002072 (sample SAMEA4397118) | marine metagenome | biome: Polar Biome; feature: [SRF] surface water layer (ENVO:00010504); material: water (ENVO:00002006), including particulate matter (ENVO:01000060) such as... | depth 5 m | reverse complement strand
GAACGTGTGCAACCTGAGCGTCGGGATTGAAGCTAATATCATCGACCCATGCGTCCATGCGATCCGTGTCTCGCAGTGGCTTCGGCAGATCTTCGCTCATTAAAATCGCTCGCCCTACCAGAGTGGCGGCCAGCGTTTTCGTGGAAGAAAAATTATTGACGGGCTCATTTTTTCCGGGCATATCGGGACGGTAGAATTCGTGGCAAAGTTTTCCGTAGCGAACGATGGCGTAGGAGAACGGTGCGGTTTCATCGACGATGGCGAGAATGTCCGGGTCCAGGCCACATTCTTCAATTAAAGCCTCCGCTGCTACCAGCTCCCACGGGCCCGTACCGGGATCGTTGAAGACCGCCAGTGCCGGGTCATTCGTCAATGCGGAGGCGTCGTTACCATTCCCCGCCAAGGAGGAACCACCCGAGCCCCCGCCGCCACCACAGGAGGCAAGCACGGTGACCAGTATGAGTAGGGGCGCGCGAACCAGAGACGTAATAACAGCGATCATGAAACACCTGTCAGTAAAATCCCAAGTATAGTGCAGTTAAAAGGTGTGCCGTTAGTAGGTATTTTTATAAAGCAGCAGTGGCCCGGGTCATGGGAGATCTATGTTATTTCTGTCTGACGGTACCTATAAGCGGCGTTGGCAGGGGCAAAAGCATTACACCTATCGAAGGAAAAAAAGGTAGACTCTGCTGATGTGGGGCGAACATATTTAGCGGAAACAGTGGCTTACGGAAGGCTAGCTCTAGCTCCTATGGCCACAGTGGGCATCGTCCACGCTATCCATTATATTGAACCTTAACCAATACATTAAAGGATTTTCAGTAGTGCAAAAGTTTTTGCGGATCGCCGCCATTATCTATATCGCCTACGTCGCGATCGCTCTTGTAATTATAACCCCGGCTCTCAACTACTTCCCACACAAGTATGTGCAAGACACGTATGGGCGCCAGTTACACACTAGCTGGGTGCTGCTAAACCCCTTCATAATCAGTCTGGATGTGAGCGAAGCTGAATTAAGTGACACAAACGGCAAGCCCTTTGCATCCTTTAGCGACGCGTCGATAAATCTGTCAATGGAAAGTCTTTGGCGCAGTGGCTGGGTATTTGACACCATAAAAGTGCATGATATTTTTGTCGACGTGGTACGCGAAACCGATGATAAATTTAACTTCTCCGACCTTTTGGCCAGCGACCCAGAAGAGGAATCACCCGAGGCAGATAGTGGAAATATACCCGGTGTTACCGTCCACGACCTCGATATCCAGGCCAACACTGTTTTGATGACAGACAACGCACGGAACACGCCCTACCACAGCGAATGGAACGGTCTCAACGTGCGCGTGAAGGATTTATCTACAGTGCTTGAGGAGGGTCAACCTTACAGCGTGGATGTTGAGGGCGAGCGTGGCGGCAAGCTGCACTGGGAAGGCACGGTGTCTATCCCCACTCAAAGCAGCCAGGGTCTGCTGTCGCTATCCAATGTAAGCCTGCTGACCCTGTGGCGTTTTGCTGAGCCGTGGCTGCAATTTGAATTGAAGGATGGACGCCTTGCCGTCGGCGGAAAGTACACAATCAACTGGGGCGACACGTTGAGTTATAGCATTAGCGAGGGCCATATCGGACTTTCGATGCTCGACATTGTGCCAGCACACCCGGATCAAATCGCCGACACGCTGCTAGGCCTCAACAAACTGGATATTACCGCTGTCGAGATAGACAGTAAGACTAACCGCGCAACCATAGACAGCCTGTCCATCGAGGGCCTGCAAGTAGCCACCTGGCTCGAAGACTCGCAGATAAGCCTGCAACAACTCTTTGCCCTGGACTTGCCTACAGATAATTCATCAGCCGCCGAGAAAGATGACGGCGCCGCCAGCTGGAGCGTCGCCCTCAACCAGGCACAGATGACGAATAGCGGCCTGCGCTGGCGCTCAAAAATCACCGACCCCTCGCAGCTTGATGTAACACCGATAGAAGCCTCCATCAAGAATATTACCTGGCCCCTGTCCGGAGAAACAGAACTCACCCTGAAACTGGCTGTGAACGAGCAGGCCAATATTAGCGTGAACGGCAAACTAGCGCTTGCTGAGGGGAACGGGGAATTCAGCTACACACTGGACGGCCTGCCCCTGACCTGGTTCAACCCCAACTTGCCCAGCGCGCTCAAGGCGAAAATTTCAGACGGCCAGGTGGGTGCCGATGGCCAATTGACGCTACAGGAATTTGAACCGACAACAATAGCGCTGAACGCCATCATCCGCAATTTCTCTGCCACTCAGGAAGACGGCGAAACCATGCTCACAGGTTTTAGTGCCGTACGTTTTGACGGTTTAAGTGTGGACATGGCGCAACATCAACTGGAACTGAAAAAACTGTCGATCGAAAGCTACACCGGCCGCCTGCACATCAAAGAAGACGGATCCATCAATGCCTCCAACATTTGGAAAAAAGAGGTGGGCGATGATGCTCAGGAGGTCGCCAAAAACCTGACCGAGGAAAAGCCTTGGTCTATCAGCGTTCCTGTCATACAGATCAGCGACAGCGAAATTGATTTTATGGATCAGTCTTTGCCCATACAGTTTCGCACCGTGATTGGTGAGCTCGAAGGAGAAATCCTGAACATCAGTTCGGATCCAGCAAGGGCGGCCAAGGTGGAAATCAAGGGCTCCGTTGATGGTTATGCACCGGTAGCATTGACCGGTAACACGTCGCCACTTGCCTCACCTGCCGACCTCGACTTGAACCTGACTTTCGACGGGGTTGATATGGCACGTTTGTCGCCCTACACAGGAACATACGCTGGATATGCAATAGACCGCGGGCTACTCAATCTGGCGCTACACTATGTTCTGAAAGACGATCACCTTGAGGGTGACAACAGCATTCGTATCGAAAAATTGAAACTGGGCAAGAAAGTGTCCAGTGATAAAGCAGTGAATCTGCCACTGGAACTTGCGCTGGCGATTCTGACCGACTCCAACGGCGTGATTGACTTGCAAGTACCTGTATCAGGAGACGTGGACAATCCAGAGTTTGCACTGGGGGGGGTCATCTTCAAGGCGTTCATTAACATCCTTACCAAGGCGGTCACCGCACCTTTTACATTGCTGGCCGGCTTAGTCGACACCCAAGAGGACTTGCAAACCATCACGTTCGCTTCGGGCTCTACGCAATTGGATGATACCAGTAGAGAGAAATTGACCCAGCTCGCCAATGCACTAGAACAGCGACCGCAGCTATCTCTAGTCATCACTGGCCGCCTCAATCTTACAGCCGATCGGGAGCGTATGCAGAAAAACGCACTTACAGTGCAATTGCTGGCTGCCGGGCTGTCCGCAGACGAAGTCACTGCCAAGGGCCCGGATTGGGAAGAGGCGATCAACAGGCGATTTAAGGCCATAGCGGCAAGCAACACTGATGAAGTAGCGCCGACGACGCGCGAACAATATTTGCTGGTCGTTGAGAGTATCGGTATACCCGATATACAGTTGCAGGAACTCGCCCAGGAACGCTCAGCAACCGTGAAACGCTACCTGCTCAACGAAGCGGCACTGGCACCCGAGCGTGCGGTAGTGGGCAAGGCCAGCCTCTCCGAAGCAGACAATAACTTTAGCGGTGTGGAAATGGGGATTGAAAGCTAGTGCGTACCCATTGGCACCCTAGGGAACGTAAACGAGGCTCCCGTCACAACTCACGCAGTGATAGCGCGCTCTCCCGCGCTTAGCGCGATTGTGCCGGGTGGTTGAAACCTCGTGCAATTGACAACCACAGAAGTAGCGGTGAGTCGACTGGCGGCGCTGCGGCACACCCTCCAAATCCAAATTGAAAGTGACATCTGGATCGACACCAAATCGAACCATAAGATCCTGCCACTCAGGCCCATGGGGCTTCACACCGCGGCGGGGATAGACTTCATGCACGACAAAATGCGCCACCTCATGCGGCACCGTATCATGCAAGTTTAGCTCAAAATATTTGCCAAAAATCCAGGGGTTGTAGCGAATCAGCCGTCGCTCGCCAATTGTCTTGAACATCCCCGCTGATTGCCCCCGCAGGTCGAACAGCACGGGCACACGATCGAGGCGACGATCAAAAATGCTCTCCGCAAGACAGATATATCCCTCGGTCGCCACCTGAACCTGTTGTTGTTGCGGCTCCCCAATAGGTTGAATCTCGTCTGCTAGCGCCACTATTTTCCTCGAGGGGTTGGTGGCGCCCCAGGAAAGCGAGCGCCAATTGCGTGACCGTTTATTGGTCTAACGCCGCGGTACGGTCTATTTAATGGCTATTCGGTATGCCAATCGTTGTTTTCTACGACGCTATTTATTGCTTTCAAGGGGTGCAGAGGCCCGAGCCTTATAAGTGTCCTGCATGCCCTAACTGGGTGTCAACCGGGAATAGTTACTTCGCAAAATGGCTCCCCAGCACCGGGAGCGACCGCCGAATTGACAAGGCGGTAACCCCTGGACGATACAACTTTCCAGTTTCGAACCAGAAGGTCAGCGTTTACCTGACAGCGGGCACAGTCATAACGCCAAATTACCGCTCCATTATAGCTAACACCTGCGCGCTACAGGCCCTTTCCTGACGATAGGCCAATCGGGGTACCCGGAACTTTCTCTTCACTGTTGGCACCCACGAGGTGCAAAGACAGTGTAAGCTCCGGTACATTAATTTGATGCCGGCCGTCATTGTCCGACACGCACCCACGGCACAGACTTTGCCACGGCTTTTCATAGCACCAGACAATCGATGAAGAAAAGATTATGAAGACACAAACACTCGATATCCAAAGCCTCTCAGAGTACCTAACGCGGCATATTCCTGACTTCACCGGGCCCCTCTCGGCTGAAAAATTCGACGGCGGCCAGTCCAATCCCACGTTCAAGATATGCAGCGCCGACGGACACCCTTATGTTCTGCGCCGCAAACCACCAGGAGAACTCTTAAAATCCGCTCACGCCGTGGATCGGGAGTTTCGCGTTATCAGCGCCCTGCGCGATACAGACGTGCCCGTTCCGAACACCCATGTATTGTGCGAAGACGAGAGTATCATTGGCTCCATGTTCTACGTGATGGAATACAAGGAGGGCCGAATTCTGTGGGACCCCCTACTCCCGGAGGCCGCTGACAACACCGAGCGCGCCGCTATCTACGATGCGATGAACCAGACCATGGCCGCCCTGCACAACGTCGATATTGACGCGGTGGGGCTTCAGGACTTTGGCCGGCCGGGAAATTACTTCCAACGGCAATTGGATCGCTGGAGTAAGCAGTATCACTCCTCTGAAACTCGCTCCATTCCTTCCATGGACTCCCTGATGGTCTGGCTGGCGGCCAAAATGCCTCAGGATGATGGCACTGTCACCCTGGTTCACGGTGACTACCGGCTGGACAACATGATGTTCCACCCCACCGAGCCCAGGGTTATCGCGCTGCTCGACTGGGAACTGTCCACTCTGGGTCATCCGCTGGCGGATCTGGCCAATCAATGTATGGCCTGGATGCTGCCCCGTGAGGGACGCGTCAAGGGTTTAGGCGGTGTTGACCGCGCTTCACTGGGCATTCCTACAGACGAAGAGTATATCGCCCGTTACTGTGAACGTACCGGTCGCGATGGCATCGAGAACTGGAATTTTTACCTGGTGTTTTCCCTGTTCCGCCTGGCAGCCATTTTGCAAGGAATCGTCAAGCGTGCGCAAATCGGCACAGCTTCCAGTGCCGAGGCAGATTCTCAGGGCGACGCCGTTGGACAACTATCCGATTTGGCGATGATGTTGACAGACTGATTCACACACCGGCAGATACAGACCGGACACTTTTATTGTTCACTTACAGACGAGGACTATAACAATGGCAGATGAAGTATTGGTAGACGTTACTGACGGCATCATGACAGTAACCCTGAACCGCCCAAAGGCAAAAAACGCCGCCAACAAAGCGCTCGCCGAAGGCGTGGCTGCCGCCTTGGACAAACTGGATAGTGATGACGACATCTGTGTCGCCATTATCACTGGTGCCGGCGGAACATTTTGCTCAGGCATGGACTTGAAGGCATTCGTCACCGGCGAAGTCCCCTTCGTAGAAGGCCGAGGGTTCGCAGGTTTAACCGAGCGCTCACCCCGTAAACCACTCATCGCTGCAGTCGAGGGATATGCTTTAGCCGGCGGCCTGGAAATGGCCATATCCTGTGACCTGATCGTGACTGCTGACAACGCCAAGTTCGGCATCCCCGAAGTGAAGCGCGGCCTCGCTGCCGCCGCTGGTGGACTAATGAAGCTGCCGCGGCAGATTCCTTCGCGCATAGCGATGGAACTGGCGCTGACGGGCGATTTCATCAGCGCGCAGCGCGCTTACGAACTCGGCCTGGTGAATGAGATAGTGCCCGCAGGCACTGCACTGGAAGCTGCCAAGGCCCTGGCCGCGCGCATCGTTGCAAACGGCCCGCTGGCAGTCGCCATCAGTAAGCAGGTGGTACTGGAATCTGCCGAGTGGTCTGCCGAAGAAATGTGGACGAAGCAAAATGAAATAACCACACCCGTATTTTCCAGCGAAGATGCCATCGAAGGCTCTGTCGCCTTTGCTGAGAAACGCGCCCCCAACTGGAAAGGCAAATAAGGAGACAATACAATGTCAGACGCATGGATTATTGATACCTGTCGCACCCCTCGCGGCATTGGCAAAAAAGGCAAAGGTTCATTGGCCGACCAGCATCCGCAACACCTGGGTGCTACGGTGTTGAAGGCACTCGCAGAGCGCAATGATATCAATACGGCTGAAGTCGGCGACGTTATCTTTGGTACCAGTTCCCAGCGCGGACGCCAGAGTGGCGACCTCGCACGCATGGCCGCACTGGAAGCCGGCTATGACATCCGCTCCAGTGGCATGACACTGGACCGCTTCTGCGGTTCGGGCATCACCTCGGTGAACCTGGCCGCCATGAATATTATGTCGGGCTCAGAGGACATGGTCATCGGCGGCGGTGCGGAAATGATGTCTATCTACGGCGAAGAAGGTGCTCCCATGAGTCCATTTTTGGACAACGGCAACCTGGCGCTGCGGGAACTCCATCCCCAACCACACCAGGGGGTCTGTGCAGACGCTATCGCCAGTATGGAAGGCATCGACCGGGAAGCACTGGACGCACTGGCCTTTGTGTCACAGCAAAACGCAGCCAACGCCATCAACAACGGCTACTTTGACAAGAGCCTGGTGCCGGTTTACTCACTGGACGGGACACTGGCATTGGACAAGGAAGAGTTTCCTCGCCCTCAGACCAGTCTGGAAGGTCTGGCTGAACTGAAAGCCTCTTTTGCACCCATGGCCGATTACCCGCTGGATGATAGCGGTATCACCTTCCGCAATATGATTCTGCAAAAGTATCCCGGCCTGGAAATTACCCATATGCATCATGCCGGAAACTCTTCAGGGGTTGTTGATGGCGCGGGTGCCGTGCTGCTGACATCACCTGAGTACGCTAAAGCGAATGGCATGAAACCCCGTGCGCGCATCCGCGCCATGTGCAATATGGGCGACTGCCCTACCCTGATGCTAAACGCGCCGGTACCGGCTGCGAAAAAAGTGCTGGAGAAAGCCGGGCTGACTATCGGCGACATCGATTTGTTCGAAATCAATGAAGCGTTTTCCGTGGTAGCGGAAAAGTTTATCCGCGATCTGGATCTGGACCGCAATAAAGTCAATGTCAACGGCGGCGCCATGGCACTGGGACACCCTATCGGGGCGACCGGAGCACTGCTGATTGGTACGATTTTGGATGAACTTGAGCGTCGTGATCAGCAATTGGGTCTGGTGACCATGTGCGCTGCCGGCGGCATGGCCCCGGCAATTATTATCGAACGACTTTAAAACCTCGCCCATGCATGGCGATTAATCATCGCCATGCACTTCCTCACATCCCCACCTTCCCGGAGTTCCGTGTGTTTGAGTTCAGTGAAACATCCCTACGCTATCAGGAACAACTTACGGCCTTTATGGCGGAGCACATTTATACTCGGGAAGGTGAATACACCGCGCAATTACATTCGGCAGCAAACCGCTATAGCTACCTTCCTATCATGGATGAACTAAAGACCAAGGCAAAAGCAGCTGGTCTGTGGAACCTGTTCATACCGCCCTCCCTGGCAGAGTTCAGCGATCACGGCGGTCTGACGAATTTCGAGTACGCTCCCCTTGCTGAAACAATGGGCCGGGTGCTGTGGTCGCCGGAGGTGTTCAATTGCAATGCGCCGGACACCGGCAATATGGAAGTTTTCATGAAGTACGCCACGGCGGCACAACAAGAGCAATGGCTTGCGCCACTATTAGAAGGCGATATTCGTTCCTCTTACGCCATGACAGAGCCGCAGGTCGCCTCCTCGGATGCCACTAATATTGAACTTGGCATTGTGCAAGATGGTGATGAATGGGTATTAAACGGTCGCAAATGGTTTATCACCGGCGCGCTGTACGAGCGCACCCGCATCTTTATCGTAATGGGAAAATCGGACCCGGATAACCCCAATCGCCACCAGCAGCAGACACAGGTACTGGTTCCGAAAGATACGCCAGGCCTGCAATTGATTCGGCCGCTCACAACACTGGGTTATGACGACGCCCCTATCGGTCACGCCGAGATGGTGTTTAAGAATGTACGCGTGCCACTGGAAAACGTATTGCTAGGCGCAGGCAGAGGCTTTGAAATCGCTCAGGGGCGACTGGGGCCAGGCAGAATCCACCACTGCATGCGTCTGATTGGGGCGGCACAACGCTCGCTGGAACTGGCTTGCAAACGCGTGGCCTCGCGCACCACCTTCGGCCGCACTCTGAGCCAGCATCAGTCGGTTCGCGAAGATATCGCTCGCAGTTTTTCAGAAATAGAAATGGCGCGATTACTGGTCCTCAAAACCTGCAAAAAAATGGACGAGGTCGGCGCCAAGGCGGCATTGGATATGATCGCAGCCAGCAAAACCACGGTACCCTTACTGGTGCAGAACATTATCGATCGCTGTATGCAAATGCACGGCGCCGGCGGGCTCACAGCAGACTACTGCATGGCTGAAGCGTTCAACTACGCGCGCTGGTGTCGCCAGGCAGACGGCCCCGACCAGGTGCATCAGATGGCCTTGGGGAAACAGGTGATTAACCGTTACGCCGACTCCTGATTTTACACAACGCATTTGTTAGTATCCGACTATGGACCTAAAAGCACTCGCCCTCCCAATCTTTGCCCTACTGATACTCGCAGAAGCCGTCATCACTGCTACTCGCGGACAGAATGCCTACATCGGGCGTGACTTCGGCGGCTCCATGTCGCAGCTGGGTATGAATATCCTCGTAAAACTGGGCGTAGACGGTCTGGTAATTGGCCTGTATTTTTTCCTCTACCAGTTTCGGCTGTTTGATATGGAGAGCAGCCCCCTCCAATGGTTGTTTACGCTGGTGGTGCTGGACTTTTTCTTCTACTGGTATCACCGCGCGTCTCACCGTGTTCGCTTCCTGTGGTGTGCGCATGTGGTACACCATTCCAGCGAACACATGAACTTCGGCACCGCACTGCGGCAGTCTCCCACCGGGCCGCTCACCATCGTAATGTTTTACTGGCCGCTTCCGCTGTTAGGCTTCCACCCGCTGGTCATTGCCAGCGCCGGCGCCGTGGCAACCATTTATGGTTTCTGGACCCACACCGAAACCGTACGCAAATTGTGGCGGCCGCTGGAATGGGTGTTTGTCACTCCCTCCCATCACCGCGCGCACCATGGTTCGAACCCGGAGTACATCGACAAGAACTACGCCAACCTGCTGATAATCTGGGATCGACTATTTGGCACCTTTGAGCCGGAGGTTGCGCCGGTACGTTATGGTCTGATCAATAACATCCACACTTACCATCCACTGAAAATTGCTTTCACCGAATGGTATAAATTATTGCGCGATACCGGACGAGCCAGATCGATAGGGTTGGTAAGACAACTGTGGACTAAACCGCCGGGGTGGAAGCCCGAACAGGGCGACGCCCAAGACCCTGCCGCCACGCCTTCCGCAGCAAACTAAATTCTGTCCCCAGCGCCTATCGCCTCGCCCTCAAGTACCGGCGCAGGTTGCATACGAAATGTTTCTATGAAAAGAAAATGGGACGGGTACTTATCGATGGGCGCGTCTCATTCTGTGCCACGCAATTAGAATTCACGCAAGCCACGACGCTATAGCTGAACAGCTCTAGGCCGCCCGTTTAGTGCCCTCACGGTCCTTCGACGAGGGTTTACCACCTGCCGCCGGTTTTGCCTGCGAGGTACTCTTCTTTCGCTTCGTGGCCGATTTCTTTTTCGCAGGTTTCTTCACCTGATCCGAATGCACCCGGTGTTCACGTAGTGCCTCCCGATCAGCGCGGGTAGGTGTAGGACGGCGCCGCGAAGTACGCGGCCGATGATATTCAGATTCCTCTGGACGCAAATCACCCTGCTCAAAACGATGCAGGATTTCCTCCATGGTGCGGCTTATCTTGGTACAGGTACGAATGGCCTCTACCACTGGGTAGGTGGAGCGCTCGCCGCCTTCCATCAATGCAATCAAATCTGTTTCCGACAGGTGGGAGAGGAGCTTGGCCGGATTATACCAGCTAAAATTGGGGACAATATTAATGTCGCCGCTGTACTCCTGATCCATCAGCCCGTGAATGCTGCTCATCAGCATATTGAATCGAGGCCAGGTCTCGCTACGTTTTTGCACCATGCCCCGATAGAAATTCAACACTTCGCGTCCAACGCCAATGCCCAAAGTACCCAGTGCAGCATTCAGCGCATTACGCTCCCCATCGCTCTTGAGGAACGGTATAGCAATAGGGTTTACCATGCTCACGATATAATGATTGGTGGAGTAAAGACGCTGAAGACGCTTGGCAGGAAGGTCATCCGCAATAGAACCGTCCACCCATTTACGCGTGGGAAGATAGGGCTGAGGCTCTCCGTGCTGATTTTTAGCCATCAACATCACTGGCGGAAACACACCAGGCACAGCGCAGGATGCCATTACCGCAGCCCGTACGTAGACATTGGGTGACGTGATGGCATTGAGCAACCTCGATCGCTGATGCAACTCCGCCGGTGCAATCGATATACTAATCTGTCTACCTGTTTTCTCGTACGCTTCCTGGAAGGTCAAATCGGGAATCATTCGGGCAATAAGCTTCTCCAGATCAGCCACATCAATCTGTGGATTCGCCCCAAACAACATTAGAGTAAAAAGACTCCCTTCCCGCTCGACCTCAGAGAGCACATTCGCGGGATCGTAAAATCGCTGCAATTCCTTGTCGTTATGTGTTCCCAAGGTTCCCGCAACCAGGGAACCGGCACTTGATCCAGAAATGACCCGCGGCAGCAAATCCTGATCCAGCAGGTTTTTGACGACACCCAGGTGGTAGAACCCAAGTACGCCACCTCCACTTAACATGAGAGCAGAGCGGCCAAAACAAATATTAGCCCGATAGAAAAAATCGAGTTTCTGCTGCACGTCTATTTCATCCGTATCCAGCTCCGCGAGAAAACGCAGTGAGTCGTCTACCTCGTCGATATATTGCTCGATCAGGGTTTTCGTGCCAAATTTCGCGCGACTGTAGAGGCTGTGGCGACCCATACCCCCCATGTTGCCGTGAATACCCTCATTGAGCGTGAATAACAGTCCCTGATAGTCGTGGCGCGCGCGCAATCTTCGTAATGTATCCAGTCGCAGTCGAATCTGTGCGTAGTCATACTGGCTGGTCTGGTCCACCTCGCGCCAGCGCTTTTGGCCCGACAGTCGATCATGCTCTTTGGCAGCGTCGCTCCACGATTCATAGCCCAAAGCCTGGTCCATGTGTTTCTGCAAAGATTTCAATTTACGCGCGTTTTTCAAGGGTGTATCTCTCCTGTCAGTACTGTTTACCCGCTGCTTGCGCAGAGTACCTAGGATAAGCCAAACGGTGCACGACGCCTAGCACTGCATCGTCACTTAACAGGCCTACAAACCGCTCCTGTCAAGCGCAGGACTACATTCATTTCAACGCTTGGAGGGTCCACTTTTGGCTCGATTTAGTCACTGTAGGTGCACGCAGGACGCAAAGCACATAGAATGCTCGATGTTTTGATGATATTGCGGCTCAACGTAATTCAAATACGCACGAGAGGAAAGCCTTTGCGCGCATATACTTTTGTTGTCCTACTGTTATTGCTTATATTTGGCAGTGTGGCGGGCTATCTGTACAACAAATTCTCCACGCTCGACGGCATGGATTTTACGCCACCCCCGATCACTATCGCAGCCGCAACCGCACAATCTGCGGTCTGGCCCTCGCGACTCGAAGCTGTAGGCACCATCCGCGCAACCCGCGGCGTAGAATTAAGCGCAGAAACCAGCGGCGAGATTATTGCCATCGAGGTGCGTTCCGGTGAACAGGTGGCCGTCGGACAAGCCATCCTCACGCTCAACGACAGCGTGGAACGCGCCAGCCTGCGTCGACAGGAAGCAAATTTAACACTCGCCCGCCTGCTGTTCGAACGCGACGCAAGTCTGGTCAAAAACAAATCCATACCCCAGAGCCAATACGACAACTCTCAGGCCAATCTGGACAGCGCCATCGCACAGCTCGCAGAAACGGATGCCCGACTGGCCAACAAGCGCATCGTGGCGCCATTTGCCGGCACCACTGGCATCATGAAGGTCAAAGTGGGCGACTATATCGAGTCGGGAACACCTATCACCAACTTACAGGACCTCAGTGAACTGGAAATCGACTTCTCTGTTCCCGACAGGTACTTCCCCACTTTACGGCCGGGACTGAACATCGATGTACTCACTTCGGCCTTCCCAGATAAGGTATTTAAAGCGAGTTTGGCTGCATTGGATGCCAGTGTAGACACGGGCACCCGAAATTTGCTGCTGCGCGCCAGGCTGGAAAATAGTATGGGCCTCCTCCCTGGCATGTTCGCCCGCCTGATTGTCGACTTGGACCAACCCGTTCGCGTCGTTACAGTCCCCGAAACTGCAGTCACCTATTCGCTGCATGGCAATACGGTTTACGTCCTGACACAAGGCAAGGGGGAAACGACAGCGCGACCACGTGTGGTGCAGACAGGCGACACACACGACGGTGAAATCGAAGTCCTTGATGGTCTTCTCAGCGGCGAATGGGTGGTGACGGTCGGTCAGAACAAATTATATCGGGACGCTCGCGTGATCGTCGATGACTCCGTGGATCTCTCTCCCTAAATGGCCTTCACCGATCACTTCATACAACGCCCGGTACTGGCTATTGTCGTCAGCAGTTTACTGCTGCTGCTGGGGGGCACCGCGATTTCGCGCGTCAATATACGCGAATTTCCTGAGATTGAGCGCAGCGTCATCAATGTCGAAACCTTCTATCGAGGCGCCAGCGCCCGCACGGTTCAGGGCTTTGTCACCACCCCATTACAACTGAGTATCGCCGGGGCCAGAGGCATCGAATACATGTCCTCCAGCAGCAATCCGGGCCTGTCCGAAATTCAGGTGCATGTACGCCTGGGTGAAAACAGCAGCGACGTATTGTCTGAGGTCATCGCCAAGGTCAACGAAGCCCGCGGTGATCTTCCCCGAGAAATTGAAGACCCGGTGGTCTCCACCACTTCGGGCGGCGACGCCATGATGTATCTGGCGTTTTACAGCAAGCAAATGACTCCATACCAAATCACCGACTATCTGGTACGCAATGTTCAACCGGAGTTGGCCACTTTGGAAGGCGTAGGAAAAGCCAATATTTTTGGTCGTTTCCTGGCGATGCGTATCTGGCTGGACCCGGTACGCATGGCCGCCTTCGGCGTAACGGCGACCGATATCAGCGAAGCCATTAAGCGCGACAACTACATCGCCAGTTCAGGCTCCACAATAGGCAATCTAGTGCGTGCGACGGTCGATGCACGCACCGACATGAAAAAGCCAGAGGATTTCGAGAAACTGGTGGTTCGCCAGGTCGATGAGAAGCGAGTACGGCTGGGGGATGTCGCCGATGTGGAACTCTCCGCGGAAACTACTGAGTTCAGAACGCTGTCCAGTGGACGCGATGCGGTGTTTATGTCGGTGCTGCAAACACCCGACGCAAACCCATTGGACGTTTCTCGTCGCGTGCACGAGGCAATACCAGGCATCAGAGACAACTTGCCGGCTGATATGGAGCTATTTTTGGACTGGGATGGCAGTATCGTCATCGATGAAGCGCTCAAAGAAGTCGTTTCTACGCTGTTTGAGGCAGCCTTAATTGTCATCCTCGTGATTTACCTGTTTCTCGGTTCTTTCAGGGTGGTGCTGATCCCTTTGGTGGCCATACCCCTGTCACTGATTGGCGTTGTTTTTCTGATGTTGGCAATGGGTTTTTCCCTCAATCTGCTGACCTTACTTGCCATGGTCATTGCGATCGGCCTGGTGGTAGATGATGCGATAGTTGTCGTGGAAAATGTGCACCGACATATCGAGCTCGGCGCCTCTCCCCGAGAGGCTGCTCTGGCAGGTGCTCGCGAAGTCGCCTTGCCGGTGATAGCAATGACCTTAACACTGGCCGCCGTTTACGCACCCATCAGTTTTATCGGTGGCCTGACTGGAGCGCTGTTCAGCGAGTTCGCCCTAACGCTGGCGGGGGCGGTAATAGTGTCCGGCATTGTCGCCCTCACTCTGAGCCCGATGATGTGCTCTCGGGTCCTCAAGGACAAAGAACACCAGGGGCGTTTTTCGACCTGGCTCGACGCGCGCTTTGATCAACTAAACGGACAATATCGGCGCCTACTGTCGATTTGCCTTGGTAATCGAGGGGCAGTCATTCTATTTGCCACCGTCATCCTCGCCAGCTTGCCGGTGCTATTTACGCTAGCACAGGAGGAACTGGCCCCGGAAGAAGATACCGGTGGACTTTACGTGACGGGTATTGCTCCGCGCTACGCTAACATCGAATACATTGATTATTTCATGGACGAGGTGGTGCAAATATGGAAAGGCATTCCTGAGTTCAGCCACTCATGGCAAGTAATGTTTCCCAGCAACAATTTCGGTGGTATCACTCTGCATCCCTGGTCCGAGCGAGAGCGAACACAACAGGAAGTACATGCGGAATTTCAGAAGAAACTCGGTGGCGTGGCCGGAATGCAGATGTTCGCTTTTGGTACGCCGCCGCTACCCGGATTCGATGCCGGATTGCCTGTGAGCTTTGTCGCCGCCTCCACTGCAGATTATCGTGAAGTAATGCGTGTAGGAGACGAATTGGTAAAGGCAGCCCGCGAGTCTGGCCTCTTTATTTTTATTACCCAAAATCTGAAGTTTGATCGGCCAGAGGTAAAGGTTAATATCGATCGGGAACTCGCAGCCCGTTTGGGTATTTCCATGCGTGATATCGGAGAAACTCTAGCCATTATGCTGGGCGAGACTGAAGTTAATCGTTTCAGCCTGCAGGGGCGCTC
>TARA_R110002072_G_scaffold302674_1_pt1 | contig 15457 bp, 21 predicted proteins | sample TARA_R110002072 | Tara Oceans TARA_R110002072 (sample SAMEA4397118) | marine metagenome | biome: Polar Biome; feature: [SRF] surface water layer (ENVO:00010504); material: water (ENVO:00002006), including particulate matter (ENVO:01000060) such as... | depth 5 m | reverse complement strand
CATCAGGGCGCCGCGATAGTCTTTGAGCAGCTGCGCTGCCACCTCGCCGCTGCGACTGGGGCTGTAGTGATACAGCGTAATGTCTTTGCCGTGACGATTGCCATCATCGGGTGGCGCCAGAGCGCGACGGATCCACATAAACGATTTACTGCTGGCCGCTTTGCCGTCCTCTTTGTTGACCTGTACCGTGGTTTCATCCATCAGGATGACAGGCGCCTGCCGCATGGCTTGCTCAAACAGGTTGAGCAGTGGATCAAGCGCCTGTGAACATTTGATGATCCAGTTGGCCAGCGTTTGACGCGTCAACTCCACGCCATAGCGGCTAAAGATTTTCTCCTGCCGGTATAGTGGCAGTGCATCCTGGTATTTGGCAGTGACAACGTAAGCCAGAAGACCAGGACCGGCGTTGCTTTTGGGGATCATCGTCGGCTGTGGCGGGGCGATCTGTACACCGTCTTCGCACTGTGTGCAGACATACTTGTGACGCAGGTAGCGCGCTACAAACATTTTCTGCGGGATGATCTCCAGTTGTTCGTTGCTGTCAGAGCCGATGTGTTTTTTCTGACAGCCACAGCCGCATACTTTGTCGGCCTGAGGGATGTCCAGTTCGATCTCGACACGCGGCAGTGACTCAGGCAGCGGTTTGCGACCCGGGCGCTTGCGGCGCGTGTAGGTAATCGTTTCGGATTGTTCATCGGTTGCTGTCGCTGAGTCGTCAACGATGATGCTGCCTGCTTCAAGACTGTTATCATCTTCAGCGTGGCCAATCTGCTCGGCCTCGTTAAACAGATCCGACTGCGGGTCGTTGCTGCGCTGCTCTGAGCGTACGCCGTAGGTTTTTGCGCCAATCAGTCTGAGCTTTTCATGCAAAATATGAATGATATTATCGCGTTCACGCAACGCATCCTGTGCCGCCTGCAGGGCGTTAATCAGCTCAGCTTTGCTGAGGTTTTCCAGTGAGTTGGCGGCGTTTTTCATGCCGCGCATTATACCTCAGAAGGACAACTTACTCACTGATTTTATTGATTAAATGCCGCCTAATTGCGAACCAAAATGCAGCGATTGATGGGGTTTGATTCGCTCAATATCTACCCCATCGAGCAGCCAGGATAACAGCTGCGCATTGAGCTGACGCACATCGTTGCCACGTGCCGATGGCCAACAAAAGCGCTGCTTCTCCAGGCGCTTGTACCACAGCACAAAGCCGTTTCGCTCCCAGTAAAGCAGCTTGACCTTGTCACGCTGGCGATTGCAAAACACAAACAGCGCTGGCATAAATGGATCGAGCGACATCTCCAGCTCAACCAGCGCCGACAGTCCGTTAATGCTTTTGCGAAAGTCGACCGGCTGCAGATACACATACACCTGATCGACTGGCCAGTGCCGCTCTCTCATGCGCTGAGCGCTCGCAGCACCGCTGGCAACTGGGACTCGGCCACATTCAGCCACAGCGCTTGCCCGTTGGGCAGCAGTGTTTTAAGCTCAATGCGTGAGTCGGGCATCACCGCTGGCAATGACAGCTTTGCAAAACTGCTGCGCTTCTCTGGCGTTGATAACGCGCCTTTGTGACGCAGCGTTTTGACCGCCGCATACAATCGCTGAGGCTCCACATTATTTTGCTCGGCGACCTGGCGGATTGATAGTTTATTTTGTTCAGCGCTTTGAATCAGCGACAAATAAAACGACTGCTTTTTGGTTAATGTCATGTGAGTATCCTCGAAGAAAAATACGAGGCCACATTACTGCAGTCGGTGCACAATTTTTAGATGGGGTTTATTGAGCGGTTACAAACTATTCTATGCGAATACATACCGGAGTGAAATTTAGTTGAAAAAGTTTACAGGGTTACTGCTGGCGACGACATTCATACATGCTGTCTTTATTCAAACAGCATTGGCACAGGACGGAAAAGCAGCGTTGGTGCCCTTACCTTCGCTTGACGACTTCACGAAGGGTAACGATGGCTGGGCATTCGGCCTGGGTCTGGGCGTTGAATACGAATCTGCCTACGAAGGGTCGGATGAGTTCGGTTTTGAAGCCCAGCCCGCTGGTGCGGTGCAATGGCGTCGAGGGAATAATATTTTCTACTTTGCGGGCGAGGCGCTTGGCTGGCGAGGACTTCGTGCTGACACGTGGCTATTCGAGGCCACCGTGGCCTTTGACGAAGGACGTGAAGAAGGTGATTCCGATGACGGTCGATTGAACGGACTCGGCAATACTGAAGAAGGTACTGAATTCGTCCTGCAAACGCGACGTGCTTTTGATGCCGATTGGCGTTATTGGCTGGATGGTCGGATTGTCACCGGTGATAACGGAAATCTGGGCCTTTTCGGGGCGGGGCGCCGCTTTGGCAACCAAAACAACGGAACCGGATCAGAAATTGGAATCGTTGCCGTGTTTCACGATAGCGAACGCGCTAATAGAGATTTTGGCGTAACCGCAGTGCAGTCAGCCGCATCAGGGCTGAATCAGACCGCTCTCGGCGGAGGATTTCGTTCGATTGGCCTCAATTACACCTACCGTAACACTATCAACGAGAATTGGCAGATTTTTGGCGAGGTGCTCTATGAGCATTTTGGCAGCGACATTCAGGACAGTCCAATCGCGCGCAGCAATTATGAAGCCGAAGTAGGCATCGGTTTCATTTACGTATTTTAGCCCAACGTTCAAGCGCCAATAGAAGTCGCAGTTTTTTAGAAACCTTTCTTCATGGCATTTCGGATTCGGGCCTTTACAGATGGAACCTCATCACGCATGGCCATCTCAAAGTATTCTTTAGTCTCATCTATGTATTTTGAATGCTGTCTGCTTAACTCATATAACCCGTTGTATGACCAGGCACGTACGAACTTATTTGAATCCGTGAGTGTGATCCTCAAGAAGGCATATAGATTACTACACACAGTATCAGCGATTGGCATAAAAGGAATGCTTTGAAGTACATGCAACTTTGCCTCCCAGAGTTTCAATTGGTCGAGTGAACCATATATTTTTTCAATCTGGGGCTGTTCCAACTCATTTCCAGCCTCAAGCCATGTCTTTAACAACCAAGAAGCACCTTTTCCACACGTCTCCGTGAATGTAAGAGCAACAATGGTGTCAGCAAAGTTACTTTCTGCATTGTGCGCGTCGTATATCGCCTTAATATCAACAGCTGATTTTCCGTCCCACGAAGCTATTTCTTGCTCAATGTGCATATGTCTACCAAAGGGTCTGACGCCGAAAATCAGCGGTCGTCACACAGTCCGATTCACCGGTAGCTGGGTAGGCTTTTTTGTATGCCTCTCCCATTTTGTGGAACCACTCCTTCTTGCGTCGCATTATCTCGACGTGGGCAGTCCGTTAAACGTAAATAGGTAATGCATCATCGTATATGGTCGATTTTGTCGTCTAGTTGAGGTAGGTCTCGTCGCCAAAATCCGGGCAGGCCCCAACCTGCGTCGGTGCCTGGAGATCCTCACGGCTATCTGCAAGCCAGCATTCGTCGAAAATCGAGCAGTAGCAGAAGCTAAGAAAACTTCGGGGTTTGCTGATAACGCCAAACAGCTTCCGCGCCAATTCGATGTCCGTTGTACCGAAGACCTCGACAGTTTCTTCAGGTCGCAAGACTCGATTACTGATAAACGTCCGGTTAACCCCTACACCCGTGTCCCCGTCCACGCTGGCAACCAACTCGGACCAGTTCCGGACAGCGTTGCCGTCGACTGTGACGCGGACATCCTGCATCTTCGCGGGACCGACGCCTACATTCGTAAATGCAAACGAGAAGCCTGCGGCATCGCCCGTATCGTAGTCTTGAACCAGCAACTGCACGAACGGCCAGACGCTCGCCGCGGTCTGCTGGCGAACCGCGGCAGATTCCGTGAGCGCCGCATAAAGAGCGAAAACCGCGATCACCACACCAACAACAGAGAGAACGGTTTGCCAGAAAGTCAGGCGGACAATGTGACGTTCGGTGCGTATCAGGGATTGGACTTCGGCTGATTCATTATCGGTCGTAGCTGTCTTTTCATCAGTCATGCAGACTCTCTCCAGCGCATCGATTGATTAGGGTTCTACCCCGAGCTCAACGGCGATAGTCGAACATGGTTTTACGGAATGGGTCGACTACGGACTCTAACGAGTCACATAACACTTCAAGCAACGGCGCAGCGTACTGCGCCGTTGTGCTTTGATTGTGCATCTGCTCAGATCCATATTGTGGCATTTTTCTATGCCAGGGCAAATACCTCAGCTATTTTGATTGGCTCCATTGCTCACCCGTCAGCGTAACGTTTGGTTTAGGACCGGGCTTTGGGGAGGGCGTGTCCGTATGCTACGGAGCTTCAGTACTTTCTTTGACAAACAGTTCATCGACATCTTTACTCATATTTTCTGGCAGGAAAAATGAGGGCTCATCGATATAAGGTGTTATATAAATAACGGTTTCCACGTAGCGCGTGCTACGCGATTGCGACTTAAATAAATAGCCTAGAACTGGAATTCTACGTAAACCAGGAACGCCACTGTCAGCCGTCGTAGATTCTCTAGTCACTAAACCACCGATAACCAGGGTCTTGCCAGACTGCACTAGTACTTGTGTTGTTACATGCTGTTTGGCGATCGCGAACTGACCTTGAGAGGCTGGCAGAAATACACTCACCTCGCCCTCTACTGAAAGTGCAAGGTAGCCGTCATCGAGCACCTCTGGCGTTACATTCAACAACACGCCAGCTTCCAGGCGCTCAAGCGTTCGCGTAGTGCCAAAATTTTCTGTTTCGTTTGTCAGGATAATATTGAGCTCTTCCCTCAGAATTATTTCACCGCGTTCGCCACTTCGTACGGCAATATGAGGGTTTGTGACAACTTTGGCGTTACTGTCCTGAACGAGCGCGGCCAAATTTAGTCTGAACGATTCGGGTAGGTCAGCCAGCGCCTCGTACGTTCCCGCAATAACTCCTGCTCCGGGTGCTGCAACAAAATCCGATATATCACCTTTGCTACCATCGATTATATCGTAAGCCCAAGAGAACCCATTTTCATGATAATACTCAACCACCAGGAGCTCTAGAAACACATTGGGCAAATCGAGATCAATGGTCTGCAGGAACTGCGCGGCTTGCCAAACTTGTTCTGAAGCTCCGCTGAGGACGATTGCATTAACCTCCTCAAGAACCAAAACCTCGACTTCTCCAAAGCGATCTAAGTGCCGCGCTGAATCCCCTGCGGATAGATGTCTTGGAGTCAGCGCTATTGTCACCTCTTCTACATTGCCACCATAAAGAGTGTATTTATTCCCGCGCTGACTTACAAGGTATCCCCCTGCTTCGGCAATAGTTCTAACCAGCTGATCAACTGATTGGGCTGCAAGTTGTATAGAAATAGGAGCGAATAACTCGCCTTCAAGTACAACTTGTATACCCAGCTGAGCAGAGATATCACCTAGTATCTGGTGAGGGTGTGCATCGACAACATCTACAGCACAGTATAAGTCGCAAAGCGGTGCTGCCAACACCGGCTGCAGGTTTATCCACGCCAGCAATAATAGTAGTGACTTCTTCAATTTGAATCACCAATACAGCTATAGGTCTCCTCCCTCGTGTTGTAATCGCATTCCTGAATCTTCATTTCTTCTATTTCTTCGAAGATAAATTCGGTCAGACCATCAGCGCTTCGCTGATAAAGTGGGCCACCGGTAATAACATAGGTAGGGCGAATGCGGTCTTCACCAGCAAAGGGCCAGGTTTTTCCTGCATACTGATCGTTTAGTGATGCATATTGGTTAAGATCGATTTCAGCGAGGAGCACATCCCTATGTTCTTCCGATGCCTCGGTTACTGAAACTGAACTCGCTTCAAATTGAGTGCTGTTCTCTAACAGGTTAAGGCCTACTTCGATGTGTGAGTCGAGGATGAAACCAACCATACCTTCTCCCAACTCTTCCATAGCAGCTTTCTTCATGGCTGTTCTGCCAGCTGAGGATGCAGCCTGTCTGGCCAACACAGAAAAGCTCGTTACTGCGCCGGCCTCAACCGCCTCTTTGGCAGCAGAAGCTGCACTAACGCCCATTGATGCAAATCCTTCTACTACAAATAAACCTATGCTGAAACCTAGCTTTTCCTCATCAGACCATTCGGCGGCATTCATTGCTGATGTTGCGTATTCGCCAGCTGCACTAAATGATCCACCCACAGCCATTGCCATTAACGCTGCACTAGCTCCCGAACCTGTACCAGCACTAGCTGCGGCTATTACTCCACCCAACACTGTCGCACCGGCAATAACTAGTGCCTGTGTTGAACATTCAAGATCAGTTGGCATATTTTCCTGGTTCATGGTGGCTTCTATTGCGAACCAAACAGCACCGGTATCCCAGTTAACCGCTTCACCGGGCTGTAAAATTTTTCTGTTATAACAAGTGCTGCCTTGAGCTAGCTGGACATACACAGGCCAATCTGTTCGATTTTGTACTTGAAAGCCAGGAGATTCTCCTCGTTTCAGAGAAGGAACGTCTTTTTCAAATTGCGATGGATAGTAATTTTTCATCCAGGTTAGCTGGGCGTGGGGAACTCTTGCACCATCGCTTAGTAATCTAGTACCACCTTCATTTAGCGACTCTAGTCGCGAACTGGCAAGATTGATAACAAGCTGTGCCTGATTTTGTGTACCCATCAGGCGAGTACGCGATTTATGTATCATAGCAAGAGGGTTATTGAACTCTCTTTTGGAATCGGGCTCAACCAAGGTCCACTCGTATCCACCATTTAACTGCAAGTAGGCCATCTCCAGGCGAGCCTGGCCCTCTCGTCTTCTTATGCCATCGGCTAAACTTGATTGCCTGGCATCCCAACCTATTGAGCCTAGCGAGTAGCCAGTAACACTGCGGCCTCCCACTGTGGAATCAAATGGCATTAAGAGTTTATTTCTCTGACCGTTTACAGTAATGGTGCCTACATCTGCATTACTGACATCACTTGGGGAAAGATCGGCTATCCCAGTAACGACGCTTCCTCGGTTGTCTTGATCAGGAAAGGTGAAGCTAAATGATGTGTTGTCGTTTGAGCTGATTTTCATGTCGATAAGCTCGCCTGATAGCGACAAATTACCAAGCAAGCTTTTTAGTCCCGCATCTCCTGTTGAACTATTTTTCAAGGAGAAAAATTGCCACCCTGCATAAGGTGCTGGAGCCATATAAACTCCTAGTTGTAGCGATTGACCAGCCTTGGCTGCCCAAATCTCTTGCTTCTTTAGATCTAACTCGACTTTGAATCCCGAGCTATGGATAAGGCTAATAGTGGTGCTGCTACGTGACTCTTCTCTAAATAATACTGATGTTGTTATCGCCTCATCGAAATAAGAACTACTAGAAAGCAACTCTTCACCACCTGTTGAGAAGAGTTTAAAAAAGATATCTCCCAGGTCTACTCGCCAAATGTCGAGCCCATCTAGTTGCTGAAAGTTACATGCCAGCGAGCAGTAACCGGATAAACGACTGACGCCGGCAGTATTGTCGTTGTTGGTTGAGGTGACACTGCCTATAGATGGGGCTCGTGTAGAAACGGAGACTTCCCTGGCCCAACCACTAGGCAAACCTTCGTCTTTTTGCAGATAAATTTGATCCCACGCCGTCTCTCTCCAAATACCATCGCTCTCGTTCGTTATGTAGGTAAAGGAGTTAACCATATCAGGGCTTAGTTGGTGAGCGATCCTCATATCACCAATCTTTCGCGCGCCTGAACTTGAGCCCAGCTCTGAAATGTCGCCCGATTGAAAATTGAACTCAGTAATAGTGTCGTTCTTATCGCTTAGTCTCAGTACATTTGCGTCTCTATATGTTTCTGTGAACTGATCGCTACGATTATTGCTCCACCTACCCAGATTATCTGTAGCTCGCCAGGAGGTTCCGGTACTGGCCTCAATGAAATAGGTGTCCATGCCTGTAGCACCTGAGCTCTCGGTAGCATCTATAGCTGCCTGTGCTGGCAGCACTGCCATCATGAATGAAAAACAAATAGAGAGGGGCAACAAAGAAGATGATAAACCAATTTTCATAATAGAGGTCCAAGTAACGAATAAGTTTCTGGCACAGTGGCATGCAGAAACCTTTTTGCCGTAATCTTGGCCTAGGCGATCGCCGCGATTCATAGTCTACTATCTGGTCAACATATTCAAGCTTTGTCCTACTTTAATGACTTGCTAGTAAACTTGTTCGCAACAGCTACACGTCACTTTAGAAATCTACTTTCTTCAGATCAACATCAATATGCGATAACTATTGCTATTCCAACTGCCAGCCCAGAACTAACTTTACCCACTGAAGATTTGCTAATGTGCGCTTCCGCTATGCCAAATCTGTAGCGTTTTTGTGTTATTTTTTGAGTGCAGCGAGTAACACATAAACGCGGGGACTTTAGCGTCAAGCTGGAATCGTTTGTTAAGCGTTTTTTTACTCACGACCCACCGCTGCCAAAGCCGCACCTGCACCCACAAACAAACTGCCACTAAAGATACCCAAAAACCGATTGTCTGGCGCAGCCTTGAGCTTGTTGGCAATTTTGCTGCTGAATAACGCATAGAGCGAATCCAGCGCCACGGCCATAACCCAGAATATACCTGACAGCACAGCAACCTGTGCCAGATAGGATTGTTGGGGCGAGACGAACTGCGGAAGGAAAGCACCAAAGAACAGAATGGTCTTAGGGTTTGTCAGTGACACCCAGAAACCCCGCTGAAACGAACCCACTGCACTGGGAGCACTCAGTGTTGTGCCGCTCATCGAGGCTCGTATTTGCTTGTAACCCAGATAAAGCAGATATGCTACGCCCAACCACTTGAGCCATTTCAGACCCTCGCTGACGGCAGTTACAAACCAGGCCGTACCCAGCGCTGCGACCATCAGTTGAACAATCATAGCAGCACTTGTGCCGGCAACAGTCTGAAGCCCACGCACCTTGCCATGCACAATACTGGTTGTAACGATGACAATGACGTTAGGCCCTGGAATGATGATCAGGCCGAAGGAGAGCAACAGAAACAATGTCAGATCCATGTTTAGTTTTCCGTAGGCTGATTACCGCTTAACGCCCGTATTCACGTGCCAGCGAAGCTGGTCGCGTGGAATCGTTTGTTATGCGTCGGATGCAGGCCTCCACTCATCGGTTTCAAAGGTGTAGCCAATTACATTAGAAACGTTGTCGGGGCCGAGCGAACGATATAAAGCGTTCGCAGGAGCATTGTCTAGCTCTGTGCCCAACCAGACTTCTTCGCAGCCCTCTTTCTCCGCGATTTCGATTAACGTTTGCATGATCAGTTTGCCAACTCCTTTCGTTCGATGATCTGCGCAAACATCTACCTCATCTACGTAGAGCCACAATTCCTTTCCGTATGGTTTTATTTCTAATCGAGATGAGGCGATTCCAAGTAGTACAGGACGAGGTTCAGAGTATTCATGACAGGCGATAAAGACGGTGTCTTGGCGTTCCAAATATGCTCTGAGGCTCTCAATGTCGTACTCGCACATTTCATTAGCTTCATCCCACGAGGCACGGTTAATTTCCTCTACAAGGTTTAGTAGATCATCATCTAAAGAGATTCTTCTCGCTTTCAAGGTTGACGCCCTCGTAACTCTATCAATGCCTCTTATCGAGGCGCATAACGCTCCGCTAATGTGCGCCGCTTGTGGCGTCACCATTCAGCGTTTTGTTAGCGGCCTCTGCCTTCAAACGCTCTACCAACCAGACCTTGATAATCGACTGTCGGGTAACACCAATACGAGCCGCCTCACGATCCAATGACTCCACTACCCATGAAGGGAAGTCGACATTGATACGTTTCTGCTCCTGGTTGGCACGGCGCGCCGTGGATAAATCAAGATCATCAATGATGTCTTTCTTGCCTTGGTCAAATTTCTTGTCAAAATCTTTAGCTCTCATACAGCTCTACCTCTCTTTTGCGAGAACGTCTCACAGAAATGAGCCGAATTGTTCCGTTTCTGTAGGTGACGACGGCGGACCAGTGCTTGGGGCCTATAAGTCCTACGACCAGAAAGCGAGGTTCATCATCTGATTTAGCCCGAATCTCCAGCAGATCAGGATCCTTCCACAGCGCTTGGGCATCCAGAAAGTCGATTCCATGCTTCTTCAGGTTGGCCGCACTTTTGTCGTCATCGTACTCGAAATCGCTCATGAGTATAAATTATCCCTTTTTTACTCAACTGGCAAGAGAGGTAGAAGCTCGGGTGGCCGCTAACGCCGCGCACAACGGCGCGAGCTTGCAAGCGTCCGGCAGCCGAAGGCTGCGAATTGGTGCGCTTTGTTAGAAGGCATATAAATAAAACTTTGAATCTACTGTCATAATGGGAAACGTCTGTGGCAGCCTGGACCGCGAAATCTCAACAAATCCATTTCTTTCATAGAACCTATGCGCAGCTAAGAACTGACTTGTGGTTCCCAAGTAGATGCGCTGGACATCATTAGAGCGCGCGCTATCAAGTGCATGGCGTAACAAAGAGGATGATACGCCGTATCTCTTTCCCCTGAATTTTGAGCGAACAAACATCTTTCTAAGTGCAGATTCACCATTGCCTATATCTAGAAGCGATATTGAGCCTACAACGATACCCTGGTGCATCGCTACCCAAAAGTTGCCGTTTCCATGTTGATAAAAGCTCGGTATATCCTGGAGATCAGGCTGCTGCTCTTCAGTGATTGCAATGCCGAACTCGTTGTTCTGAATGTCCAGTATCAGGTCGATCACGGCTCTTCTATCGTCAGGTGTATATTCGGATATTTCAATCATCGCAACGGTCTCGAGAGCCTTCTAACGCCCTTGGTCGCTCAGCAACAGTTTGTTATGTGAGGTGCCCGGACTGTGCACTTGTCTCGCTCCATGGACGAATATTTATGAGCTGTTCGGCCAAGACCGACTCAGCTACTTCCGTGTCATATGCTGCCTGAGCACGCAGCCAATAGCCGTTGGACAAACCAAAGAAACGGCAAAGCCGCAAATCTGTGTCAGCTGTAATAGAACGATTCCCAGCGACAATTTCCCCTATCCGTTGCGCAGGAACTCCAATTTCTTTAGCAAGTCGATACTTAGTAATTCCCATTGGCTCAAGGAATTCCTCTTTCAGTAACTCGCCAGGCGTTACAGGATCAATATTACGCATGAGTCACCTCCTAATGGTAGTCAACAATTTCAACATCCTCCGCACCAGCCGTGGACCAGCGAAAGCAGATGCGAAACTGTTTGTTGATTCGAATACTATGCTGCCCTTTACGATCATGAGATAGAGCTTCAAGCATATTACCGGGCGGTATCTGCAAGTCGTCGAGACGGCTTGCAGCCTGAAGCTGGCGAAGCTTGCGCAGCGCAATTCGCTCAAAATTCACGAATCGCCTGACTCTCACACCGCCCGCAAGCCTTTCCGTATGCTTACATTTGAAAGAAATGATCATGCCGACATAGTAACGTCGCGAATTAATAACGTCAAGCGTTACTATTTGGGAAAATCTGCATCGCTTCGAAGAGCGAATAACGCCCTTGTTCAGACGCCAAATAATGTTGGCGTGGCTTTTGAGAATGCAATAGGCATGACAACATTATTTGATCGCTCTGGAACAGCTTGTTATGTGCGTAAAAAAGTATTCAATTTTCAGTGCTATGGGCACATCATAGGCACTTCAACGTAGTGTTCCACAATCTGAAATCTATAAATATTCTTCGGCGAACCGTTTAGTGGTATCCATACCTTCGACGATCCTGTGAGCTCAAGGAAGTACCCAGCACTTCGAAATACCCTTTCGGTTGAACAATCTCCCCAATTCCGTTCAGGAAAGTGCATGTCTAACTGAGGGAATTGCTTCCGCGGTACCTCTAAACTGACTGGGCTACTAACATCTAGAATCAGATCTGGTACGACATCAAACTCAAAGGAGTTAATAGGAAGAGTCTCAAAGGGCGAGTAACTAACCAGCTCTACAGTAGTGCAGCATGTGAGAAATACTGGTAAATATAAAGCGAGAAGTTTCATTGTCTGACTCCGTCACTGTGGAGCACATAACGCCCGTATTCACGCGCCAGCTTTGCTGGTCGCGTGTAATTGATGGTTATGCAGCGGTGAGTTCAACTTTATGAACCCTATCCAGTTTGATGGTCTTACCCGCATGCCACAGATCGTAAGCGTCCTGCATGGCCAGCCAACTCTGCGGTGTACGGCCTAGCGCCTTGGAAAGCCGTAGTGCCATTTCCGGGCTGACACCGCTCTGCTGCTTCAAAATCCGATTCAACGTGGAGGGAGAAACGTCCAGCCGCTCGGCCAGATACCGACAGCTCAGCCCATGGGGCTCCATGTAGGTAGCCAGAATGAATTCGCCCGGGTGTGGAGGGTTGTGCATAGACATCAGTGGTAATCCTCATAATCAAGAAGATACGCATTGCCGTCTGAGAATTCGAAGGTAAGCCGCCAGTTTCCGTTTACGGTAATGGCCCATATACCCTTTCGATTCCCTTTGAGTGGGTGCAACCCGTATCCAGGAATATCAAGATCAGCGATTTCAACTGCGGTATCGAGGGCTGCCAGCTGCATTCTTAGCCGATTGGCGTGATTTGCCTGGATGCCGCGTGTGCTCCCTGTCTCGTAGTAGCGACGCAATCCTTTGTGCTTGAAAGACTTGATCATAAATCATAGTGTAGCGTGTTGCGCAACAGTGTCAAGCTGCATAACGCCCCGCTAAACGGCGAGCGTTAGCGAGTCCGGTGGAGGCTGCGCTTTTTGCAGCCGTAACGTATTTGAGCGGATTGTTATATTTTGTCCCTGCTAACAACGCACGCATCATTAAACTGCTTACCAAACACCGTAGCCCTGACATAATATTTATTAAAATCGCCTTTAGACTCTTCTCCGCCTTGATTAAGTTGAGTCAGTATTGCCTGTACAGGGCCATCGTTAATAATGCGATCATACGCATCCGGTTTAGTAAGGTGGCCGTCTCGGGGTATTTCTACTAGGCCTAGCCTTTCTAGATTGATAAGGTAAGATGCTGACAAATCTTTATGTTCTAATCCAGCATCATGGCCTAACGTTGAAACTAATTCGCTTACTTTAAGTTCCCCACCTTGTTTTACTAATACTTTCTTAATATCAACTATCGGTGCCACTTCATTCTTAATTATATATTCGAGCAACCGTGCTTCGTCTGCCGACATATTTCGGATTATTTCGACAAATCCTGGGTGAGCAGTTTTGGCGGTTTCTTTATCCATAGCTGAAGCCAATAAATTCGCATACAGCTCACTTAAAGATTCTTTGTGGCCTGTATACCGTAATGACTCAAGAGCGGGGCCCGCTACTGCAGGATCTGGAGGGCATATGTTTTCCACCGGAATGCTTGACAATTTCTTAGTAACTTTGGTCTGAACAAATTCTTCAATTTTTTCGACACCCCAGACCAACCCACGTACAGGCATAAGAGCAGCATTCACTGTTCGGCCTACCGTTTGCAAGGCTTTCCCAGCCTCTTTTGCAACAGGTTGGATTGCGTCCTCGTATACAGGGACTTCCTTTACCAGGCCTGTTACTGCCTTAATAGTTCCTTCTACATTTCCTTCCTTCCCGGATGACTCTTCGTCAGTCATGGAATACTCCTAAAAATATAACGCCCATGTTCAAGGGCCAAATTATGCTGGCCTGGCTTTTGCGTCCTTTTGCAAAAGACATGACAGCATACTTTGGTCACCTTGGAACTGTTTGTTAGGCGCATCTCATAATTCTACTTTTCAACTTTGGCCTTATCGCCAACTTTGATTAGTTTCCCATCAATCGCAATGTTGCTTCTAGAGTGCGCAACGTACCTTCTTGCTCCTTGATCGATTCCGTGGCTGTTCTCCCAAGGCTCATCCCAAATACGCACGCCGGGAAGTCGATCAGGATAGTCCTCCGGAAATCGCAGAAAGTCGAAAATAGCTACGACGGACTTTCTATCGAGTAACGGTGCATCTGGCTCCCGCATATTCCTATCTATCGTAAGTGTACCAACAACAATATTTGATCCACCCCGCTTCGCTGCGTTGTCCAAAGATTCCTCGGCTTTCCAATCGGCTATCCCGTAGAAAAACTGTGGAGGAAGCGGCTGTCTGCTACCGTCTTCGTCCGAATGCACCGTTAACGCCCTATAAAGTTGACTTCTGAGATTCTCTTCGGCGACATCAAACGCGACTCTAATGTCTTCAGTTTTGACTTTTTCTTTTAATGCAGTTGAATCCAGAAGAAGCCTGGCCGCTCGAATCCAAACTATTCGGTCGTTGTTTTGGTCTTTCAGTAGACTGAAAATTTCCTCAAACGAATCCTTTGCAACTTTAAAATGAATTTCATCAGCCTTTCTTCTGCTCTCCTTGGCTTGATATGCCTTATCTCGCATGTAAGACAAGACGGCCACTAGAGCTGCGCAACCAACGGATATCCCCGGCAACAGCGGTATGTAGGTTTTGTCTAGGAAGCGTGCATAGTGCAGTAGATCAAGTACGGCGAGAAGCGATGCTCCCAACGACAAGAATATGATCACCGCCAGTAATCTTGTTATAACCCAAATCATCGCGTTCATTCCTTGATTTTGCATATCTACTCTTGGGCAGCGAGCTCGCGGACGCCTAACGCCCGTATTCACGCGCCAGCGCAGCTGGTCGCGTGGAATTGATGGTTATGAGTCTAAAGCCTGACAAGAGCGCTGACCAGCCAAGAAATACATAGCCCAAAGCTCATGAGTATTGACGTCAGGTACCAGCCAGGCATATGATGTTATAACACTTGTAATAACAGGATGCTCCCTATGCTCAAGGTCAAGGTTACTGCCGTTGGCAATTCCATGGGCATATTACTGCCCAAAGAAGCACTTGGAAAACTCAATGCCGAACGCGGCGACACGCTATACCTGGTGGAGGGTCCGGAGGGCTACACACTAACGGTCTACGACCCCGAGTTTGAAGAGCAGGTCACCGCTGCGCGAGGCATTATGAAGCGATACAAGAATGCACTTAAAGAGCTGGCCAAATGAATGAGCCAAAGTGGCTAAAGCACAATGTCGTCAGCCACGTGCACAATCTTTTGCTAGCCGAGCACGGCGGGCCTGCCGGGGTACGTGATGAGTCGTTGTTGCATTCAGCCCTGGATCGCCCGAAAAACAAATTCAGCTACGAGCCACATTGCAGCCTGCATGAAATGGCTGCAGCTTACACATTTGGAATAGCACGAAACCACCCATTTGTGGATGGCAATAAACGCACTGCTTTCGTCTGCGGGGCATTATTCTTAGAGCTAAATGGCTTCGTCGTCACTGCCTCAGAAGCCGACACTGTGGTCGCCATGGAATCGGTAGCAGCAGGCAATCTGGATGAATCGCAATTAGCCGACTGGTTTCGCTCGAATTCAGTTGACTCATAACGCCCGTATTCACGCGCCAGCGCAGCTGGTCGCGTGGAATTG
>TARA_R110002072_G_scaffold202521_1_pt1 | contig 15459 bp, 18 predicted proteins | sample TARA_R110002072 | Tara Oceans TARA_R110002072 (sample SAMEA4397118) | marine metagenome | biome: Polar Biome; feature: [SRF] surface water layer (ENVO:00010504); material: water (ENVO:00002006), including particulate matter (ENVO:01000060) such as... | depth 5 m | reverse complement strand
TGGTCGTAGGTTCGAGTCCTACAAGGCCCACCAATTATTTCAATAGGTTACCTGCTTATTGTTAATGTCTTAGATATCTCCAGGGTGCCTGGAGGGTGCAGTTTTAATGAATAATGATGAACAACTTTATAATATTCGAGCTTATAATTTCTATTAATTAGTAATAAAAAGTAAATGTGCTATTTTTATTATTATGAATAAAGATCAACTTAACTTTTTTATTTCTCATCATAACGAATCAAAAAAATTAGCTAAAGAGTTAGTTGATGGTCTTATTGAAGAATTTAATGCTAATTGTTTTGTTGCACATGAGTCTATTGATGCTGGTGCTGAGTGGCAAAGAGAATTATTAAATAACTTAAAAAAAATGGATATTTTAATTTCTATTATATCTAGATCATATAATTCTAGTTTCTGGTGTAATCAAGAAATTGGTTTTGCATTTGGCAAAAATAAACCTATAGTAATTTTCAAGCCTGAAAACTTCTCAACTCCAGTTGGTTTAATTTCGCATATCCAAGCAGCTCATAATGTAGAATCATTGCTAGTTAATATAAAAAACAAATTGAAAGAAAAAAAGATAAAAAATATAAAAGTAATTTAATAAATCAGTTTATTGATGCCAAAAGACATAGTTTTGACTATGCACAAAAATGCTGTATTGAATTAATAGGTTTGAATTTGACTGATGAAGAAATTGATTTTTTGGTTGCAGCCTTCAATGATGATTCCATCAATAATCAGCTTGATGCAGTGATAGATATAGGAAATCGTAACTTTGATGTTAATTATAGAAAAGGATATAAAACTAAAAAGCCTTTTTATTCATACAGAGAGATATTAGAAAATATTTTTAGACAGCGCAAAACAAAAAAATATATTATTCAGGATCTAGAGAATAATAAATGCAGAATTAGATGTATTGAAAAAAATAAATAGCCAAATAAATTTTAATATAACAAGGATTTGGCTATTATTTATTTAGTTTTAATTAAGCCTGCCTAAACTGTTGAAGCCAATTATTTAAATCTTCTCTTAAATATCGAATAGATTTACCAAATTTTATAAACCTAGGTCCTTGTGTCCTACCAGGTAGTTTTCCATTCATTCTATCTTGAGCTAAATATGATCGGCTAACACGTAGGTAATATGCTGCTTCTTTTTCTGTAAATACTTTCGGTTCCATATAACTGTACTCCATTTAGATATTTAAAGTATATTCACGTACTGTGAATTGTATAGTTTATTTTTTCACAGATCAATAAATTATTTATGTTTTTGCATTTGTGTTAATTATTTGTTAAATTGAGTTGAATAGTAATGTTATTCAGTGAGTAATAATGAATGATGGTGAACAGTATGGAATCAGTATTAAAAAAAATTGGATTAAGATTAAAATCTGCTAGAACTGCTCTAACAGACTTACAAAGCCAGGATTTTGCAAAAATTTTAAATATTGCACCTTCAACATATTCTCAACATGAGAAAGGTAAAAGATCGCCTAGTATCGAATCTATTATAAAATATGCAGAGTATTATAGTATTCATCCAGAATGGATTTTGACTGGTAATTCTTGTATTACAAATCCATATGATAGAGACAATGAAATAAAAGTAAGAGATAAGGCATTATTACTAGGTTTAGAAGATAATTTATTTTTGCCGCAAGTTAAGTTAAATAGTCAGTGTGTAGTTGATGTAGAGATCTTATTAGAGATTTTTTCAGAAATAATAAAAGCATCAATAAAATTAAGTCCGTCATTAAGCATTGAAGAGTTACAAGAGTTTTGTCTAGATATTTATAATAATGTAGCTCCATTAGATGCATCTATAGAAAATAAAATTAATATGATCTCTTTATCTATCGAGTCTTTAATCAAAGGATTGGGAAAGAATATTGAGTTAAACAAAACCGCATCTGCTTGAGTTTAATCACAAATTGTTCAGAATAATTGATATTTAAAACAAAAAACAGCAAATTTTATTTCAATGAACAGCAGTGAACAAAATTCACGTTGTGCAAATTTCTAATCAAATATAAGATAAAAACAACTTTTAAAAAATTAAATGGAAGTTGTTTTTATGTCAAAAGTTTCATGTATTAATAACCCTCTAAATGAAAGATTAATAATAATTAGGGAATGGCAGGTAAGAGCATGTGAAGGTGACTGCTGTGCTGCGGCCTTATTAAATCTATTCGCTTATTGGCATGATGTTAAATTAGATAAGCAATCAAAAATAAAATATCTAAAACCTAATCATCAAGTATCAGAAAATGACTTGCTGCAATGGCATACCAGCGAAGATTTAAAACTAGGGTTATTAGATCTATATGCCGATAAAAAAATTCGCAAATCAATAAAGTTACTAGTGCAGCTAGGTTTTATCTCTGTTCGAAGAAATCCTAATCAAAAATATAAGTATGATCAAACTAAGTTCTTTTTATTTAATCCTTCTGAAGTTAATAAATGGCTAGAAGATAATAGCTATCAAAAAGGTAACATACAATCGGCCAAAAGGCCGAATGAAGATGACCAAAATGTCATAGATCATCCGGCCAAAAGGTTGATTGAAAAAGGCCAAAACAATCATCTTCAATTGGTCAAAAGGCCGAACCTATATACAGAGATTACTAACAGAGACTACAAACATAAATTACATACAAAAAAGAATAATGAAAAATTTTTAAATAAACAACAAAGGGAAGAGTTTTTAGATGAAGAGTATCTCAGAATGCGTGAAGAAACTGGAAGCGAAAAAAAGCCAACCCCAAGATGTGATAAAGAAATGTTCGCAAAATTTGACGCAGAGCTCAGAGAGCTTGAAAACAAAAAAAGGGAATTCTGATATGTTGTTATTGACTGAATGGCTATTAACAAAGCTTCAGGCTCTATTTGCAGGGAAAATGTACAAGGGGTCAACTATTGAATCTTCAAAAGAATTAAAGCTAGCTTGGCATGATGTGCTGGAAGATATGGGAAAAGAAACAGTTTTAGAAACTTATAAGTTTTTAAGAACTGGTCATGAGGCAATACCTAAATTTGCTCCATCACCTGTAGAGTTTAAACAATTAGCTCAAGTATATGTAAAGCCGTTTATTAGATATAAAAATAAATTTAAATTACTTAAGTTTAACACTGATATTCAAAGAGCTGATGAAAAAGTTGCCAGGGAACATTTGGTGTTATCAAGAAATAAATTAAAACATGGAGATAGTTTCAGTGAGTAAATATAAAAACATGTCTTTTTTATTTATAGGTTTAATTATTTCAAATATAAGCTTTGCAGGAAGATTTGGTGGAAGTGGTGATAGCGCAATAGTAATTGTCTTAGAAAATATATTATCACTTGCAACAGGCGGAGTTATGCGGGCTGTATTTATGTTGTTTATTGTTGGTTGTCTTTATATGGCATTTATTGATCGCTTAGATTGGAGTTATGCCATAAAGGGATGTGCTGCTGCTGGTGGAATATCTGCAGCAGGAGAGATTGGAAGGTTTTTATTGAGTGGTGTTTTTTAATGAGTAAAAATATTAATCCAGTATTTCTAGCATTAGCAAGACCTCCTATGTGTTATGGAGTTACACAAAGTTATTTAATAGCAATATTTGGTTTTAATATGATTTTATTTGTAATAACGCATTCTTTTTTAATTATTTTGTTATTTATTGCTTTATATGGCATTGGCAGAATTTGTTGTTATTTTGAAGCAAATTATTTTGAGATGTTATTTAAGAAAATACAGTTTTTAATTAATTGCCCTAATAGTAAATATTATGGCGCTATAAGTTTTGAAATTTAATTGAGGTTAAAATGGATTTGAAATCAAAGCAGAAATTATTTTATAAAGAAAGGTTTATAGAAGAATATATTCCATATAGTCATTTTTATGCAAAAGATGTTGTAATGACTAAAGCATCAGATATGTTATTTTTTATTGAAATTAAAGGCATTGATGCAAATCAAAATGATGTTTCGCAAAATATAGCATCTGTAATTAAAACTATATCTCAGCTTAATCATAGCAGCGCAATATGGGTGACTAATATAAGAGATAAAATTAACGATTATCAAAGAATAAAGTATAAAAATATAAATAATGAATTTACAGCTAATTTTATTAATGATTACCAAGATGATTTAGTTAAAAATGATCTCTATCAAAATAGATTAGTTATAACAGTTATAGTTAGAGCTAATTTTCAAAAAATTAATAATAGCATTAAAATATTCCAGGAAAAATATGATAAACAGCAATTATCTCTTAAATTTAATAATCAATATAAAAGATTAACTGAAATAAAAGATAGTATCTTATCAGGTCTTTCTAATTTTAATCCTAGAGTATTAAAGTTAAATAATTCAGAAAGCCAAGAGATATTAAGCTTTTTAGGATATTCATTAAATTTAGAATATCAAAGTATAGTATTAGAGCAGAAAAACATTAGTAAATCGTTATGTTTCAAAAGGCATTATTTTGCAGAAAACACTATAGAAATTCAAAGTGTAAATAATAAAAGATTTGCCGCTGTTCTAGCTATAAAAAATTACACTGATAAAACCTATCATAATATATTAGAAAAATTAAATAGTATTGATTGTAGTTATATAAATACTCATATATTTCAGCCTTTGGATACTAATACATCTAAAGATTTAATTGTAAGGCAAAAAAATAGGCTAAATCAGGTTGCTGATTATGCTTTATCACAAATTGATGAATTAGATACGGCATTAGATGATTTACAGTCTCAGCGGCTTAGTTTTGGTTATCATAGCAATGCTATCTTATTACATGCTGAATCTATTAGTGCTCTTGATAATAATATTAATTTGATCTCAAGAATATTTCTAGATGCCGGGATTATGGTTACAAGAGAAGGTCTTAATTTAGAATCTAGCTTTATGAGCATGTTGCCTGCTAATTTTGAGTTTGTAACTCGCAAATATTTAATATCAAGTAAGAATTTTATAGATTTATTAAATTTAGAATATTCAGATACTGGTTATATAAATCAAAATCATTTGGGTAATTATTTAATGCCATTTAAAAAGCAGGATAATAATTTATTTAAATTTAATATGCATTCGATTGGCAATAATACCAAAGGGCATACTTTATTAATATCACCTACAGGAAGTGGTAAAACAACTTTAATGTTAGCCATTGATGCTTTCTCGCAGCAATATGGTGGCAAGCGATACTTCTTTGACAGAAACCTAGGAATGAAAAGTTATGTTGATGCTTTAAATGGTTCTTATTTTATTTTAAAGCCAGGTATTGATACTAAAATCAATCCTATTCCTAGATATGATACTAGAGGCAATAGATTCTTTTTATATGAATTTATTAAAAATTTAATCCTAGATTCTGAAGAAAAGTTAGATGAAGTTGATAGTGAAGAAATAAAGCAAGCTATTGACGGGGTATATAGTTTAGATATAAAAAACAGGAATCTTGCTAATCTAGTAACGTTTTTTAGTTGTAACTGGAAGTTCTTAACAAGATTTAATATTTGGCTTAAAAGTGCAGATGGTTTGCTTGGCTGGGCATTTGATAATAAAGAAGATGATTTTAATTTATTAAATAATATTATAGGACTTGATTTTACTCATATATTAAACAATAAAAAAGTATTGTTGCCATTAATGCAGTTATTATTTTTTAGAATAGAAAATAGTTTAGATGGTGATTTAACGGGTATCTATCTTGATGAAGCTTGGCAGTTTTTGAATCATCCATATTGGGATAATAAGATAAATGAATATCTTAGGACTTTCAGAAAACTTAATGCTTATTTGTTTTTTGCGACTCAAAACCCACATGATATAGCAAATTCTAAATTATTGCATAGCATTACAGAAAATATAGCAACTCAAATATTTATGCCTAGTAATAATCTAGATGCTAAGATTTATTTAAATAATTTTGGATTAAATCAAAATGAAATAAATTTAATGAAAAATTTAGATGCTAGTAAAAGAGAAGTGTTAGTAAAGCAAGATAAAGATGTAAATATACTAAATTTTAATCTAGTTAATTTAAATAAATATTTAAAAGTATTTTCTAATGATTTATCTAAAGGGGATTAGTATGAAAAAATATTTAAGTGTGTTTTGTATATTAAATATATTTATGATGAATCAGGCAAGTGCAGCTATTGATATATGGAGCACTTTAGTCAATTTTGCAAGTTCTCAATTAAATGAATTATTTGCACAAACTCAAAGTCTGCAAAGACAGTTGGTAGTACAAACGGATTTAAAAGCTATTACAGAGAGATCTTTTAATAATCTAACAAGAGAGTTATCAGGTAATTATGGTGTATCGAACCTATTTAACAATGATTACTATAGAAACCTAAGGCGAGCAAGTCCAATGAATATAGCTGATGCTATGAGCTCTAATGCAGGGCATGGCTTATATCATAATATGCTTAATTATTATGATAATAAAAATTCAGTTAATAATGTAATGCAAAATGCTGAATTATTAAAATATATAAAAACTAATTATATGGATTCACAACGAGCTAATAATGCCAATCTTGCTTACTCTGCTGCTATATACAATAAACTTGAAAAAGATTTAGAAACTATTGAAAAGCTAATGCAAGAAATCGATAAAACAGAAAATGTTAAGGCATCACAAGATTTAAATAATAGAATTTTAGCACAAAGTGCCATGTTCCAAATTGAAACTGTAAAGCTATTAGCTATGCAAATGCAGGGTAATGGTCATAGAACACAGAATCAATATACCTCAATGCAATCTGATAAAAACTTTGATAGATGGAGTTAACTTATGAAAAAAATAATTTTACTAGTTTTAATAACAATAGCGATTAGTGGCTGTAGTTTTAATAAATGTGATAGAGAAATTAATACATGTGGTCAAAAAATTAAAATTGGCAATTGGTTGAATTAATATGAGCTCAGGAATAATAACTAGATTGCTACATATAGCAGATAAGGTTTGTCATGATTATATTTATGAAGGATATAATGCCTTGGCAGATTTTATCTTACCAAAAGTAACAATATTATTTGTTTTGGTTTTAGTTATATATTTATGGAATATTCTACGCGGTAATATAGAAACTCCTTTAAATGAATTAGTAAACATTGCTATAAAAGCTGCTTTTGGCATTACGGCTATTAAATACTGGGGCTTTTTCAGTGAGCATTTTGCTTTGTTATTTACTAATGGTGGTGAGGAGATTGCAAATGTTCTTGTACGTAAGGTTGGTAGTTACAATGGCCAAAATTTAAGTGAGGCAATGCAGTTTGCTTTTGATAAGAATATGCAGGTTATTTTAGAAATAAAGCAGAGTTTATCAATTACAAACATATGGCCAATTTTAATTATTCTTTTCGCTTTTATATTAAATATTATAACTGTTGGTACAGCTATTGGTTATCTAATTGTTGCCAAAATGGGCTTAGCGGTTTTATTGTCTTTAGCGCCATTGTTTATAGTTTTAACCTGGTTTAAACAAACTAAAGGCATTACAGAGCGAGCGATTGCTCATCTAGCAGGTTTTGCCATAACTCCTGTATTTATTTATGCAGCTCTACTTTTAATTATGACGTTTTTTAATTATGGGGTTGATATTAGCTCAGCTGCAATGAAATCACAGGGCTTTAATTTTAAAACAACAGTTTCTTTTATATTAACAGGTGTGATTTGTTTGCCTGTTCTTAGGCAAATGAAAGATTTGGCAGCAAGTATTACATCAGGCATAGCCTTTTCTAATCAAGGTGTTGTACAACGCATGAGTGATATTAGTTTAAGGCCTCTTAAACAATTAATTAGACATAGTAAATAACAAGGAGAACTAATGGATTATTGCAAGCAGGAAGATTATCTTAAAAAGGCACAGAATTGGGCATATGATGAATTCTATTCAAGTAAGCTTCAAGCAAGAAGATATTTAATTGGCATATTAATGCAGTTTATAGTTATTTTTATTTTATTAATAATATTTACGGTTTTATTCTCGAAACAAACACTAGTTCCAATACCTATTAGAATTAATGAGACTTTAAATACAGTAAAAATAGATAGTCCTAATTCAATAGATTTTGAATTAAATGAAGCAATGATTCAAAGTGACTTAATAAGATACGTTAAAAGCAAAGAGACTTATAGCTATGAAGATTTGAATTACAGACTAAGACACCTGCAAATAACTACAGAAAGTGATTTATTTAATAATTTAAGAAAAGATAATACTCAATCTAGTTTAAATAACATTATTAATTCTTTAGGTAAAAAGGGTGTTAGATCAGTAGACATTCAAGATGTGATATTTTTAGAAAAAGAAGATCTTAATAATAAATCAAGGTCGACACATAATCTTGCCAAACTAGATTTTTCAACAACGACAATGCTGGATAGTAAAATTGACACAGACTATTGGGTTGCAACAATTTCTTGGCAATATTTGGGCACTCCAGATAATTTAGATTTAGCTTGGGATAATTGGAATGGTTTTATGGTAACAATGTATAGAGTTGATAAAAGGATAATAAAATGAGATATAAAACACTTATAACGGCATCTTTGGCATTACTAGTAGTTAATAATAGCTTTGCTACAAATGATAACTTTTCTACAAATAACAAAATTAAAGCTGTAAATTATTCAGCTAATAATATAGTAAAGCTAAACACAGATACTTTAGTTCAAACGATGATAGAGCTTAATAAAAATGAAGACATTCAAAATATATCAATAGGAGATAGTACATCTTGGAATGTAACCGTACCTAAAAACACGCCTCATATATTATTTATAAAGCCCAATATAACTAACGGTAATACTAATATGACGATTATTACTGATAAGAACACTTATCATTTTGATTTATCATCTAATGAGGCTGATAAAACTAATATTGTTTATCATTTGAAATTTAATTATCAGAATCAATATAATAATTTAGCATATGCCAATAGTTATAAATATTCTAATTATACAAACAAAAACTCCCCTGATAATTGGAATTGGCAATATAGTTATTCCGGCAATAAAAATCTCGTGCCTAAATTAATTTTTGATGATAAAGAAAAGTTTACTTATTTTAAATTTAAGCCAAACCAAGAAACCCCTGCAATATATATTAATAAAAATGGCAAAGATGAATTAGTTAATTACAGAATAAAGCCACCATATGTAGTTATAGAAAAACTTAGCAATAAATTTACTATTAGATATGGAAATCAAATCACTCATATTTTTAATGAGCAAGGAAGGGCGTAATCATGGATAAAAAAATAAAATCAAATATATCTATAGCTAATCATAAATATATTAAAAAGCATTATAGTATTTTAGGGCTTGGTCTTATCGTTGTAATGTTAGTAACTATTAATTTGCTATCAGGAGCGAGCTCTAATAAAGAAACTAATACAGATAATTATAAAGAAAACTTAAATATAGATAATAATTCATTAAAAGATTTATTATCTAGTTTATCTAGCAGCATTGAAAATCAAGAGGTATCTAAAGCAAGTTCGAATAATGATGCAAATCAAAATCCACTTGCTAAGCCTTACTTTTCTGAATTTGATAATCAATATAATGATGGCATTCAAAGTAGATTAAAATCTGACATGTTAGTTTATCAAAGTTCTAAAGCCACAGAAAACTCTGATAATGCAAATAAAGCATATATAAAAGTAAATAAGATTAAAAATCTAGATAATAAAATATTACAAGGCAAAGTAATTGCTGCAATACTTGAAACTGAGATTAGCTCAGAATTGCCAGGTATGATACGAGCAGTTATAAAAGAAAATGTATTTTCAGAAACAGGAGATAATATCTTAATCCCTAAAGGCTCAAGATTAATAGGCCAATATAATTCAGATATAGCAATGGAGCAAAGCAGGGTGTTTATTGAATGGTCTAGAGTTATTACACCTGACGGTATAGATATTAGCCTAGCATCACCAGGAACAGATTCTATGGGACAAACAGGAGTTACAGGAGATATCAATAATCATACTGTGCTTAAGTATTCTCAGGCAATTCTTACAAGCTTAATTTCTATTGGCTCACAAGCAAAAGCCAATAAAGAAAATCATTCAGTAAAAGATTTATATAAGAAAAATCTTTTAGAAAACTTAAGCACTAATATTCAAAGTACAGTACAAGAGACTATGAATATTAAACCAACTATAACTATTAATGCAGGTTCAATAGTTAATGTTTTTGTTGCAAAAGATATAGATTTCAAATTAGAAGATATATGAACTTAACCGCACTAAACCATCATTTAAAGCCATTAGATAAATATTTAAATGATAATACTATATCTGAAATAATGATAAACAATGAAAAAGAAATATTCATTGAAAAATCAGGCATTATAGAAAATATAAAAGCACCAGATTTAACTAATAATCATTTAAATATATTAACTAAACTTATAGCTAATTATAATGGAAAAGATTTAAATAAAGATAACCCAAGCATATCTGGAGTTTTGCCTAATAAAGAAAGAGTTCAAATAGTAACAAAGCCTATATCTGCTAATAATGATTATATTTTATCTATTAGAAAACAAACGCTAAAAAATGTGAGCTTAGATGATTATCAATATAATATTGATTGCCAACAATTTATTAAAGATGCAATAAAGGATAAATTAAATATATTAATATCAGGAGGCACTAATACAGGAAAAACTACTTTTCTAAATGCATGTCTTTTAGAAATCCCCAGTAATGAAAGAATTATTACTTTAGAAGATACAAGAGAAATAAGTACAATTCATAAAAACCAAGTAAATCTCATTGCAGCTAAAGAAACCATGACTGATTTATTAGAAACCAGTTTAAGACTAAGGCCAGATAGAATTATTATGGGTGAAATAAGAGGCATAGAAGCTGCATCCTTTATAGAAGCAATAGCAACAGGCCATGACGGTACATTAAGCACCATACATGCATCAAGCCCCGAATTTGCAATAACTCAACTTGCTATTAAAGCACAAAGGGGAAATATGCAAAATCTATCTCAACAAGAATTAATTAAATATATTAAATCATTAATCCCAGTAGTTATTCAATTAAGCAGGCATTATGATGAAAAAACTAAGAGCATAATAAGATATGTATCAGAAGTTAAATATTTTAGATAACCAAAGCACTCAAAATAATATAAAAATATTCTTATTAGCCATAATATATTTTTACCTAATAAAATATCTAAACATAAACAACTTTTATCAAATTATATTTTTAGATTTATTCATTGTTGCTGTTATAGCTTTAAATAAATTACAAAAAGCATCTAATATAACAGTTGGAATAATTATGTCTTTATTGTTACTAAATAATATATTTAACCTATTATTAGCGTTAAAATTTATCTTAATCAAAACATGCTCAATAATTTTAACGATTAAAATATTTATAAATAATAAAACTTTAAATTTATATTTGATCAATATAGCAATTTTAATAATTTTACTTAAATATTATTTAGCAAGTTTCAAAGAAATTTTAGATAAAAACAGTTTGCCAAAGAAAAAACATTTATCAAAAAGACAATCTTTAGGTAATGCAAGGTTCATGACCATAAATGAAATGAGAAAGCTGACAGTAGGTAAGGGGCTTATTATGGGCAAAATACCAAAAAGATTTAGTTTTAAAGATGAAATTATAAGAATATCTATAGAAGGGCATGGGCTTACTATAGCTCCGCCAAGATCAGGTAAATTTGTATCTTGTATAAGCCCTAATTTAGCAGCCACAGGTGAGATTGGCTGGCATGGACCAGTTGTATCAATTGGCCCAAAAGGTGAAGAGTATAGTGTTTGGGCAAAGCATAGGCAAATGTTGGGGCATAAAGTAATATTAATAGATCCTTTTAATGTTGTTAAAAATTTAGGCATCAATGCTAATTTAGATTATTTAACCAATGCTAAAACTTTTAATTTTAATCCATTAGATTTTATAAGAGATGGATCTGAAATGGTTCGTGATATAGGGGCGCTTATGGACGCTCTAGTTGAACCATCAAGTAATACTACATCAGATAATGCCGAACACTTTCAATTAGGCGCAAGACGCATTATATCTGGTTTTATAGCATGGGTTTTAGCAACGGAGCCAAAATGTAATCAACATCTTATTAAAGTTAAAGAATTATTTAATCAGCCAGAGGCAGAGTTATTAGAATTATTACAATCTATGAGTGATGCTGATTATGAATACGGATTTGGGCTTCCACAAGATGCAGCTAATTTATTATTAAATATAGATTCAAGAGAGCGAGGCTCATTTTTTTCAACTGTGACGAATGCTTTAAATTATTTAAAATATCCAGAGATGATGAGCCATTTAAAAACATCTGATTTTGATATTGAAGATTTACTAGATGGTAAGACAGATTTATTTATAGTTATACCTGGTAATTTAACAACTGATTTAAAACCATGGGCAAGGCTATGGGTAACTCTACCTATAGAATTACTATACCGTAAAAGACCTAAAGAAAGAATTTTAATGATGATAGATGAGATGGCATCATTAGGTAAGATTCCACAAATTAAAAAAGCTTTTAATTTAAATGCAGGCTATGGTATTTCAATTTGGGGATTTACTCAGAATATTAAAGATCTTTATGAGGTTTATGGGCAGTATGCTGCAGATGCTATGCTTGGTATGGCTGAATTTGTGCAGTTTTTTAATGTTGGGGCTTCTGATTTGTTTACCCAGAATTATTTGTCTGATGTTTTTGGGAGTACTACTGTTTTGAGTAGAAGTGACTCTAGTTCTAGTGGGAATTCTTTAGGTAAACACAATGAAAATAACTCATTAAGTTTTCAAGAAAATAATGCTAAATTGGTTTCAAATAATGATATCAGTATAATCACAAAAAATTACTGCATTATTTTACTTAATAAAAAGAGTAATAATCTAGTTATTTCAGCTAGTAATAATTATAACTCATTGATTAACCCATATTACTGCGAATGTTAGTACTTTAGTGTTATTGCAAAAATTAACAATAGAAGATCAGCTTCTAATGTCTCTTGAATACATAAGAGAATATAGAACCTACTTTCATATTTCACAAAATTATGGAATTAGTGAAAGCTCACTTATAAAAATATTAAATGGGTAGAAGATACTTTAATACAATATCCTATCTTTGCCTTACCTGGAAGAAAAGCGTTGCTTAAAAGTGGTGCAGAATATGAAATGGTACTTATAGATGCTACAGAAACACCTATAGGAAGACCCAAAAAAGCAAAAACACTATTATACGGGAACCATAAAAATACAAATAGCAATTGATAAAAAAACTAGCAAAGTAATTTGTACAAACTTTGAAAATGGTAAGCAGCATGATTTTAGATTATTCAAAGAGTCAAAATTACATTGCCATGCAAACATAAAAATATTAACAGATATTGGATATCAGTGAATAATTAAAATCCACTCTAATTCTGAATTACCAAAAAAGAAGACAAAATTGCAACCACTTCTATAGAGGATAAAAATAATAATAAAAAATTATTTAGCGAAAGAGTCTTTAATGAAAATGTTATTGGTAAACTAAAGAGATTTAAAATGATTGCTGATAAATACCTAAATAGAAGAAAAAGATTTAGATTTAGATTGAGATTTAATTTAATATTTATAATTTGGATTTTACATAGAAGGTTTAGAAAGAGATCTATTAATTATTCCTACCTGCCTGAATCTCTGGATCAGGCATACGAGAGTCAGTTATAACAAGATTCAGTAAAGATTCTTCTTTATTTTCAGATAGACGTAATTCGGGGCGCGTTTAATAGCAATAGACTCTATTTCTGATAAAGATATAGCTTCCCCTAATATATTCGTGCAAATCAATGCATTAAAAATTACAAGAAGAATTTATTTGTGCATTTATTACTATAATAATTATTTATATTAACAATTATTATAACTTATGATAGGCTTTATAAGCCATAGCATTAAAAAATCTAACTTTAGGGCTCTAATTTCTAGTAAAAAATTAGAGTATATCTAATAATTAAAAAGAAAGCTTAACAGAAAAAGAAAATAGCCCTATGATTTTATAGAGATTAAAATAAAGCAATGACTTTTTAGGCTTCGTTCTGAACTTGAAGCTAGGGCTTATTTGCTGTTATCAAAGTGATTGATAGATTTTTATGCTAATTAGTAGCGAGCACACCTATAAATATATTTGTATAATGGGGAAAAAAAAATATGAATAAAGAGAATACTAAATCATATTGGGAAAATATTTACACTGAAAAGTTACCTCAAGAAGTAAGTTGGTACCAACGCAAACCAACAGTTTCATTAGAAATCATCCAGCATTTCGGCGATAAAAAGGCACGAATAATTGATATTGGCGGTGGAACGTCCGTACTAGTTGATCACTTACTGAAAGAAGGATATTCAAATCTTGCTTTACTAGATATATCCAGTAAAGCGATTGAACATGTAAAGAATAGGATTTTAGATCAGGAATCAGAGATCGAATGGTTTGAGAAAGATATAACTGAATTTGTATCTCCTCATCCTTATGATATCTGGCATGACCGTGCCGTTTTTCATTTTTTGACAGACATCAAATCAAGGCAATTGTACGTTAATGTGCTTAAAAATTCTGTAAAATCAAAATCGCATATTATTATTGCAGCATTTGCTAAAGACGGCCCCAAAAAATGCAGTGGCCTTGACATTGTTCAATATGATAACCCTTCCATACAGCGTGAGCTTGGAAATGAATTTATTTTATTAGACAGTCAATTTGAGACACATATTACCCCGACAGGAAATGAGCAACACTTTATTTATTTTGTTTTCCAACGTAAATAATATCTCTTTAACCATTTAGAAATCCCCGTGGTTTGTATACTTTCTATGCAAATTTTTCATAACCTTCTAAGTCCAAGAAAACTTTCTGTTTTAGGCTTTCAATTTTGTTCCATGGCAAGCGAAGACTTCTACCACCGTAGTGTCAGACACTTTGGTGGTAGACTCTTATTTTTTCTTTAATTGAGCCGTCAAGTAGTACAACATCAGATAATGCAGAGCATTTCCAATTAGGTGCTAGGCGAATTATTTCAGGTTTTATCGCATTGGTTCTGGCAACAGAGCCTAAATGTAATCAAAATCTTATTAAAGTAAAAGTGTTATTTAATAAGCCTGGGGATAAGCTTTTGGAATTACTTCAATCTATAAGCCAAGCTGATTGAGCGCTCTCATTTCAAACACCGATATTATTAATTTAACTAAATGCAGCCTGGTTATATTATTAAATAAAAAGGAAGTCTCTCATTTCATTATAAATAAATATAAGTTTAATAAAGATGACGTAAACCCTTATTATAAGTAATATAATTTATATAAATGACAACTAATGTTATTAATTTAAATAAGGAATTAGGCATGAGCCCTATTAGAAAAATAGAAAATGATAAT
>TARA_R110002072_G_scaffold43877_4_pt1 | contig 15481 bp, 13 predicted proteins | sample TARA_R110002072 | Tara Oceans TARA_R110002072 (sample SAMEA4397118) | marine metagenome | biome: Polar Biome; feature: [SRF] surface water layer (ENVO:00010504); material: water (ENVO:00002006), including particulate matter (ENVO:01000060) such as... | depth 5 m | reverse complement strand
CCGACGACCCCGCCGCGTTGGCCCCCTATCACGAAGTGATTCGCAGCCGGCGAGTCTGCTTCTCGCAGGGCCAGGTTCGCAAGGAAGAACGGGACCACACCGACTTTACCTGCATGCTTTTGCCACTGTCCGAGGACGGTCTGCAGGTCAGCATGCTGCTGGTCCAGTACCATTTCGCCGATCCCCGGATCTTGCCGCCGGTTTGATATTTTCCCCACCCGGGCGGACCGCGCCCGCCGCGCCGCCGCGCTGCGAGACTGTGCGGGATCGTTCTGGAAGGTTTTTCTGGACGGATTTTCTGCCGGTTTTATCGGTCGGCCTGTCGGAAGCCGCTTTCATGCGGGGCGGTTGCTTTGCTATGAAGGGGGCCGCCCCGGACCGCCCCTCCGAGGGCGTCTGTGCAGCGGCAAAATCCAAAGGCCAAGGTTATGACCCCTTCCCACCGTCCTGTTCCCTACAGCCGCCTTCTGGCGGAGATGCCAAGCATTGTCCCCTTTGTCGGACCGGAGACGCTGGAGCGCAAGCGCGGGGCGGCCTACCAAACGCGCATTGGCGCCAATGAAAGCGCCTTTGGCGCGGCCCCCTCGGTCCTGGCGGCCTTGCAGCGTGAGATGAGCCGTAGCGCCTGGTACTGCGACCCGGAACATCACGACTTGCGGCAAAAACTCGCCACGACCATGGCGGTACAGCCGCAGAATCTGGTCGTCGGCGAGGGCATCGACGGCCTGCTGGGGCTGATCGTGCGGGCGTTCCTCAATCCCGGCGAAACCGTGGTTTCCTCGCTCGGCGCCTATCCCACCTTCAACTACCACGTGGCCGGTTTCGGCGGTCGCCTGGCGTTGGTGCCCTACAGCCAGTCTTGCCACAACGACGTGGACGCCCTGCTGGCCAAGGCGCGGCAGACCAAGGCCAAGCTGCTTTATCTGGCCAACCCGGACAACCCAACCGGCACCTTTTTGGGGCGCGGGGTTATTGAGCAGATCTTGGCCAACTTGCCGGACGACTGCCTGTTTGTTTTCGACGAAGCCTATGTGGAATTCGCGCCGCAGGACGGCCTCGCTCCGCTGGATGTCAGCGACCCCCGGCTGATTCGCCTGCGCACCTTCTCCAAGGCCCACGGTCTTGCCGGCTTGCGGGTTGGCTATGGCATCGCCCACGAGCGGATTATCGCTGATTTCAACAAGATCCGCTCGCACTTCGGGGTCGGTCGCCTGTCGCAAATCGCCGCGACGGCATCGCTGGACGATCCACAGTTCATCGCCTCGGTGATTGCGCAGGTCGCCCAGGGACGCAGCGACTACGAAGATCTGGCCGATCGGCTGGGCCTGAACAAGATCCGCTCACTGACCAATTTCCTCGCCATCGATTTGGAAAGCGAGGCGCGGTCGCGGAAAATGGTCGAACTGCTGGATCAACGGGGCATTTTCGTGCGCCGCCCGGCGGTCCCGCAGCTCGGGCGCTTTGTCCGTATTACCGTCGGTCAGACCGAGGAACGGGCGCGGTTTTGCGCCGGCTTTGAGTCCGCCTTGAAAGAGCTGTAACCCGTCCGTGGCATAAGCGCGCTCCGAAGTCCCTTTCCCCCCGATCCCGTCCCATACCCCTTGGCGCGGACCCGCAGGAATGCCACACTGCGGTGGTCCGATGCCCGCGCCGCCGCGACCGTGATGGTACAGCCCCTGCGCCCGCGCCCGCGGTTCTTTCCGCGGTTCTTTCCGTTGCCAAAAGTGAGGTCCAACATGCAGTCCTATCCCTCCCGTCGACATTTGGATGTGCTGGACGATCTGGTGACGGTGGCGCAGCACAGGGTGTTGGACATCGGCTGTGGCGACGGCGCGCTCGTGCGGGCCCTGACCAAGCGCGGGGCCCACTGCGTCGGCGTGGAGGTGACGCCGGAACGCATCGCCCAGGCCGAGGCCCGCGACAAGCTGGGCGACGAGGTTTACCTGGAGGCGAGCGGCAGCAAGCTGCCGCTGCCGGATGAATCCATGGACCTGGTGATTTTCTTCAATGCCCTGCATCACCTGCCGCCCGATGACATGAGCTATTCACTGCAGGAATGTCATCGTCTGCTCAAACCGGAAGGCCATCTTTATGTGGCCGAGCCACTGGCGCAGGGGCCGCTGCACGAACTGACCCGCTCGATCGATGATGAGACCGAACTGCGGCAGTTGGCCTACCAGGCGCTGTGCGCGGCCGGCGACGGACCGGGTTTGACGCAGCTCCAGGAGGTCTTCTATCAAACCGTTGTCAGCTACAAAAACTTTGGCGACTTCCGCAAAAAAATGGAGGAGGTGTCGCCCCGGCGCCAAGCGATTTTCCGGGCGCAGGAGGCGCTGCTGGTTGAGGCGTTCGAGCGCTTGGGCCGTCCCGGCATCAAGGGCCAGGAATTCGACAATCCCATGCGGGTCAATCTACTGCAACGCCGCGCTTGATCCGCGGCGCGCCGGAAACCACCCACCCGCCGGGGCCAAAACACCCGGCCCGGCGACACATTGCGGCGCAAAGACGGCGCACCCCTGCGAAGACGACGCATTAGCGTCCTTTTTGAGACAGACAGTCGGAAATCCGCCGGGCAGGGTGACGGCATAAAAAATATCAAGCCAAAACATCGTAAAAACTGTAACGATAACGCCATGACCGTCACCTACACATCAAAGCACAGCAGCCCCCAAGATCCCGGCGGATTGATCTGGCAGGCCGTCGACATGGGCGACGAGTTTCCGGGCCCCGCCGAAGATCTGTTGCTGAGTTGGACCTTGCGGCTGGACCCCAGCATCGACAGCCGGCAAGCCGCCGCCTTCCTGCTGGACAGCTACGGTCTGGGCGCGCGTGAGTTGGGCGACAGCCCCTGTGATCGCTTGATCGGACTGTTGCGCGAAACCGCCACCGCCGCGCCCAGGCGTCGCGGCGGCCGGCGCGGCGGTTGGCGCAGCAAGCGCACGACCGAGGAACTGGCCGCCATGGACCCAAGCGAGACATCGCAAGACGACTAGCCGGGGAAAGAAGCCCAAGCGCGCCGGCGCGTCGGCCCCGGGCGCTGCCGGACAATGGACTGCTTCATTTGTTGCTTTTGGTCCCTGACCTGGGTCCGATCACAGGCTAGCGTCGGCGACAACAGGCCGGGACCCGCTGGGGCTGCGCTGGCCAACACCCGCAATGCACAGACCGGAAATGGAGAGGTCGGCGATGTCCCTGCCCGATGATGCGCGAAGTCAAGCCGGTCGCCGCGCGGTCGATAAACGCGCGGTGCCGCCGCCCGCCTTCGGCTGCCGGCCAGGTCGTCGCCCGCTGACCGGCCGCCTGGTGGCGCTGGAGCCCTGCGACGCCAACCGCCATGCCCCGGGCCTCTTCGAGGTCGGCCATACCGGCCAGGGCGGGCAAAACATCTGGCGCTACCTGCCCTACGGTCCCTTTGAAGACGCCGTCGAGATGGCTGGCTGGCTGCGCGGCTGCGCCGGCTCGGCCGATCCGGCCTTTTTCGCCCTTCGCGACCTGGCAAGTGGAAGACTCGCCGGTCAGGCCAGCATCATGGAGGTCCGCCCAGCGGCCGGCATTGCCGAAATCGGCCATATTTGGATTGGCGAAGCCTTCCAAAACAGTGGCCTGGCGACGGAGGCCCTATACCTGATGATGTCCGACATCCTGGACCAGGCCGCCTACCGTCGCTTGGAATGGAGGTGCGACGCCGCCAACCAGGCCTCGCGTCAGGCGGCCTTGCGCCTGGGCTTCCGCTACGAAGGCACCTTTTACAATCACAATATCGCCAAGGGGATGAACCGGGACACCGCGTGGTATGCCCTGGTTTGTGAGGACTGGGCCGCCGTGAAGGCGAATTTCCAGCTTTGGCTGGCGCCCGAAAACTTCGACGCCGAGGGCCAACAGCGCACCTCGCTGGGCGCGATGAACCGCGCCCTCTGGTAGCGGGCGCCCTATCCCCAAAGCGCGGCACTGGGCGGATGCACCAGCGAGCCGTCATAGCGCAAGGCGGTTTCACGATCCTTGGCAATCAGCAGCGGCGCATCCAGATCGACCAATTCGGCGCCCTGGGCGACCACAAGGCCGGGAGCCATGGCCAAGGAGGTCCCGATCATGCAGCCGACCATGATCTTGAACCCGGCCGCCCGGGCCTGGGCCTTCAGCTTTAGCGCCTCGGTCAAACCGCCGGTTTTGTCCAGTTTGATATTGATGTAGTCGTATTTGCCCAGCAGTTGATCCAGCGTCGTGCTGTCGTGGCAGGATTCATCGGCGCAGAGCGGCACCAGGCGGTCCACGCCGCGCAGCGCCGCGTCCTCGGCGGCCGGCAAGGGCTGCTCGATCATCGCCACGCCCAGCGCCTGCAACGCCGGCGCCAGGGCCAGGTAGTCGTCGACCGTCCAGCCTTCGTTGGCGTCCACCACCAAGGTGGCGTTGGGCGCGTTCTGGCGAACCGCCCGCACCCGGTCCAGATCATCCGGCCCGGCAAGCTTCAGTTTCAACAGCGGTCGATAGGCATTTTCCGCCGCATTGGCCCCCATGGCGGCCGGACTGTCGAGCGAAATGGTATAGGCCGTAACCACCGGCGCCAGCGACGCCAGTCCCGCCATCTCGGCGATGCTCTGGCCGGAGCGCTTGGCTTCCAGATCCCAGAAGGCGCAGTCCAGGGCGTTTCGCGCCGCGCCGGCGGGCAGCGCCTGCTGCAGGTTTTCCCGGTTCAGTTCACCCGCCGCCAAGGCCGCCGCCATCCGGGAGATATCGGCCGTCACGCCGTCGACGGTTTCACCATAGCGGGCGTAGGGGACGCATTCGCCCCGCCCGACAACCGGCCCCTGGCGCAGTTCGGCCACCACCACATGGATTTCCGTGCGGCTGCCCCGCGAAATGGTAAAGGTGCCGCGAATGGGGAAGGTGTCATGGCGGACGCTCAGGTCAATCGGCTGGGTCGGGCTGTTGCTCATGCTGTTCTCACGCTGCGAAAGGGAGGCCTCAATCGCGTCTTTTTCCGTCGAGCTCACGCTTGGAAGCCAATTGCGCGCCGACGCGGCCCGGGCGCGCGGTCGTTTAATTTCGGCCCGGGCCGGCAGCCCGGACAATCACCCCAGATTGTCAACAATCGCCGCCACGCCGTTGCGCACCGGATCGACCGCCGGCAGGCCATGCTGCGCCGACAGAGTCTTCAGGTAGTCCGCCGCTTCGGCCGCGCCCATGGACGAGGTGTTGACCGCGATGCCAACAAATTTGGCGTCGGGATTGGTCAACCGGGCGGCGTCCAGGTTGCGGGCCATGCACAAACCAATCTCCGGCAGCTTGTAGTCGGGCAAGCCGCGCATGTGCGGCCGGGAGGGCTCATGGCACAACACCAGGGCGTCGGGCTGGGCGCCATGGATCAACCCCATGCTCACACCGGCGTAAGACGCGTGAAACAGCGACCCCTGGCCCTCGACCAGATCCCAGTGATCGCTGTCGTTTGCGGGGCTGATGGTCTCCACCGCGCCGGAAATGAAGTCGGCGACCACGGCGTCGACGGAAACGCCTTCACCGGCGATGAAAATGCCGGTTTGGCCGGTCGCGCGGAAGGTGGCCTTCATTCCCCGCGCCTTCATTTCCGCTTCCAGCGCCAGGGCGGTGTACATCTTGCCCACCGAGCAGTCGGTTCCCACCGGCAGCAGACGCTTGCCGCTGCGCTTCTTGCCGTTGGCCACCGGATAAACGGCGGTGGGATGGCGAACATCCACCAGCAGACGGCCATGCTCCTTGGCCAGTTCGGCCAATACCGGGATCTCGGTGAGCTTGTTGTGCAGACCCGAGGCAATGTCGTAGCCCATGATCAGCGCCTTCTCCAGCACCTCCATCCAGGCCTCGGAGATCAATCCACCTCGGTTGGCAACCCCCAGGACCAGGGTTCGCGCGCCGGCCTCATAGGCCGCCTCAAGGGTCAGGTCGGTTAACCCGAGATTGGCCTTGCAATCCCCAAATCGGAGCTGGCCCAGGCACCAGTTCGGGCGCCAATGAGCCACGCCGGCCGCCGTTTTCGCCGCCAACTGGTCGGGAGCGTCGCCGAGGAAAAGCAGATAGGGATGCTGAATAGCCATGGATTTATCTCACCAAGATCAAAACGGAAAACCGACCTGTTATAAACCAAGGCCGTGCGATCAAAAAGAGGGTCGTCACGGTCCCGGCGCGCCGGTTGGCAAATTCAGTTGAAGCCATGCGTCACGTTGCGCCGGGGCAGAAGATTCTATTGGTTTGCCGCCCCAGGGTGGAAAAACCACAAACCGGTCCGGCGGGCGCGCCGTGTCGGTCGGGGCCAGGCGAAAAGACCCTTGTGCCGATAAGTGCGCTTGCTCGCCGGGGGGCGAGCGGGTTTAGTTGCCCGGCTGGCAAACAAGACGAGCGTGGGATCGATTTGGACAGATGCGCCTGGCGCATCTTATCCGCCGTGGACCACCCTCTGACAGGGTGACAAAAGTCGGATCGGAGAAATGTAATGGATTCACAGGCAAGCGCCACGGCGCTGTTGGTAACGGCCGACCAGGTGGCGGAAGCGGCAACCCGTTTGACCGGCCGGATCAGACAGACCCCGCTGTTGCGGTTGGCCGCCGGCGACCTCTGCGACGTTCCCGTGACGCTGAAACTGGAGCAGCTGCAAAAGGCGGCCTCCTTCAAGGCGCGCGGCGCCTTCAACAGTCTGCTGTCGCAGCCGCGCCGCCCAGCGCGGGTGATCGCGGCATCCGGCGGCAACCATGGAATCGCCGTGGCCCTGGCCGCCGGGGAACTGGGCATCCCGGCCGAGATTTTTATCCCCGCCATCTCCGCCCCGGCCAAAGTCCAGCGTTTGCGCGACCTGGGCGCCCAGGTTCAACAGGGCGGCCAGGACTACGCCGAGGCGCTGACCGCCATGCAGCGCCGCAAGGCCGCGCTGGCGCAGACCGGAGAGCAGGTTCTGGAGGTCCACGCCTATGACCAGGCCACGGTGCTGGCCGGACAGGGAACCCTGGCCCGCGAGTTTGAAAGCCAGGCCCCGGAGGTTGACACCTTCTTCATCGCCGTCGGCGGCGGCGGCTTGATCGGCGGCTGTCTCGCCTGGCTGTCCGGCCGCAAGAAAGTGGTGGCCGTGGAGCCTCGAACCTCCCAGGCCTACAACGCCGCCCTGACAGCCGGCGCGCCCTGCGACGTCACCGTCGCCGGGGTCGCCGCCGATGCGCTGGGGGCCCGCCAGGTCGGCCAGCTCAGCTTCAATCTGGCCCAGGCCTATCCGGACGGCCTGCTGGAGCGCATTCTGGTGGAGGACGAGGAAATCATCACCGCCCGCCAACGGCTTTGGGATCGCTGCCGCCTGTTGGTGGAGCCCTCGGGCGCCGCCGCCCTGGCCGCCGTCATCTCGGGCCGCTACAAGCCGGCGCAAAACGAAGGCCTGGGCATTGTCGTCTGCGGCGCCAACTGCGATCCGGCGAGTTTAAGCTGAAAATCCAAACCGGCCGCACCGACATCCGACTATTCAAAAATGACGCTTGCATCGCGCCGGCGGCTTGGGCCTATTCATCTTCTTTGCCCCGGCGCGCGGCGCTGTCTCGGCGCCCGGACCGATAGGCCTTTCAGCAGCTGGGTGACAGGAAAGAAAGGGGCCGTGATGCAAGCTGCCGATGAGACCGGGCCCCGCCAGGAACATCCCGCGACATCCTTGACTGATGATCCCGTCGGGCAGGGAAGCTGGAACCGGCGTGTCTGGCGGCTGACCATTCCGATGATCCTGTCCAATGTCACCGTTCCTTTGCTGGGGGCGGTCGACACCGCGGTGATGGGCCACCTGCCGAACCCGGCCTTTATCGGGGCGGTGGCGGTGGCGGCGATGGTCTTTTCCTATATCTACTGGTCCTTCGCGGGCTTTTTGCGCATGGGAACCACCGGTTTCACCGCCCAGGCCAAGGGCGCGGGAAATCTGGTGGAGCTGCGCGCCATTCTGGCCCGCGCCGTCTTGCTGGGCGGGATCATCAGCCTGCTGATCCTGGCGCTGCAGGCCCCGATCGCCTGGCTGGCCTTTTCGCTGGTCGACGCCAGCGCAGAGGTCACCGACCTTGCCCGAAGTTATTTTTTCATTCGCATCTGGGGGGCGCCGGCGACCCTGGCCAGCTATGGCCTTTTGGGATGGCTGTTGGGCTTGGGGCAGGTGCGCGCGATCTTGCTGCTGCAACTGCTGACCAACGGCGCCAACATCGCGTTGAACCTGTTGTTCGTCCTCGGGCTGGGCATGGCGGTGGAGGGTGTGGCGCTGGCGACCCTGCTGGCCGAGTATCTTTCCCTGGCGGTGGGCCTGCTTTTCGTGACGCGGCAGCTGGCCCGTCATCCTGCGCCCTGGCGAACCGAGGTCATTCTGTCGGCCGAGCGGCTGCGCACCACCCTCAAAGTCAACGCCGACATCATCATTCGCTCCTTTTGCCTGACCACCGGCTTCGCGGTTTTCACCACGCTGTCGGCGCGCATGGATGACGTCACCCTGGCGGCCAACGCGGTTCTGGGCAACCTGCTGTCGATCATCTCCTACGGGCTGGACGGCTTCGCCCATGCCGCCGAGATTTTGGTCGGCCGCGCGGTCGGCGAGCGAAACCCGAAGCACCTTAGCGCCGCGGTTCAGACCTCCAGCGCCTGGGCGTTGGTCACGGCGCTGCTGCTGTCGCTGCTGTTCTGGATTTTTGGGCCGGCGCTGCTTACCCTCTTCACCAACCAACCCGCCACGCTGGCCACCGCCGAGCGCTATTTACCCTGGATGACGCTGCTGCCGGTGATCGCCGTGGCGGCCTATCAACTGGACGGAATCTTTATCGGGGCCACCCGCACCGGCGCCATGCGCAACGCGATGATCTTCAGCCTGCTGGCCTATCTGGCCGTGGCATGGCTGCTGGTTCCGGCCTGGGGCAACAACGGCCTTTGGCTTTCGCTGACCTTCTTTTTGGGCGCGCGCGGCGTGACCCTGCTGATGGCTTATCCGGCGCTGCGCCGGGCGCTCTTTGCCTAGGGACGAAGCCGCCCCGGCGCGGGCGCGAGCATCAGCGCAGGACCGACTTGGGGCGTGATCGACCAAAAGCGGGGTCGCACGCTAGTCGACCTTGGGAAACCGCAGCGTAATAATCAGGCCGCCATCGGGCGCATTGCTGGCGGTTGCCCTGCCCTCGATCGCTTCCAGATTTCGACGTACGATCCAAAGGCCAATGCCCAGATGCGCCGCTTTGGCCTCAACCTGAGCCGGGGTCTTATGGGGCCGCAGGGACGCATAGCGCTCGAAGATCCAATTCAACTGATCTTCCGCCACCCCCGGTCCACGATCGCGCACCGTCAGGACCACCCAGTTTCCCTCGGGCCGCAGCGTCACCTCGATCCGGTCCCCCCCGGGCGAGGCCTCAAGCGCGTTGTCCAGGACGTTTTCGATCACCACTTCGAGCAGTTCCTCGCCAGCGCGGACCAACTGGCCCTCGGCGATCTGCAGGCGCAGCCGCAAGGCGCGCTGCTGGGCGGCTTCCTGATAGGACTCCAGCAGGCGCGAGGTCAGGCGCGAAAGATTGACCAGATCGCGGGGCGGGTCGATCAACTCCGCCAGGCCTTCGTCCAGTTGCCGGGCGCAGGAAACCAAACGGTCCAGCCTTTCGATCGACGCTTCCACCACCTCCAAGGCCCGCTGGCCCCGGCGGTTGTCGGGGGGCAAGGCCCGCCGCAGGGGCTCCATCGACTGGCGCAGAATGGCAATCGGGGTCTTGAAGGCGTGCGCATTGTCTTCGGCCGCCTGCCGCAAGTCGTCCGCCGACTGTCGAAGCGTCTGGGTCATGTGATCGAATTCCGCCGCCACCGGCATCAGCTCCGGCACCCGGTTCTGCCCAACGAACCCGGCTTTGGGCCAATCGCTGGCGCGAAATTTTCCCTGCCGAATTCGCCGCGCGGTTTGGCCAAAGCGCATCAGGTTCCGCCAAACCGTATAGAACAGCGCCAAGGTCAGCAGCACCATTGCCAAGTAGCTCAAGGCGGCGAAGCGAACCTCCAGGGTGGCCCAGTAGGGCTTGCCGATCGAGGTGCCCAGGAAATCGCCGCTGGCGTGGCCGGTGACCACCGCCCAGCATCCCAGTGAGGTGGTCACCGGCGTAATCGAACTCAACAGCTGGATGGCGCCGTCGCCGGACTGTTGCCGCAGCGCGATGGGCAGTTGACCGCTGCAGGAATCATCGAGACTGCGCAACACACCCTGTTCCACCAGCCGATCACGCTCTTCTTCCAACCGCGCGGGCGGCAGCAGCGGCACTGCGGCAACGAAGAAAAACTGCCCGCCGCCGGCCGCGTTTTTCGGACGGAATAGCACCTTGACCCCGGTGTTTTCCGTCGCCAGCGCCGCCACGGCGCCGGGCAGGTCCGGCAAGGGCGACGGCGTCTGGCGCTTGAGCAGCGGCGTCAAGTTCAAGGCAATCAGCCGCCCCTGTTCGCGCACCGATTCGAGCAGCAGGCGATTCTTCAGGGCGTCGGCCTCCTCCAACTCCCAGTAGATAATCGTCGGCACCACCACCATGACCAGCGTGACGATGGCGAGCTTGCCAACCAGGGAATCGGTTACCCGGCGCAGCCTCTTCCACAGGCCAAAGCCGCGTTCCTTGGCCTGGCCGCGCTTTCCGCCGCCCGAGTCCGTGGCGCCAATCATCGCCATTTCAAGCGCCTTTCCTTCCCCCCGACGACGGCTGCGAACAACAAGCTACCGCTCACCTTCCGGGTCTTGCCAGCGGTAGCCGTAGCCGGGATAGTTTTCGATGCCTTCAAAACCAGAATCGGCCAACCGGAATTTCTTGCGGATGCGCTTGATGAAGGCGCGGACATTGGCGCGGTAGCCCTCATCGCCCTCACCGGCGACGAAATCACGTCCGCGCACCAGGTCGTAGATCTGCCGGTAGGTCACGTCGCGCCCCCGGTTGCTGACCAGGTAGTGAACGATGAAAAATTCACTCAGCGTCAAGTCGATGGCCTCGCCGCACCACTTGGCGCGCTTGATCCCAGTATCCAATTCCAGATCGCCGAGAATCAACGACTGCGGCGGATCCTCCAACTGGGTGGCAAGCGCCTTGTTGCCCATGGTGATCAGCCGCAAGCGCTGCAGGATGATCGGCAGGCGGCGGGATTTCTCGATAAAATCCACCGCGCCGAATTTCAGCGCCGCCTCCTCGTAAACCTGCTCGCCCAGGGCGGTCAGAAAAACCACCGGAACCTCGCACTGCGCCGCGCGCAGATTTTTCAACACCTCCAGGCCGTTCATCCCCGGCATCCGCCAATCCAGCAGGATGGCGTCGGCCACGCGGCCGCCGAGCAGATAGGCCAACGCGTCCTCGCCCCGCTCGAAAGGCAAGATATCGAACCCCTCTTCTTCCAGATTCAACCCCAAGGACTCGCGAAACAGCTCGTCGTCGTCCACCAGCAGGACTTTCGGCTGGGGCGATAACTGGACCCTGTCGTGACCACTCACTGATTTCTCCCTCGGTTCCACGGCATCCTTCCCCCTCAACCGGTTTGGGCGACGTTGCGACGCTCTTTCAACAGGCGCTCCAGGCATTTTCGCTCGCCGTCCAGATCGGCGTATTTCGGCGCCACTTCATAGGTCAACACGGTAAAGGAACCGCCTGCGACCTTGGGATAGAAGAACAGCGAAATGACGCAGTCGGCTGCGTTATAGGACCAGACCCGCGCCGGCGCGCGCACCTCTTCCAGGGTGGCGACCCCCAACTCTCTTAAAACCCACGCCTGATCCCGTCCAACCAACGCCCTTGGGCCCTGCGCGACCAGATCAACTGGGGTCGGCGGCGCGCCCTGTGCGGGCACCTCCTCTTCCAGGCCATCGGCTGGCGGTGGATTTTTGCTGGTCAAGCGCGCAGTTTTCTGCCGGGCCAGGGCCGGGTCGCCGAAATTTTCCGGCCGCGCCGGGGTCGGTCCCTCGGGCCGCGCATGCGGCCTCTCCGCCGGCTTTTGCACGCTCGGGAGCGGCCCCTCCAGCATCGACGCCGCCTGTTTGGGCAGCAGCGCCTGGCAACCGCCCAGGAAAGCGACGACCAGCAGCCCCGCCATCACACGCCCGACCCGCGCCGCTCTGCTTCCCAGCCCTTCCGCCACTCCCACCTCTTTCAACCTGTTGAACCATTCAGCCAGTCGAGCGGTAGCGTAACCTGCTTGCAAGTCCTTTTCCAACTTGCCGGCCGCTGGTCGGCGTTTGACCTGACCGCTGAAGCTTCCGGCGGGCGCGCAAGCGCACGAGGCAGCCCGGGCCAGGCAACCTAGAGGGTAACAACGGGCGCAATCATAAAGCGGTTCCGCGCAATCCGGCCCGACTCGAGACGGCCAAGCCCCGACTCTAGACGGCCAAACCCGCGGCGACCTGTGACAAATGGGGGATTTCTCGCCTTTTCAGGGCAAGGCCGGGGCCCGGCCTGAGCGCGCGCGTGATCGGCGGCGAAAGAAGCGCTGTCTGGCGAATAACGCGTTGAAAGCCAGCCTTGTCCTGGAAAAGAGACCCGGCCTGTGAGACACCTTTGTCCATGCAGAACCTGATCAGAAATACCGTCATAAATTTTGGCGCCTTTGGCATCATCAGCCTGGTGGGGCTGATGTTGGTGCCAATACTGGTTAGCTACTACGGGCTGGAGGAATTTGGCCTGCTGGTGCTGCTGCGGCTGCTGGTGCCCCAAGGGGTGATGGGCATTCTCGACATGGGGCTGCCCGACGCCGCCACCCGCTACATCGCGTCGCTGTCGGGCAAGACCACCGCCCCGCGCGACCGGTCTCGCCAAGGCGTGGTCGCCACCAGCCTGCTGTTGCTGGGGTTTTTGCTGTCCTTGATTGGCCTGGCAACCATCTATTTTGCCTCGTCCTGGATAACCAAAAGCCTTTTCGAGGCCAGCCCGGGCCACCAGGACGGCCTGATCGAACTGATTAAATGGACCGCGCTTTCCTATGTTTTGCTGTATCCCGGCATGGTCGGCGAAGGCATTCTCAAGGGCTTTGAACGCTTCGACCTGATCCGCGGCGTCGACGTTGTCCTGGCGATCTTCAATCTCGCCCTTACCGTGACGTTCACCCAGCGGGGGATGAGCTACGAAAGCATCGGCTACCTCTTTTTGGCGCTGCAAATCGCCCGGGCGCTGATCATGCTGCTGCTGGCCGCGCCGCGCTTTCGCTGGCAGTGGCCCAATCCCTGGAGCCTGCGGGAGGAACTGCGCTATGCCTTCGCTACATGGCAACGCAAGTCCCTTGATCATCTGGCCAGTCAGGTGCCGCCGTTGATCATCCCGATACTCACCGGCGGTCCGATCGGCACCGGGTTGTACGAAGCCCTGATGCGCCTTCCCCGCTTCTTCGTGATCGCGGTAACCTACGCCAATTCCGCGCTGCTGCCGGTCTCGGCCAAATTGGACCGCGATGGTGAAGCGGTCATCCTGCAGCTGCTGGTGCTGCGCGGCACGTCTTTTTCCTTTGGCCTTTTCCTGCCGGTGCTGCTGGGCGGGGTCATCTTTGCGCCCGAGATCATCACCTATTGGCTCGGCCAGGACTATAGCGCGCACGCCCCCTGGATGGCGCTCGCCTTTGTCTGGCCGATTCTGCGAATACTGACGTTGTTCGGCGAAGCCATGCTTACCGCCCGGCGGGAAGGATTGGGGGCGCTCAATCGGTTGTATCTGCTGCAAACCCTGGCCTTCCTAATTGGCATTCCAGCGGCCATTTCACTGTTCGACACCCCGGGGGTTATCCTGGTGCTGGTTGTGACGCAGGCCGCCGTCACGCTGCCGCTGCTGATTCGCGTTTGCCGCGAATACGGCCTACCCACCGGGCTGCTGCTCAGCCGCCTGGGGCGGTTGATTCTGGTGGGCGCGGTGCCGATCCTGCTGCTAACCCCAATTCTTTGGCTGGGTCTGGTCGGCTCGCTTTTCACCTTCCTGCTGGCGTTCTTCGGCTGGAGTCTGAGCTATTGGCTGGCCATGTATCACCTGGGTTTGAGCACCCTGGACCGTATTTATGCGCGCCGCACCCTGGAAAGCCTGCTGGGTTTTCCCTTGCGACGGTTTTCTGCTTAGAATCGGATCGGTTTAAATGAAGCCACTTGCTGATCGGATTTAAACCGCCACGGCGCCGCTTATCACCCGCGTCATCACCCGTGAGGGCACATCCTCTGACCAATTCCCCGGTCCGCCTGACACCCCAACCGACCTCGCCACAGGAAAGCTGAACTTGTCTGCTTCATTCCCCTCTTCCACGGCCCCATTGCTCATCACCGGCGCAACCGGCTATCTGGGCGGCGCGCTTTGCCGTCGGCTGGACGCGACGGGCAGAAACTATCTCGGCACCAGCCGTCAAGGCCTGCCCCCGACCCAGACCTGCCAAATCGATCCGGCCAGCGATTACCGCTCCCTGTTGCTTGGCAAGACAGCGGTCATCCACCTGGCGAACCGCGTCCATATCGGCAAGGAACAGCCCGGCCTGGAAGCGGAGTTGAATCGGGTCAACGTCACCGGCACCGCCGCGCTCGCCCGGCAGGCCGCCGAAATGGGCGTGCGGCGCTTCCTGCACGTCAGCTCGATCCTGGCGGCCCAGCACGACAGCCCCCGCGCCAGTCTTTATGCGCGCAGCAAAAAAGCCGGCGAGGTGGCGCTGCAACAGGTGGCCGCGCAGACCGGCCTGGAGCTGGTGATCCTGCGCCCCCCCCTGATCTACGGCCCTGCGGCTCCCGGCAATTTCCGCACCCTGGCCAAGGCGGTGAAAAACGGCCTGCCCTTGCCGTTTGCCGGATTGAACAATCGCCGGGGGTTTCTCTACCTCGGCAACCTGCTGGATGCCCTGCTGCACTGCCTGGCCCACCCCGACGCCGCCGGTCACTGCTTTTCCCTCAGCGATGGCCCGGCGGTCTCCACCGCCGAATTCACCCGCCAATTGGGCCGCGCCCAGGGGCGGCGGGCGCGCCTGTTCCCCTGCCCCAAGGGGCTGCTCTACCTGCTGGCCCAGGCAACAGGACGACAGCGCAGCTACGACAGCCTGGTCGGTGACCAACCGGCCGCCAACGACGCGATCACCCGGGTCACCGGCTGGCAGCCGCCCTTTACGCTGCAACAGGGTCTGGAAGCCAGTTTCGCCGCGCCCGATGCCGACCAGCGCCCCACCCCCCAGACCCAAGAGGTTCGCGAATGACCGCGCCGCTCGCCGGCCTGGCCTTTGGCGGCTGGTCCCTGGCCTGCCGCCTTGCCACCCCCTTGCTGCGGCGCTACATGGCGCAGCGCTTGGCCCGTGGCAAGGAAGATCCGCAACGCCTGGAAGAGCGGTGGGGCCATGCCTCGCGGCCGCGCCCGCCCGGGCCACTGGTGTGGCTGCACGGCGCTTCCGTCGGCGAGGTGATCTCCGCCCTGCCGCTGTTGCGCGCGCTCGGCCGGGACCACCCCAACCTCACCCTGCTGATCACCAGCGGCACGGTCACCTCCGCCAAGATCGCCGCAACCCGGCTCGC
>TARA_R110002072_G_scaffold4513_1_pt1 | contig 15536 bp, 8 predicted proteins | sample TARA_R110002072 | Tara Oceans TARA_R110002072 (sample SAMEA4397118) | marine metagenome | biome: Polar Biome; feature: [SRF] surface water layer (ENVO:00010504); material: water (ENVO:00002006), including particulate matter (ENVO:01000060) such as... | depth 5 m | reverse complement strand
CCCATTCCAGGGCGTCACATCTTCAATCGTGTCCGAAACAACCGGTATCAGAAACTTTGATCATACAGGGCGAGCATTCGGTTTGACCAACTTAGCTGCCCGTCACGCAGGAAAGTTCTTTAGAGACAGCGTGTTCCAAGCCAACCCTGGCGCCTCTGACGATGCATTTACAGAATTACCTTCTTTCCACAAGATACACAGAAACAACAAAATTACCCCGATTGACAAAAACGCACCATCGACCCAACAAAAATTCGATAACTTAAATGTACAACATCAGATTCCAAGATCAGACAGACAATATTCTTGGATATCCTCATCTATAGTCCATACTGATTCGAGTGATCCAAGATACGCTGGCTTTATGCAAACCAATTCTCCGATTGCTCCTTATTACGAGATCACGGGTAACTACTATCCGTTCTTCGATTATGTTACCTCAACCGACACCACTATTGGTGGCGTATCTCAAAACACCACAAGGTTAAACTTGTTGGTAATCGATCCAACAGGATCTGGACAAAATGTCCTTGGGGCAGCTTCTATAAGTCCTGGCTTAAAAAACGTAGCCTCGCCACCTAAAGAACTTAACGCCCTCCTTATCCGCCGTGGTGACAAATACGGTTGGAACTGGCGTGCCTTCAGGCAGCAAGATCATCCAATCTTGAATAGAGAACACAAAGAAAATCTTTTAACCGCAGTAAAAGGCACCACAATAAAAGAATTCAGGCTACCCCCTGTTTCTATGAAAGGTCGCCCCGTTGTTGTGAATATGGACATCGACGGTGAAAACGTTTCCCTAAAGACAACTCACAACAATGAGAAAATTTACTTCAACGAGCGAGAGCTAAATGACCTTGTGTTTGAAAAAGAAGACTCAACACTTACTCCGCTTGATCAGCTATTAGAAGTATCTCGCCAACAAGGTTCAAACCTAAACTGGGTTCATTACTCTGAGACCCTATTCCCCTCCACAAGAAACGAGTTTTCAAGTGGATCACGCGAGAGACTTGGATATGATAATGGATTCTGGAGGGGGACCGATACAGAGAGATTAACCCTCGGTGATCAGTCACCAAACTCTTTTGGGCAAACTACCCCCGTTCCAATCCCTGACAGAAGCAGTTGGGTCTTAGATGAACCCCTTTATACCAGTAGCGCACTCACTTTCTTCAATAGAACAATTGCCGCAACAACATTAGGTACCAGTGATGATTACAACTATGAAGATCGCGGCGCTGCGGGAGAGTTACAAAACAACGATTTGTTTATTTATGCTAACGCAAGCAACGAAAATAAATTGATCTTTACAAGACTAAGTCCTCTTTACTCCAGAAAACAACATATTAGTTCCCCGAACTCTGTTGTTTCAAGAACTGGGTTTGCTAAAATTGGAACACTAGCGAGCAGCTTTACAGAACAAATTCAACTTTACGGAGGGGAGGCTGCCTGGGAGGCAGGAGTAAATGCGGTCATCAGTACCAAGTCTGGAAGCTCCTTTATAACATCTTCACATCCATCCGAGCCTTGGTTTGATGAGTACGGCGATTTCCGTGAAGAGTTGCAGCTTGCGGCGAGAGATTACTCAATTGTTCCAGAGTTCAGAATCTCCGAACATATCTCTGATTATGTTAAGGGGGGAACACTTAACAAGACTAGCTTTGACACATTTGAGATCCCCGGCACAACAATCAACAGTTCTCAGGATAACTTCTACAAAGATTATTCTAACTCTGACTTCTTGCGAGAGTTTGCAAGTATTAAAGACAAGTCTGGATTAAATGCAAAAGAAATAATGTTGACTTGTAAAGCAGCAGTTCGCTTCAATCCATATAAAGGCTTCTATCCTGCACAAAGGGCGCTTGACCTAGCCTCTCAGTTCTCAAGCTCTTTCGCCTCTGGAATGAATGCGGTTTATGTAAATAGCACTGGCATAGTTACCTCTAACTTTGCAGAGACCAAAGCTTCTGCAAAAGCAGGAGCTTCAGCATTCCGCCCACTAATTCAGCCACTATTCGCCCCCGGTATTCTCTATAATTCCATTAAGTCTGGAATTGCGGTTGACTATCCAGTAGTCAATGCTACTGGTCGTTTTGAATCACTTAATCTAGATGACAACACTACAGCAGAGAATCATTGTATTTTTGCAGCCCCAAGAGGGATAAATATAGTTGGCAACTCCACCTCTCTTTCTTCTTCTGAAGGAAATCTATATGATCCTTCAAAAGAAAGCTTTTGGAACCTCCGCGTTCCTTTTGAAACAATAATAGATCCTGCAAAATATATAGATAAGACTGAATTCTTAGATTTTGAACCACACCCATCTGCCTCTATTAACACAACCGCTTCGCTGGATGCGTCTGTCTCTGACGGCATTTATGAATTGATGTCAAAAAACTTCTTTGGACAAACCGGAGACTTCTTCCTTAAAAATTCTGAATTTACTAAAATACAATCTGACTTGATCCAAGATGGACTTAAGTTCAAATCTGGTGAAGTCTACGCTGCAAGATTGAAAATAAGAAGATCTCATAACGGAAAGAGATTCTACACTTATGACTCAGGTTCAGATGGCACAAATGATAACTTTAAAACTCTCGGCGCCACTGCCTATACTGGCTCTGCTGCATCCAAAGTTGCACTTACTGGTGGCTATTATCCACTCCCACAAGATCCTGCCCACAACGCTGACTTTCAAGAAACTTTTACAATGTATTCTCGCCCGACCGCGTTCGGACCTGCGGTATCAGGTAGAGAAAGTGGTTCACTTGGCACATCATTTTTGAGCGGCACTATAGATTCACTTGAAGGGTTTAACTGGGCTTATACGCCGCCCTATTACCATGGTGAATCTTGGGTCGATTTTATATTCCGACCTGATCCGTCAAAGACTTACACTCTTGAAGATATTTTAACAGACATAGAAGCAATCTACCGTCGTGTAGATCCTGGGCAGCGTTCAACGGCAGCAGCAAAACAATACCAATCAGAACGATTATTGATTACCAACGGAAGAACACAATCCCAGAAGCTCACTGGACAGGTTATCGAAACACAAGCACCATATGGCGGCAACGTAATTAACGACAATGCAATGCAGCTAAGTTCCTGCCTTAACCTATTCGGTGTCGAAAGAGTTCCAAAGAAAAGAAAAGACAAATTTGGAAACACCATCCTTGCCGAGAACGAACTCGCAGGAAAGCGCTGGGTTATTCAGCCCAAGTGGGAAACCCCAATGCTCAACTTTGCAAACGTTAACGAGGACAATGGTAATATAACATACCCAACAAACTTCTCTGAATCGGTCCCAAGAGGCATGTGGCACCAGTTTGGTGAAATGCCAACGGATCCAAGCACAGGCGTCTTCTTAGAAATAGGTGATATTTCTGTCGATTGGCTGAAGAACCACTACGAAGTCATCAACGAGGATACTGTTTATAACAACAACAATCACGTTGGTTCAGGCTCCACAGCCTTCAAAGATATACAGTCACTAACAGACCTATTTGGCTTCCAGCGCTCACAGAAAAAAGACAGCGCAAAAGTGCGCCTTGGAGAAATTGCGGACAAGAGAGAGGTATATGAGGCGGTTGTAGCTATACCCTACATCGTAGAAGTCAATGAAGACTATGAGAATGCTAAGACGGATGACGATAAGTCTCGTAAGAAGTTTATCAGCATCCCACGCCAGCGTTTCTCAGCAGCACTTAAGGAGCGTGAAGGATCTCAGGACGGCGACTCACTACAAGCAGCAGGCGAGAGTATCCGTAAGATGGTCCAGAAGATGAAGCGCTATGTCCTCCCGCCACAGTTTGATTTTATCAACTTCGATGAGATTGATCCGATTGCTATGTACTTCTTTGAGTTCAAGTATGAGTTCGACAAAGACGATCTCTCTTACATCTGGCAGAACCTTGCTCCGAGAGACTACAAAAAGATTACATTCCAAGAGGCTAGAGTCTCTCACGACTTAATGAATAACGAACTACTAGACGAAGACAACCTAATTGATAACCCCAATTTGCGTTGGATGGTATTCAAAGTAAAACAGAAGGCTAAGAAAGACTACTATGATCTTATTCCGCCCCAAATCAAAGCAGCAAGACAGACTACAGCACTTGATAAAGCTGAGACCGATAAAGACGACGAGTACCTACAGTTCAATTGGCCATACGATTACCTTTCATTCGTAGAACTAGTTAAACTTGAAGCCGATGTTCTCTATAAGGCAGACGATGAAGGGTCAGAATGAAGTTCTTAAACAAGAAAGAGCAGGTGTTTGATATCCAGCTTACGCCCTATGGAAAGCATAAATTATCTGCTGGTAACTTCAAGCCGACGTATTATGCTTTCTTTGATGATAATGTGGCATATGATAGAAGGTACTTCACCAGCGCCAGCTTAGAATCACAAAATGACATTCACAAACGTATTAAACAAGAAACCCAGTTTTTAGAGAGTCAAGTCTTATTTCGTCAGACATCTGGTACAGTTGTAAAAGGTGGTATACTACAACAAACAGTTTATGAAGAAACTCAAAACCTATTCACTTCCGAAGCTTTTATTGGAAATGCAAAACTATTGGCAGAAGATACCAATGTTGCCCCAGCTTGGAAAGTCATTTCAATGCAGACGAATATATCATCGTCAGCTTTAGAAGACGAAAGAAACAATTTCAAAATACCGCAAATCAACATTACAGCATCTTACATATTAAAGGCTGAAGATATTCAAAACCAAGCAGTCGGCTCCGAAAATGTCAGAGATATTAACAACAGAACAGGAATCTTTTCAGACGGCAAGTACATAAGCCTGGAAATGTCAGATCCTCTTTTGTACTTAGAAGAGTTAAATACAGAGCTACTGACAGAAAATTTTGATATTGAAGTCTTTGAGGTTTTAAGAGATGACAGTGATGAAGATCTTAGAAGATTATTCTTCCAATCAAAAAAGCCACAGATTATAAATGGATTGCTTGTTTCCGAACGCCCAGAACAATCAATCACTGCTCTTACAACATCATCAGTCGAATATTATTTTTCAATTCAAAAAGACACTGAGGTAGATTCATCTCTTGCCTGTAAATACGTGGATCAATTTAATTCAGAAAATTATCTTATTGATCTTGATTTTGATTGCTCAGATGTTGATGGTGAAGATATTTACTTTGATATTTATGGTAGAGTTACGGAGTCAGAAATATGTCCCGATTAATATTTGAAGGAAATACAGCAGAGCGCCTTGGAGAACTTTTTCCAAAACCTTTCATTGAGCAGATAAGATTGTTTGACAATGAGATTCAAGCAGATGTTGGTCTTTATTTTGAAGTACCCCTCAATGGTGACGAGAGTACAGAATACATCAATTATATGGCAGAAAATTTAAATGTTTTTGGAACATTTTTTGAAGAATCACAATTCAACAGAATTTCAAAACAAAGATTGATGACAGATGAGGAGCTTAGGCAGTTTTATAAAAATAGTTTTTTTACTTTAAATTTCAATCATAACGATTATAGAAAAGAAATTGATTTATCTAATGTAGAGTTCTTTTTTAATTCTGAGGGCAAAAGGTTTGCCAAGGCGTTGATAGAATTTGTCTATCCAAATGCCGAAAGCTTTTTAGTCCTCCCAGCAGAAAGATATTTTGCCTCCTTTACATCTTTTGTTAGACCCGTGGATGAGATAGGTGCCACCCGCAGAACCAGCTTCGCCAGGAGTACCGGACACGATGCGCTAAGAGATATGCTGCCACAAAAAGAAGAAAGGTTAAAAAACCAAACTTCTGATTTGGTTTACGAAAAGATATTTAGAAGACCGGACGAGGGACCATTTTACATAGTAAACACACAACCAAGGCAAGTATATCTTCAAGCAGATGGGCACTATTATCAAAAAACTCCGCTCCAGTCTTTAGATAAAAGATATAGAAAAATAGATTTAGTAGACCACCAGCAGGTTATAAATGTTATAAATCCGATAGTATCTCCATTTGTTGGTTCTTTTGAAGAGGCAAACATGATTGCCATGACATTGGAAGAGTTCTCAGTTAGTCCACGATTGCTGACAGAATTACAAAAAAACATAAACAAATTCTCAAACAAAAGCCGAGTCACTTCCATTGGAAAACTTTATGAATCTTTAGTAGATGCGGTTGCTGATATAGATAATATCTTAATAGGCTCGGAAAGACTACAAAAAAGACTTATACCCAATACAAGAGTTGTTGATAATCGTGAAACTTCTGTTGAGGCAGGAGCGACAACCGTTATTTCAACTACAAATACTCGCCTCCACCAAGATTTGTATTCGCCGTCACAATATTTGACGCTACCTTTTGTGACAAGGGGCATACGAGCCGATTCTTCTTCGGGTGGTGTTGAATATTTTGTTAAAAACTCATCTTTTTTGTTTTTTGATTACGAAAAATCACTAAATTACAATTCTTATATAAGCAAAATTTTTAATCCATACAACATATTAGAGATGTTTGGAAAAAATTCATTAAATAAATATTATCAAAACAATGAAGTTGAAGTCAAAAAATCAAAAGGATTTTTCGCAACAACAAGAACCTTAATGAAAAATGAATTTTATTTTATAGGGCAAGATTCAATTGATCCAGACGATCCGCCGGGAACAATTTCAAAAAGTCCTGGCTATAGCAGGTCTGAGTATAAATCATATGATGAAGATAACCATTACTTTGAAAAAAACAATTATTATTCAAAAATAATTGAAAAAAACTTTGACACAATTCAGGGACTAAACGGATACAGGCTTAGGTGTTTTGAGATTACAGACTTAGAATCATTCGATTCTGCTCTAAATTCAACTTCCTATAAAGTGACTGTAACAATTGATGATCAAACGATGAGATTTTATGATGATCTATTACAAAAATTAAAGACAATCCATGGTTCATTAAGAGAGTATTTGGATGCCGCAGAAGATTTTTGTAGCTACAACACTATAGATGGAAGATTTAATGACTTTTTTGTTGATGCAATGGAAAATAAATTTGGTCTTTCTTTGGGTACTCTCCAGTCCACTGCCGAGTACCAACCTACTTTTCCCTGGATTCTTGGTCCACAACACTACTACTATATTATGGCTTTAATCAATAATTCGTGGACCGATTTAATATTTAATGAAAGAAGAATAGACGGTAGCTCGATAAATATAGAATTCCTTAATGGTTTATCTCTATCCAAATATAATCAAATATCTCCAAAGAATGGAACACTTGAAGAATTACAAGATTTTGTACCAAAATTTAAACAATTGGTGGACACGCTCGATGTCGGCGGACCTATTGATCGTGAGCAGCAAATTTATAATGTTGATTTTACTGGTGTTGCGACTTTAAAAAAGATTGGAGAAAGAACGATTGAGCGCTCGTTTGACATCGATCAACAAATAGTAGATTCGTATGAAGTTGTCGATTACAGCGATGTTCCCATTGACAGCGATGCCCCCACCGACGAGGACGACGAGGACGACGGCGGTGGCGGTATTCCCGGCGCGGGTGGCGGCGGTTTGGTTTTCCCACCAGAGAACCCAGGTGCTTTTCTTGAAGACATAGTACAAGACGCAGACGAAGAGGGCTCAGGCGGCAAAACTGCCGAAGAAATAGCTGAAGATCTACCCGTCGCCGATGTCGGCGCTCCCACTCCCTAATCACTATTTATAAAAAGGAAATATAATGGCAACTTTAAAATTTTTAAGAACCACTAGATTTAGAAAGTATGTAAACTTAGGTGACTATAAAAATAGTGTAGATGATAAAATTTCTGAGCAATCAATTACTTTTGAAAAGTCGGATAAAAACTTTTCGTTTGGTTCAATGGATACTGATTTGAGAATAACAGAAAACCCTAACTTACTTGAGGATAAAAAGTTTTCCAGATTAAAGAATGAATCACAACTTGCTAATGATAAATTTGATAGCACTTCTGATCCATTTTATGATTTAGATGAACAAGAAAGTCAAGTAGAAAAAATTCAAAAACTAGATACTACTGTAACAAAAACAGTAAAACAAAAATTATTAAAAAGTACCAATAATACGGTAGCGAAAAGAAACGCAAGAACGAGGTATTAAATCATGGCTTCTCTAACAACAGATATGGCGATAGTAACAGATTCAGAAGTAATCACTGAATATTCTTCAGCCGCAACATACGTTTTGGAAAACATCAATGGATTTGGTGAAAATAGATTTTTAATTACATCGACCCGAGGCAGTTTTATTTTTCAATCAAAAACAGTGCCAGAATTGGGAAATATAGCGCTTGAAGCAGTTAAGGGACCAATGTTTATAGCAAAAGAATTTGTGCTAAATAGGGCAGAAGATGAATTAATAGAAGAATATGACAAAATACTTAATGAGACAGACCCATTCACTACTATTTCTGCCCCGCCAACAAAAATAACTGAAATAGAGATAGCAACATCTTCAAATATCAAACTCTTGCGTTTTCAGTTTTATGAAAGCAAGATAGAGAGATTGGAAGAACTTTATGGAAAAGGACCAAACCATTTGCCATTTATCACCGTACCACCAGAGACGCAAATAGCAAACGAAATCGAGTCGCAGAATACAATTCCCAACACCATTATCCCGTATAGTTCCATATCTTCTCTTGGCGATCCTGTTTTGGAAGATTTAAGTATATCTTCTGAGGGTGGTATACTTACGGTCAGTACGCCCGTTCCAACGGAGACTTATGAAGATGTTGGTGGCGTTACATCTTTTGCAAGAGGGGTTCCTGAAGGCGCCGGCACAGATGCCAGCGGAGCACGCGGAACTAGAACTGTAGATGGTGATACTGCCAGCGTAACGAGAGGTTACTGATGTCTACCAAAGATACAATTATTTTTGATTTGAATTTGTTCTCAGGCTCTTCGGAGACGATAAGACAAGAATTTGGTGGATATTACAGAGATGAAGATGGTCAAGGAGATATTGAGTTTATTAATGCTTCTTTGAGTGACCCTTCTCAAATTGACTCAATAGAATCTTATGGTGCTGGGACAAATACAAACTCTATATTGCCGAGGTTTATATACCCAAATAGAATTTTTTCTAGTTTAGAATCTGATATCAGAACAGATGATGAGTGGAAAAAGTACATCATCGGCGGGACTTTCGCAGAAAAAACTTATAGTGGGATCTACAACAGCAGAGTTTATACTGATCACGCCAACAAAACGCCGTTGCCATACCTTCCGAGAGAAACAATAGGAACTAATTTATCGCCCTCTGTCTCACTGACAACAGAATATTATAACCAGTATACAAGATATCAAGCAAAAACTTCTGGCTTAAGTAGCGAATTGATGATTCCAAACTTTTACACCACAGATCCCAATATACAGTTACTAAAAGAATTTTCAGATTCGAACTCTGCTATAGCATCGCAAAGATATCTAAACATGATTGAATACTTGACAAACACTTTTCCAAACGAAAACACAAACATGGACAGCAATATGGAAAACATATTTGTTATAAACCCATCAGCAGATCTTGACGACTACAGCCAAGATAGGGTTGATACAAGCGATCTTCTTTTGTCTGGTAAATTTGATTCAGATTTGGAGAAAACATTTTCATTACTTCCATTTGGCAACAAATTTGTTGTTGAGAAAGAAATCACCAATCCTTTTGAAAGTGACACCTATCAGGGCAATCTTAGGTTCAGGCAATTGATGGAGAGCAACAACTTTCAAGTAAAGTTTCTAAAAATGCTAAAAGAGACATTCCAGGGAGAGTCGGAACTACAGGCACAAACTGTTAATTTTGGACTCAATGTTGATGAAAGAGAGGAGAGAGGGATTGAAACAACAACAACACAAACTGTAAAACTAGTTGATTTACCTACAATGATATTGAATTCTTACAAAAACCCTGTTTCCCAAAACAGCAATATAACTGTGATTAATTCTTCATCGTACCAATCACAGATAGATTATGCTTTTGATGAATCTGGCATCTATCGCTATGAGAATACCCAAAGATCTTTACAAATTTTAAACACTTTTATGGATGAAGTAGGAAATATTGTTAATGTGCATTCGGCGCACATAACAGATTTTCAAAAGTTTCTAAACTTAGCTGGCAAAACCAGCAAGAAGTATAATGAAACGATCGCCTTCAGAATAGAAAAGATTGGTGGACAACCATCTGGAGATTTGAACACACAAAACACCATACAAAATATATGGTTTTTTAATTCTAAAGAAGCTTTCACTTATTTTGATACCCAGGTCAAGTATGGCAATGAATATACATACAAGATCTACAAGTATGTAATTGTACAAGGTTTTAAATATCAACTCTCAGACATCAGAGTAACAAGGCAACTTTCTGAAGTGGATGGAACATACTGTCTTCAATTTTATGATCCATTCACTGGTCAGGTTGTCCCGCAAATTTCATCTGATGAAACTCTTTTGTCAAGGTACGAACAAAATGAAGAGATAAGGCAAGAAATAAGAGATCTAAATGTAGTACTTTATGGGTTCGGAGGCGAATCTATTGGATTGTATGGTCAGCTTGAAGAAATACAAATTTCTTATAGTGTCAATTGGAGCGGCATCAACGCAGACATCTCTAGCCGAAGACTTAGACCAGCAACCACACTACGGGATTTGGTTACGAGAATATATCCAGATGATGTGGTTACAAACGAAGATAATAAATATAGACGATTGCTGGCATTAGACGAACTATACCGTGAGATTAGATTTGGAAATATTCCACTCATGTCTGAAATAAAGGAGATTGATCCAGATAGTTTAATTTTAGGTAGTACTCGGGATACCAAATCTTGGGTCAGTGATTTACATGGTAACACGAGCGTCCCCGATGCCGAGGCTTTCCTAAACATCCTACAAGCTTTTAACGATCACTATAAAACACTTGTAGTAGGTTTTGGCACCCTGACTAATCAAATCGCTGGAATAGAGCAAGATATAAATGAACTAAACGATTCACTTTCACCATTTGAAAATAGACTTGATGATAATACAAAAACATTCTCAACAACACCATACATGGCAGAGTATAACACAATTGTTGAACCGTCAGTAAAAATAGTTGAGATTCCATTAGAGCAAAAAAGAATGAGGATAATAGACCACCCGCCAAATGACTTTGTAGTCACTCCTCATCACCTATTAGATCAAACAAATAGGTTGGCATTTTATATGAAGTATGATACATTTTCAAAAAATGAAGTAACTTATCCATATCCCTTAAGCCGCGTTGATGCTGCTAATAAAGAATCTTTTCTCATTGGTCACGATTTTATTGATAGCTCTTTTCTTACTCAAGAAACCCCAACACCTGTGTCCTCTATTGAAGTATTCAGAATACAAAAGAAACCAACAAGTTATGAAGATTTTGTTGGAGCTTCAAGGAAAATAATAAATCTTAGAGAGCCAAATGGAGATACCCCATCGGATCATCTTTTTGTAGAGAGAGTCAGAGAAAACATAAAATACTATTATGTTTTTAGGGCAATCAACGATAATGGGGTAGGAGGACAACTAAGTCCTGTTTTTGAATCAGAGCTTATAAATGACGGCGGGTATGTTTATGGCTTGTTCAATCAGCTATCACAAGAAGATTTAATTGTAAGTCCGCCAAAGGAGCCGTTATTGTCGTTTAAAAAACTTATCAACATAATACCGAATATCCAGCATCTGCAACTAGATACAACGACCGCAGACTTCAGTAATTCATCATCTAGTGAAATAGATGAAGTTATGTTAGCTACTGGCGTTGAAGATCCGATATGGTCTCAAAATAATAATAAATACTTTAAAATCAGACTTACTTCAAAGAAGACAGGTAGAAAAATAGATTTAAATATCGGGTTCGAGAAGGAAACGAAGAAATAATTTAAACCACTATTTATGTGAGAGAGGAAAAATAAATGGGATTTTTAGATAACTCTGGCGACATCATACTTGACGCCGTATTGACAGATTTGGGCAGAAAGAGAATGGCAGACGGCAACTTTAAGATTGCAAAGTTTGCTTTTGGAGATGACGAAGTAGACTATTCTCTCTACAACGCCAATCATCCATCAGGCTCCGCTTATTACGATTTAGAGATTTTACAATCTCCGGTGATGGAGGCTGCTACAAAGACTGCCTCTACAATCAAGTATGGGCTTTTGAGCATTACCAGAACAGATCTCGTTTATATGCCAGTCCTTAAAGTTAACGAAAAGGTAGAAAAGTCAATTATCAAAAAAGGTGGAATATTTTATCTCGCCGCTAATTCTGCTACCCATGAAAACCTGCTAACCAACAACACCAATGGCGCTCAAAACTTCTTAGAGCCGAACACAAAAAGTCCCGGTCGCGTCTTACTAATAGAGACTGGCTTAGATACCAATCAGCGTGCTGCAACATTAGAAAACAGATCAGCAGCAATCGTAGAGACCGGTCTTCTGGATTTGAATTTTGAAGTAAGATTCGATAGTAGATTTCTCGCTGGAGCCATGACGCTTGCTGGTGGAAAGTTTGCTAATACTGATCAGAATACGAGCGCGTTTAAGCTAGATAACTTTGTTTCAAAACCCAGTATTTCATCGGTTGACTTTATTGAGAACTACTCTACTGCAATAGCCAGAGGCGTACCCAACGAGGTCGCTAAAAGAGGAGATCATACTGGAAATAACTTTTCAGAATTTGAAGGACCAAGAGGTAGCCTTACGGCTATGACGTTTATTCCAAGCTTGGAGATAAACGCTGAAGGCACAAGCCCTCCCGCTTTCTATACATTATATGGAAGAACCGCACTATCGAACTCTGCTCTTGGATTAGCTGGTTCCGGTGATACATATGACACAATTGATACAACAATTTACGTTCGCGGCTTGGCATCTGGTGCCCAAGTACAAATACCACTTAGAATTATTAGATTAAGAGCTTAACGGAGATTTAAATGCCTATCAACTATGAACCAATAAATGGACAGACAGACGTAGCCACAACCAGAACACTGCTTCACGAGGTTATACCCCTAACAGGAACTATAGTTAGTGGTACTTACGGTGTATTCCCAAATGACGAAAACATTAAAAACTATAACCACGGCATGTTCCAGTCGGTTTATGATTACCCTTTCTTAAGCTCTTCTGCTAACCACATTTTTGACCTTACAGTCGGTTACGATGAATCTTCAGTTCTTTCTGGCTCATTAGTCCCGACGCAAAGAGCCAAAAAAATCAACATGTATAACCAAATGTCCCAAGTCCTTCTTGGATATACTGGCTCCACAAATCGTGTCCGCAGGTTTGAAAGTGATTTGACTCTTGATGAGAGTCCTTTGTTTACAATGAAAGAAGTATTTATTGTTAACTTTTCTCGCCTACTGTCAAAAGATCAAATCAAAAAAGGCTCTTTCTCAATAGGTGTCAAAACTGGATCATATTTCAGTAGTGTAGCTTATGCTAATTTTATAACTGGCGGTATCGCAACTTATTCAGATTCGGCAGTTACAGAAAATAGCAATGCTGCCAGCACAATTAGTGGCGATTATGGCGTCCTAAGTGGCGCTCAGGGCGTTGGCGGCGTCGTGTTCTACCAAGCCGGTATTGCTGTCTTGACCGCATCTATCTTTATTAGTGGCTCGGGTAAAGCTACCGCACCACCAGCAAGAGAGACCCCAGGACTTTACAAGGCTGGCGCTGTTATCTTTAACACAGTCGAAGAACTTCTTGTAAGTTCTTCAATCTCTGGTGCCTGTGACGCTGCAAGACAGAGAATTCACAACATTCAATTCAATAACTCTACAGAGATTAACTCTACAGTCTACTTCTGCCGCGCACCTCACAACAAGTTTAATTACTCCAGCAACCCAACATACCTAAGCTCAAGCTCAGTTAGAGTCAAGAACAACACGAGGGCTAACCCTCCTCTCGCTTACGTCACAACAATCGGTCTCTATAATTCTGCGAACGAATTGCTGGCTGTCGCTAAGCTTTCCGAGCCGCTCCGTAAAGATCCCACAAACGAGCTTACTCTTCGCGTCCGATTGGATTATTAGGAGGGCAAAATGTCCCTCAAAAAATTTGGGCAGAGTGATGTTATAAAAAATGTTATGAGGGCTTACCCTCATAACAACTTTCGCATCTATTCTTCGTCAGTCTATTATGATAACAGACCGATTGAGAGCGGAAGCTTTAACGACGACATACTATCGGCGTCGGGTGGTCTTAGCCTATTTGAATATAATGTTGATAGATCAGGAAGCACGCATTTTACCGATTTTACTGACGACGAAGGCAATACTAGCCGAACACGATTGGTAACTAGTTCTTTTCTTAATCCACCAATAATACCCTACGTGACGAAAGGAAGCTCAAAAGTATACCTCAAAGCATCGTCAAGAGTGAGGACAATTACGGAAGGACCCGATGGAACGAATACAATACTTGTAGATGGAATGATGCAAGATGTTTCGGATGACTATAGTAGAGAACCAAATGGCTCTGTCATGACCGGCTCGTCATATGTCATGTCTGCTTCAATCACAAGAGAGCTTATGATCAACGCTGGCGGAATTGCTGCATTCCGACAGCCCTTCTTCTTCGGTCGTATTATAAAAGATTCCAATGGAGACATACAAGGTCGTCCACGGCATCGCCACTACTATGGTCTTCGCAACTCTTTAAACTTCTATGGAACAAGATCACCTCACTACTTTGTTGAATATTCCGCAAGTGTAACAGGACAATGGAACAAAGACGAACAGGACATAAATCTTGTTTCTGTTCCAAAGATATTTTATGGGTCTCGGATCAAGCCGGGTAGCATGTCCCTTAAATTCTACATTACCGGCACACTTGTTGGCGAGCTTCAAGACACAAAGTATAACGGAGAACTAATCCAAGTTGGACCGGCAGGGTCAAACGGCTCCGGCTCTGTTGCTGGTGTGGCAATGTATGAAGAAGGCTTCGCGTTGCTAACGGGAAGCTGGGATCTAACATCTGGTGTTAAATATGATTTCACTGGCGTCGGCACCAACGACCCTACTAACTTCAAAATTGGTTCTTGGTTGTATTTTGCTGCTGGCGCCAATGACGGAATCTCTGCGCCAGTCAATAGCGGAGAAACGGGTGCCGCAATAAGCACATCGGCTTCTTTTGATATGTCGTTCAAAGGACACACAGAAAATCCAGTGATGACTTTATATGCTCATGCACGAAGAGGCGAAGTAAACTTCTCCAACAACCCAACCTTCCTTGATTATGAAGATGCTCAAAATAAAATTTTATTAGAGTCGTCCAACGTTTATATACAGAAAGACAATATAAGAATCAAGAACACAGTATCATCAAGCTATGCTGGCTTCGATGCACCTTTCGAGAGACAAGTGTACGTCTCCCGCGTTGCCATCTACGACGACGACAAAAAACTCATCGGCGTGGCAACTCTATCAAACCCAGTCCTCAAGAAAGAAGCCCAGGACCTATCGTTCAAACTAAAGTTGGACCTATAATGAAACCAATCCTA
>TARA_R110002072_G_scaffold129166_1_pt1 | contig 15551 bp, 16 predicted proteins | sample TARA_R110002072 | Tara Oceans TARA_R110002072 (sample SAMEA4397118) | marine metagenome | biome: Polar Biome; feature: [SRF] surface water layer (ENVO:00010504); material: water (ENVO:00002006), including particulate matter (ENVO:01000060) such as... | depth 5 m | reverse complement strand
ACTCTACATCTACCTGCAGTTATTACTTTGTCATCAATATTAAAAGATCCACTTTCATTTCCACTAGAACAAGTAAGATAAGGTTGTACTATGTTTGTTAGAGCAGCAGAAGTGTAAACATTCATTTTATGTTTTACATTAGGAATAACTCTATAGTTACGCATAATGTCATCACTTCTAAATACTGGCTCGTAAAATATCTCGTTTAAATTTGCACCGCTATATGTTGCTGCGATACTATCTATTGCTACATTTGCCATTTTTTTTTATTTTTTTAGTTATTAAATTTATTTCTTATTTTTTCTGCCATTACATTGTAAAAACCTGCATTAGCATCTTCTTTTTTGTTTTCAACTACTGCAGGGTCTCCTTCAGTTACAATCTCTGTACCTTTAGCATCTGCTTTGTTGATTTTAGCGTTTAGCGCCTCAACCTCTTGTGTTAAAGTTTCATTAGTTCCTTTTGAAGCAACTAATTCTTCCTCTAACAAAGAAATTTTGTTTGATAATTCAATGTTACCAGTTTCAAACTCAGAAATTTTATTTTTTATTTCATCATTATCTCCTAGATTAACAGTTATATCAGTTTGTTCAGCAACTTCAGCAGAAACTTTTACATCACCTTTTACAGCAGTAACAATCTCTTCAACTTTGTTGTTAAACCATTCTTTTAACTCGTTAGTCATTTTTTTGTTATTTATATTAATACTTAATTTATTTTGTATTTCTTCCTGCGTAATGTTTTTAAATTTAGAAACATCATACTTAGCAGCCACCTTAATAGAATCAGAGATAGTGTCTATAAAACCCATTTCAAATGCCTCGTTAGCATTTAACCAAGTCTCTTCATCCATCATTGCAGACAGACCCTCATAAGACAATCCTGTCTTTTTTCTGTAAATATCTATTAGTTCGCTTGATATTTTATCAAGGGTATCTGCTGTCTTTCTCATATCTTTAGCCTCACCCATTGATCCTCCCCAAGCATTATGAATCATAAACAAAGAATTTTCAGCCATAACAACCTCATCTGCACCAAGAGCAATAATAGTTGCAATACTTGCCGCTATACCCTCAATATAAACTGTTGTTTTAGCCTCTCTTCTTTTGATTACATTATACATTGCCATACCATCAAAAACATCACCACCTAAACTGTTAATGCGTAAGTTGATTGGTGTATCTTTTAAATCTTTAATGTCATTAATGAACTCTTGAGCAGTTATGCCATAAGTTCCTATTTCATCAAAAATATATACATCAGCAGTTTCACCTGCTTTATTCTGAATGTTATACCATTTTTCTGTCATAGGGGCAAAAATATATTTAATTAAATCCAATTATACCTTATTTTCTTACAAAACTTTTAATATGTTATATTACTAGATGGAATTGATTTTTTTCTTTCCTTATAAACAATATTTTGTGCTTGACTTTCACTTATGTCATACTTGATAGATAAATCCATCCAAGTGTTATTCCTACTGCCTTGATTGCCAACTAACATTCTATCAAAATCAACAATAACCATAAAGTTCCTAAGCCTTTTAGGATCAATAATTCCCTTCTCTACAAAATGCCTTACAATATCTTTACTTGTTGGTGATATTCCAAACCTTTTTGTTAGTCCTTCTCCAGCAATATCAATAAAATCTAAAACAACATCAATTTTATTTTGCCTTTGCTTTTTTTGAGCCATTAGGTTTTTTAGTTGTTTTTTTTTGTTTTTCTTTTATAACCTCTTGTTCGGTTATAATCCACTCATCAACCATCTTTTCCCAAAACTTATTTACTGCTTTTCTACAAGAAGTGCAGTTTAAATCTTGCTTTTGACTTGGAAACATTAAGTGCCACTCAGAATACATTAATTTTAAAGATTCTGCATGATAACTTGGAAAATTTTTAATGTGATTTTGGTTTCTGATAACCGCATCAGTCATCATCTTCTTTTTACTTTCTTCGTAATTTTTAGCAATTTCTTGAAAATTCATTTGTAATTTTTTACCATTTGTTTTCTGGGCATTTCCCAAAAAATTCTTTAGTTAATGATGTTTTTGCATCTAGGAAACACTTGCATTTTGCACATCTTGCGCCTCTTGCTATCTTAGGTTTTTTTAATAACATAAAGTTTCGGTAAAAACTACAATTTTTACATATATCCAATCTTTCTATTTTTGTTTTCTTATCAACAAACATTTGTTAACATTCCTAAGATTAATACTAAACCTAATAAGGCTAAATAAATTATAAATACTTTTGCTTCTAATTTTTCCATTATACTATCGCATCTGATTGAATTACATTTACAGAGTTTTGGCTACTTGTAATATCCGCCTCAACAACTACAACTTTACTTTGACCTCCCATTGCACCCATCATTTGATTTTGTCCTAAAGCATTAAATTGCTGCTGACTAAATGAAGGCATATTAAGTAATCCTCCATCTGCAAATTTAACACCTCCTCCTGCCGAGTTCATTGCTGATAGTTGGCTTCTAAACATCGATGTACTTCTTTTATTTATTACTGCCTCACCTCCTTCTAACTCTACTACTCTACCACCAACTGCAAATTTCTCACCTCCATTAGCGTGTGACTTTCCATTTACCATTCCACCATTTGCAAATTTATCTGGAATCATTGCCATACCTTTATCTACTAAACCCGCTACTAATAATCCTGCCCCTGCCCCTACTATTAAGTTCAATGGGAAAGGAACAGTTGCCATAATGTTTTTTATTTGTATAGCGACAGCCTCCATTATATGCGCTCTAATGACAGATTTTACTGATTCCATAGCGTTTTGTCCTGAAAGAGCAGCCCTTACAATATCCTCTTCTAATCTTTTATCTTTATCTTTAGAGGACTGATCACCTAATTTTTTTTCTAATTCAAAAAGATTAGTCATCATTATTTTTCTTTGCTCATCAGTGTAAACTAACTGACTTAATAATTTTTTTAAATCATCTATTTCTTCTTTTATTAATCTACTTTTCAAATTAGCCATTTCTATTTCATTAAGACTACCTTCCATCATCAATCCTAATTGAAAGGCATTTATTTCTTTATCTAAGTCTAATTTTGTTCTACTTAATTGTATTTTCTTTTTTGTTTTTTCTATTTCTAAGTCATCATCTTTCTTTTTTTTCTTTTTTAATGGTATTATTTTTTCTACTACATTTAGTTCTTCATTGTATAATTTATTTAATTCTACTAAGGCGTGTCCTATCTGATCATATTTATCTTTTTCATCTTCGTTTTCTTGATTTAAAACATTTTTTAAGTTTACTATTCTTGCTGTTTCTAATCTTTCCTTCTCTAAAAATGTAATTCTTTGTTTTATAAACTCTGCTTTTGTTTTACCATAAATTTCTTGATCTGCTTTACTTAATGTTTTGAATAACTCAATCTGATCCGTTAAAGATGCTTTTACTATAGACATCTGATCTGCTACTAAACCTTGAGCAAATTCTTTATTAGTTTTATTATAATCCGTTAATTTATTTAAAAGTGCAGTTGTTACATCTACAATCTTTCTTATTGAGGTTGTAATTCTTCCTGAACCTTCGATAATACCAATTTGAAATCCTTCCCAAGCAGAAGTAAGTTCTCTAAAGTCTCCTTCTAATGTATCTCCAATAATTTCTGACATTTCTTTTGCCGCACCATTTGCTTGTAAAAGTGCATCTCTTAATATTAAAGCATTATCTGCACTTGTCAACATTTGTTCAAATGCTGCTGCTTGTCTTAGGTCAACAACTTCCATAATATCAGCCATACTGCCTCCTTCTTCTGTAAATTTTTTCATTGCTGGTAATAATTCATCAAAAGAATGAATAGTTTTTCCAAAAGATTTTGTCAAGTCGGATGTTGGAGATTGCATCTTTAATAATATATTTCTTAAAGAAGTACCTGCAATAGAAGCCTCAATACCTGAATCAGCAAGTTTTGCCATTATAGCGGCTGTATCTTCAATAGAAAATCCTGCTGACTTAGCAATAGGGGCTACTTTAGTCATGGATGTTTGCCATTTCTCTATGTCTAACGCAGAACTTGTAAATGCGACTGCCATAACATCTACAACTCTTTGAGTTTCAGTAGCATCTAAGCCGAAACCTCTAACTGCAGAACCTGCTACTATTGCTGCTCTCGCTAAATCACTACCTGTTGCCGTTGCAAGTTGTATGGTTGCTTCTTGAGCATTTAATATTTCTTCTGTTGTGAAACCTAATTTTGCATAATTTTCTTGTAAAGAACCTACTTGAGTTGCAGTAAAAAATGTAGTCCGACCTAATTCCTTTGCAGTAGTAGATAATTTAAAAAAATCTCTTTCAGTTGCCCCAGAAACTGCTTTAACTTTTGCCATTTGAAATTCAAAATCTCTAAATGTCTTTATTCCTGCAGAGACAGCCTGAGTTACAGTTCTAAAAGCAGCAACAGCCCCTAATATCCCTGCAGCCATCTTGCCAAAACTTCTAGTGGTAGCACCTGTTTTTTTCTGTAAATTATCTAACTGCTTATCACCCTGTACGACTACCTGTACTACAATCTTTTCTGTATTTGTTGCCATATATATTATATATTAAAATGCTTTAGTAACATTTGTTTTTGGATTATTTTTTTTAATTTGCTTTGCTATCATATTTGCTACATCTACTCCTATTGATGGTGCTAACTTATCTGCTACTTTACCTTTAAACTTATTTGCTACATAACCTGCAAAGTTTGTTCTTCTTAATGCATTACCTTCAGTCCAAAAAACATAAGGCTTACCATAGCCATTTCTTAACATCTTTGCATATATTCTTGTTATTGCTGCTGATGTAGACTCTATACCTTTTTTTGACCTAACCCAAGATGCTATTGCATTATAACTTGGTATCTTAGCAAAGATTGGATTATTAACTGCTTTCCAGTAACTAACAGAAGAAAATATATTAACCGCATTAATCTTTTTGTCTACATGGTATTTAAGACCTCTGCTTAACCTACCAGTAGCATTATGCTTCTGGTCTACAAGTTCTTGCTGTAAACCCTTTCTTAGCATTATTCCAACTTCTGTTAAAGTTCTATTTGTATGAGTTAGTTTAATCATATTGCATCTAAATCGGTTAAAGTTGTATTTAAGCAAGTTTCAGCCTCTATAGCGCCTCCTGAATCTGCCGCTACTCTTACTTCAAAATCATCAATCATATCCTCAATAGGATCTGGTGGTGGTGGTGGTACTGGAGGTGGAGGTGGTGTATTAAATGTTGGATTATTTGCTCTTTTTCTTAATACTTTATGTTCAAAACCCCATTTATCTTCTGCATATATTGGTATAAGAAAATCTTGTTTTTCTTTTATTGATATATTTGATATTGTTATACTTGTTGAGACTGTTGCTGCTGTTTGAAAATAAATAACTAAAATATCATTACTGCTTTTTGCGGTGAAAGTTGAATTAACAAATCCTTTTGAAGTATTTGCTATTGGGTATGATATTATTTCTGTTGAATTTAAAATATATGTACCTGAGTTAGGAGTATATACATTAACATAAAGACTTCCAGCATTAGTATTTATGGGAGTTCTAACTTGTATTTGATACTCAACACCAACTACTAAAGTTAGTTTTTGATAAATTCCGCTATGTGATTTTTTACCCCCAGTTCCATCAGCATTAAAATAATAATATCCTCCAGTGCTAGTAGGTGATGTTGCAGCGTTTAAAATTGTTCCACTTGCACTATAATATCTATACCATAATCCTGCAACTGAAGCAGGTGCATTATTTAAAGCATCTATAGCGCCATCATCTACATCATTTGTTATATATTGTGAATCTGATGTAAGTTGAGTTCCGTAATCAAAAGCATTACCCCAGTATAAATACTCTCCATCATATACAGTAACTGTAGAAAATACTTCCAGTCCACTTAAATTTGCAACACCTCCATCTGATATTTGATGTACTCTAGCCATCTTTTTTATTTTTATATTTTATTATATATAATTTCAGTTTAGCCACTAACGTTACCTCCGCCAAATGGATCATTAAAAATACCAGTACCAACATCACCAAAAACTCCTGTACCTATAAATGAAGCAGGTATTGGTGGTTTTATACCAACTTCTAACCATTCTATTAATTCTACTTTTGTGCTTTCATTTTTGTTAAACATAAAATCTGATATTTTATTTAATCTCCAATAAAAACCATCTATGTAAATTAATTTTTTAAAATCTAAATTAACAATATCACTCGCTTTTAAATCTATGTAAACAGTCCTTACTCTTGGATTTTGCTTAAATTGCTCAAACATTTTCCTGTAATATGTTTCATAAAGTCCTTTACCAGTTACAGCGGAAGCAAAAGTATCAGTAGCGTAATCATAATCACTTATTGATACATTGCCGTAGGATAGAATAGGGCTGTTTATATTTTCTCTATCTATAGAAGTTGCTTGTGGGTATATGATTGATAAATGAGTTGCAGGGTCTGCATCTGCATTAGCAGCAATAAATTCTGTTGTGCTAGTCCAAGTTTGTGCCTCAGCAAATCTAACACTTCCTACACCACCTGTAGTTGGGGAGTTTTTATTCCAATACAATAATCTAGGTAGAAAATCATATCCTTTAGGTGGCCTTGATTTTTGATATGGCCAAGTAACAGTATTATCTTGTCTAGGTATCCACAAACAACCAGAAAATAAAACATCTACCAGTTGTGTTGCTGAAACTATATCTTGATCTCTAGCATTAAAAGTTCCTGCAAAAAAAGGATTCTCAAAAGTTGTTGTGCCTTTTTGAAAATCACTATCTAATTCTTCTTGATACGGATACTCATCTAAAACATCTTTAAAATATGTAACTCCTCTGTATTTAACAGATTCATCTTTATTGTCAGATTTATATTTAAAAATCATTTTTCTTGTTAAATCAGATTTCATAAATTTATCATTTATAATTTTACTTCTATCTAATTTATAAGTCCAATCTACAGAACTAGCATAAGGCTGAAAAAAATCATTATAAGGCTCAATATTTATTGTCTTTGTGCTTTCATTAGTATCCATTTTTAGATTAAAAGAATGGGCTACTCCTTTAATAAAATCTACCTGCTTGTAATCTGGATTTATTACATCATTTAAATTATAAGTCTGGCCATAATCAACTGTAGTTGGTATAAATTCTATATTAAAATAAGATGAATTTTGGCATTCAAAAAATATTTTAACAATAAAATTTTGGCTATTAGTAACAGCAGTTAGTCTTAGACCAGTTGATAGTTTTATTTTATCTCCTTTGTTTAAATAAAATGATGATAATTCTAAATTAGGTAAATTTTCGTATGCAGTAAAAGAAGGAGTACTCTGATTTACACTTGCACTACCTCCTGAAGTTAAAGGATTCATAAATAGAGCAGATTGACCTATAATATTCCAACTTGTCTGCCCTACTGTTTTTGCTTCTAAATTTATAACAGTATCTATAGAATTTATTGCCCTGTCATCACTACCTCCTTTATGCGCTCTTGCTACTTTTGCTCTTAAACCACTTAACTTTAAATTATAATATCCGTATTCTCCAATAGTTATTTCATTAGTTGATAAATCTAAATAAGACCCATTATCTAAATTTACACTTAAATTTGAGGCGGTTAAATCAAAATCAACTTGACTTCCTCCATCATAAAAAGTGTCTCCATCATTTTCATCTAAACTTCCATTACCTGCAGAAGTTACTCCTGATTCAGAAAATGAGGGTAGAGGAGAATCTGCAGGAACTGTAAGAGTTGTACCATTTATAAAACTTGTTTCTATAGCGTAAGCATCATACCTTTCATTAAGATTAAAATATTTAAAATTAGGCAATAACCATACTAACTTTTTAAACATATCAGTGTTCATAAAATTAGAATTTATAGTATATCCTAATGGTTTGAATATGTTATCTAGTGTTTTCTTGACAAATACTGCTGGTCTCCAATCTGATACAGGAAGAGGAGTTCCATAAGGACTTCCATTATTAAACCAACCAGAATATCCTTCTTGAGATGTAGAACCCCCTAAAGCATCATACCTCGTATCTAACAACTGAATAGTAGATTCATTATCATTAAAATCTCCATAAGAAGTAATTGGGTAAACTATAGGAGAAGTACTGCTTCCACTGTGTTCATGTTGCCATGTTGCCATTATCTTCTCCTTGTTATACTCTATGTCATCTCCATAAGTACTCCAATCTATAGTATTCATGTATTTACCAACAAGTAAATTTGCCCAACCTAAATTACTTCCATAAAAAATACAATTATAATAAGATGGGGTTTTGCCATAGCCTCCCACACCTGAAACTTTAAGTAAGCCATTTACTGAATTTAAACCATTAAATGTTATTCTACATGATACATTCTTAGATGGTGAATTGTAATTAACTATATTAGGAGTGTATAAATTTTTAAGTATATTGTTGTTGTTTTTTGTTGCTGGAATTTCAAATGTCTTACTATAATCCCCACTTGTTGAAGTTATATCTCTTAAATCTGAAATTTGAAATGTTAATGCAAGTGGAAAATCAGAACTATCTGTAATATCTAACTCACCTAATATACTTTTATTCCAATTAATATTACTAATTGGATATACAGCAGCATATTCTACGCTACCATCAAATGAGTTCCAGCCATATAAACTAAGTTTATTAGTATTTGTTCCACCTTGCACCCAGTCATAAATAAACTCACCATTAGAAGATTGATCAAATCCATTAGCACCTCCTGCTAAATGATTTGCCAATAAAAAACTGCCAGTAGTTCTACCGCTTATTTTGTATTTTATTCTATACGTTTGTCCTTCTTCAAAAGAAACATCTGGATTTTCTAACCCACTTGAAGTTCCTGAGTTCGTTGCCTTTCCACTAGCAATAGACCAACCACTTCCTAAAAGCCAATTACTAGTATCTGTAAATGAGAAATTAGGTACAAATTGCCCTGCGCTTTCAAAAGGCTCGTATACATATTCAAGTAACTCTATTTTTACTGACATTTATTAATTTCTTTGCGTTCTTACTTTATGTGCTAAAGTATACTCTATATTAAATTTAACTAAACCATTTTCTTGATTAACAGTTTCAATATCATTATTTGTTATGATAACTGGAATATAACCTTTAGTAGATGGTCTTAAATAAGAATTCATTGTATTTCCCATTTCAGTTGCATCAGTATCCATTTCTATCCAAACATTAGGAGAGGTCATTATCTCTTCTAGCCATGTTGCCATTTGTATATTTAAAGGCTCTGTATATACACTCTGATTCCTTTCTGCATTTACATTTGATACTTCTCTACCTCCTTTATATAAATCACCCCCTCTCATTGTGTCAGAATGATATAAAGATGTTACAATTGGAGTTCCTGTTGTAGTATCATTTTGATACCAAGTTCTATCAACACTCTTTCTCTCAATTACATCTCTACTTATTGATAACCCTTCAACTACATTTCTTTTAGCAGTATAACTATCTATACCTCCCATAGAATTTAGCCAATGAAATCTAACAAATCCATAAGGTATGTTTTGAATTTCTCTATCAATAGTGTAATATCTATATTCAGTACTTCTTCTTTCTGCAAAAGCATTTAATCCAAACTTTGACATACTAACTCTATAGTAAGAAGTTAATGCTGTTATCTTGCCACCTGAGTAAGCATTCCAATACGGAAATGAACCAGAAGTAGGTGTTGATTTTAATGATACGTTTGTGCCATTAATAAAAGATGGAGAAATATTCTGAATAAAATTACTTTCTTGGCCATTTCTCCAAGCAGTTGATCCTGTATTTAATATTGCATTATCTTCAAATTCTCTGACATAGAAAGTGTTTTCTGCAGAGCCATTTGCTAAAAATGTCTCTACCTTTAACCCAATAGAACCTACAGTGTCATCACCAGCACCTCCAATATCATCAGCGTTTGCTGCAAATATAAAAAACTGTAAAAACTCCGCTTCTTCATCTATTCTTATTGGTGCTTTAAAAGGAATAGTTGAAGATGATGAAGTTCCATTATTACATCTTGACAAAAACTTTTGACTTTCAACTCTCGCTGAATCATTTGCACTAGATATTACATAATTGCCATTATCATTACCTTGATAACTATAATAAATATCATTTTTTTCAAATTGATTTACTGAGTTAATAACTGTAATTATATTTGATGAAGTTGTATCTGTTGCTGGTATTATAGCCCCATCTGCATTTAAAACTTCAAAGGTTGCCACAACCTGAACTTGTCTAAATGATCCATTTCTTGAAACATTATAATTGCTTATAGGAGTTCCAGTACCTGTACCTGTACCATCAATAACATTGTCTTGCATAACCAAGCCACCATTCATACCTCCATAATAATTACTTTGCCATGTACCTTTATTTATAGGGCATAAACTATAAGATAATTGATTTGTCATTAACTCACTTATATCTATAGAAAATCTATGACCCATTGCTGGTAAATCCTGATTGTAAGATTTATTTGCAATATCTTTAGATTTTTTTATTGTTGCTATTAATTCTTTATTTGTGTCTTTAGTCCAAGCGTAAACTTCAAAAACTACATTAATTACATCTCCAGATTCAGTCGCAGCATCCCAGTTACTCGCTAATGCTGGTGTTGCTTCATTTAAAGCAGTAGCAGGGTTAGTCCATAAAAAAGAATATCTTATATTATCGTTTGCACTTTTTAAATAATTACCTCTATGTATATAAAAAGCATCATATAGAATAGAAGTACTATAGTCTAAAGGCTGAAATGCCCATTCACCACCACCATTTATTGTTACTGCCATATCTTAATATATTTTATATTTTAAATTTATATAACCTCTTACATCAGCAATTTCAATTGCTGATAAGGCTCTATTAAAAATTATTAATTCGTTAAATTGACCCTTCATGTTATTAGTGCTATTATAAGAACCAATATTAAAAAGCGAAGAATTGAAATTAAATGTATTATCAAATCCAGAATCATTATCAGTTGCAGTTATAGAATTTGCAGCATCGTAATACTCTAAATCTATTCTCTTATTGTGCTTTTTTAATATAGAAACATGGTTACTGTCTCTATTATCTACTAAAGTGTTTGTGGTTAATTGAGTAGTTCCATCATTGACAGTAGTTGTTATAAAACCATTAACATCAGTTCCTATAGATATTGCAGCCCCTGCATTATACCATCCAAAAACATTATCATTTGCTTCGCTAATTTTACTAACTTCAAAAATTGTAAAATCTGTTGTTACTGGTAGATTATTAACAGAAACTAAAGTGTCATCTAATCCATCATATTGAAAATACGATTTATCATTCATCCCATCATATCCGTATCTTAAAGGCTGATTCGCTTTTGTTGCCTGTAAAACACTATTACTATTCCCTGACCTATCGCCAACAGCACTTACTCTTTTACTTGCAATGTCAAATGTTACATTACTATCCGCCCCTAACCATACCACTAGATCTGCATAGTCTGAAGGAAAGTTAGATTGCGGTCTAAAACATTTAGTAAATCCACTCATAGTAAATATAAGTTTTATTTGCACCAACTTATCATTTGCCACATCTTTAACTCTTTCTATCTCTATGCTCTCATCATTTAAAAAAGCCTCTACTGTTACATCTTGATAATTTTTAAGTACAAAGTCTAGCCATTCGTTAGCCATGTCCTGTAAGTTATCCCATCTTTTTTGTAGCGTTACTACAGATTGTGCTGATTGAGAAAATAAGTTGTAAAAGTTAATTTCAAATTCATACTCCTCTCTACCTTCATATATCTCAGGCATTATAGATGAAGGTGGTTGAATAAGCATTAATGGATATTGAGTATCATGATCTTGGTTAACTTCTCCTTCATATCCAAACTTTACATCTCCATAAACCCATTTGCTTTCAAATACAGTTACTATATCTGTTAATCTTGTTATTGCCATTGTTACAATGTTATATTATTTTTATTATGTATTTTTTCCTGAACAGCAATTTCATAATCATTTTTAGCAGTATTCCAACTAAGATAAGTTAGTACTTTGTATAAGTTTGCTTTCTTCACGCTATCAATATCATTTTCGCCATCAATTCTAAATATTCCTTTTTCTGCTACCATGTATAAACTGTTAAGCCAACCATAAGGCTTTATGAACTTGTTGTAGATTCCAACTGTAGAAACTTTATTTTTTCCACCTCCACCTCCTCCTCTGTTTTCCCCAAAAACATTTGGAAAGTCCGAGTTAATTTTACGCTTTGCATTGTCAAAAAAAAACTGAACTCCCATACGAAATCCATTGTTAATTTTTTAAATCTTTCTGTTTTTTCTGGAATGGCATCATCATCATACTCTTCATCTACCCTTCTACATAGTATTGCCATTTGTTCAGGTAAAACATCAAATCTTCCATGCTTCATTATCTTTATTGTACTGTCTAAGTGAGTTGATTCAATATAATCACCAAATGTATTTCTTTTTAAAAATTCTTTTGGAAATAAATAAACCTCATCATCTAATTCAAATCTATCTATACCTTGTGGTTTGTATTCTTCAAGTGCGCCAGAGAAAGCAGTTATTGCCGCATTAACACTGTCAACATCTAATCCTTCCATTTGATTTTGATTTACACCAGTTAGATACATGAATATATCTCTGTTCATTTTCAATACTTGAACTTCTGAATGATCCTCCTCTATAATATTACCATCTTGATCTTTTTGGTTATACTGATTTATAATAGCATACAACCCACACCAATATTCTAGTGTCATGTCTTTCCATTCTGTAGGTATCTTGTAACTATCTTCTAGTATTTTTATTTCTATCATTTTTTAGTTTTGAGTTACTTGAATTTCAGTTAAGTTTTTTATCATTTGTTTTTTTTCATTTTCATCTATAAGAATGTCTGCTAATTCACTTGTTGTGTTTTCACATCTAAATCCTATATTCTCTAAACTCTCTCTAATGTCTGATTCATTATCTCCATCTTTAAGTGCGGTGAGAAAACCAATAGCAGTGTAAAAAGTCATGTTAGGAATTAAAAAAATAAATTCTGCTATCACACCATCATCTGTATCATTCTTATCTAACATAGTATTGTAAAAATTATTAGAATATAAATATATAGAATTTAAAATATTTAAAAAATCTTGATACCTACCTGTACTAACTTTTTCAGTTGCAAAATACATTAATGCTTTTATGCTTTTTATGTGAGAATCAATTATTATTTGATGCTGCTCATTTATATAAAGTATCTCTGTATCTTTCATAATTTTACTACAATTTTTTTAGACTACTCAAAACTACACAAAAATATAAATATAGTACAAAGTATTTTCACAGTTTTTAGATAAACTGAGAAATTAATTAAAATAAACTATTTTACCATTTTTATTACTCCATATTTCTTTGTTAACAGCCATTACAAGGCAGTCAACCATATCATCATGTTTTGCTGATGGGAACTTAGATAGTTGCTCTAAAAATTCTTCATTCCATTTGCCGCTTAATAAACTTACTCTTCCGCTTTCCAGTGAGGCACTTACATCACTTACTCTTGCTACTTTGTCTTTAGTTGGCGGGGTATCTTCTTTTACGTTAAGTCCAGTCTCTCTTACTAATGTTTGAACTATAGATTTACCAGATGCTTTTGGCTCTACATATATTCTGCTTTTATTTGTGTATCCATTTTTCTGCACCCACTCAGGAATAAATTTCACAAGTTCTGGAAATTCTTTTCTTACATTTACACATTCTACTATTTGCCACTTGTTGTCTGTGTAGGTATAGGCAAGTAATGCTGATGGGTCATTTTTTTGATTAGCAGTATATGCAGGATCTATAATAAAGTTTACTGTTGCTTCTTCTTTTCTATATCTGTCTATCTTAAACCAATCTCTTTGTATCATTCCACTATCTATTGGACTTGGACTTTGTTGTAATTGTCCTGCGTAACCATAACTACCTAAAGCACTTTTGTAATCATCTAATATTTTTCTACTAAATCTATCCTCCCAAAACAATCCAGTTTTTTTATTATAAAAATTTTCAAGTGATTTTGGTTTTATATTACCATCTTCATTTGATGCAGGAATACATATATGTTTATAATTAAATCTAGTTTCCTTATCTAATAAAAACCCACTTAAATCTTCTTCGTGTACTCTTTGCATTATAATTATTCTAACTCCAATGTCTGCTTGATTAAGTCTTGAGTAGAATGTTGTTCTGTACCATTCATTAGCATTGTCTCTTTCTGTTGTAGAGTTAGCCATTTGTGGTGATAGGGGGTCATCAACAATTAAAAAATCTCCACCTTGACCTGTTACTGTTCCACCAACTGATGTTGCTCTTCTCATTCCTATATGATTATTCTCGTATCTCTCTTTTAAGTTTTGATCTTTTTTAATATGAAATACATCACCCCATCTACTTTGAAACCAATCACTAAAAATTATATCTCTTGATTTGGTAGATAGTTCTATTGATAGCGTTGCAGAATATGATGAGGTTATAAACCTTAGTTTAGGTGATTTTATCCATGCCCATACTGGAAACATAACAGTAACTATTAAAGACTTTGTACTACGAAAGGGTACATTAATAATTATGTCTTTTGTCTTTGGCTTTTGCGCTATTATTCTTTCGCATTCTTCTTGTAATATATCGCATATATATTTATGATGCCAATTAGTAGATAGTGGAACTGCTGGTTCTACAACGTGCCATGCTGATATAAAGAATTCATAGAAACTCATCTCGCATAGTTTCTTTTCAAGAGCAAACTTTAATAGTTTTTTATTGGTCATCTAAATCTGTATAGTCAATATCTTCTGCATCTTCCAGTCCTCTGATTTGCTTTTTAATATCATCAAGTGTTGCACCTTCAGTTAAATTAATTTCAATCTTGGTATCTGTATCTTTCTTAATCTCTGTTGATGATAGTTTAGGCATAGCATAGTTCATTAGTTTTGCTATTGCATCTATGTATGCTCTAGGATCTTCATCAAATAATATATCTAAAGCCATCTTAATCTTTACAGGCTGACCCTCTAACGCATAAGCCAATGATTTCCTAGTCATCTTTGCCACTTGCCTTACTTCATTGTTTTTAGGTAATAGCGATTTAGGAGTTTTATTATAATTCTCATCTATCTTTCCAAGTTGAGACCTCTTCTTTCTAGCCTCTCCTCCTAGTTTCTTTTCTTCCATTTTGCCAAAATACAAAATCTTTCAATACTTGTTTCATAATTATAATATAAAATTGAACAACCTATTGTTAACATTTTTATTAATTGTAATAAAACTATGCAAAACTTTAATTTTAAAACACTAACTTCGTGCCTCTATAAGAGTATGCATAATTCCTTAAAGTCTTATAATCGTCACACCCTATAGTAAACATCATTGCTCATATCGCAAAGTCTTTATCTAACTCCTAACATAGATGTTTAAATAAAACTAACCTTTTATAAAATTGAACTTTGGTTTTGCTTGTGTGCGTTTAGGTGGTTAAAG
>TARA_R110002072_G_scaffold83644_3_pt1 | contig 15556 bp, 25 predicted proteins | sample TARA_R110002072 | Tara Oceans TARA_R110002072 (sample SAMEA4397118) | marine metagenome | biome: Polar Biome; feature: [SRF] surface water layer (ENVO:00010504); material: water (ENVO:00002006), including particulate matter (ENVO:01000060) such as... | depth 5 m | reverse complement strand
TGCTCTTGTAACAGCAGATCCAGTTATTGAAGAAGAAAGTCCGTTCCCTCCGTCACCTGCACCAGCTGCTCCAGCTACTCCAGCTTGACCTACTGCTCCAGCACCACCGCCTCCGCCTCCACTAAGATAAGTGGCATCACTGGCACCAGCTCCTCCAGCATTACCTTGGCTTGGAGATGTACTTGGGGTGTTACCTGCTCCCCCAGCACCACTAGTTGAACCACCGCCTCCACCTGATCCACCTGCTGATGCACTTTGATTATTATATGAACCACCTCTACCTCCACCAGCCGAGGTTATAGTTGTTAGAGTTGATCCAGAAATAGAGGAATCTGAACCACTATTGCCAGGAGCATAACCAGTTGCACCAGTATAAGTACCACCACTAGCACCACCACCAATAACTAAAAAGTCTATTGTAGTTGTAGCTGGGTCTATTGCTTGAGTACCTGAGTTTACTCCAGCTGTTGCAACCCAACCTTGGGTAGTATCTGCGTAAGTTATAGCTACGCCTTCTCTGTTTGTTGTTACATCTTTATTGCCAGTTCCGCCTTCTATTTTTAAACTAGAAGTTAATGTAATTTTATTAGTGGCAAAAGTTCCTGCGTAATCGACTATTGAAATTGAATCTCCAACACTAGCTGAGGAAGGGAGTGTGACAAGGCAAGAGTTAGAAGTTGTGTTAATCCAATAACCTTTTCCTGCTACTGCTGTTAAAGTTGAAGCAGTTACGACTGATTGCCATTCTGTAGTTAAAATTCCCGAACCAGCTGCTATCTGAGCTGTACCCACACTTCCATCGGGTGGGTTTATAGTTCCTATTGCTTTACCAATATAGATAACGTAAAAGCTATCTGTAGTTTCAACATCACCTGTCATTGTCAAAACAGTTCCACTAGCACTATAGGCTGTGGTTGGCTCTTGTCTTATATTATTTACAAATACTGCCAGCTCAAAAGAGTTAGCCACTGCATAAGATAATACAAATCCTCTTTTAACAGGATTTCCTGTAACTCCTGTGATATCTTGTTTACTCATACTGGTGTAAGAACCAATACCTTGATTTCCTATGTATGGCATACCATCCTCCTATGAACTAATTGCGGCTACAACAGATACCCAAGCATCTACTGAATTTGCAGTATCACTTACAATATTGAGCTGATCGCCACTCTGTACAACTATCTTAGCTCCACCATCCATTATCTGTAGTGCACCTCCAGTTGGGATAGGTGCATCTTTAACAAGGTAATAGTTGAGACTATTGTTTTTTATATAGACTGAAACCTTTATAGCAAGTGTTGATATATTTGCTAAGTTAATCCCTATTATTGTATCGTTAGTTGAAAAGTTAGCAGCATTAGGAATATCAGCCCCTGTTGAACCTATACTTCTTTCTATATATCTTTTAAAATCTTGTGCCATTATATTCTCCTATAAAGCTATTGCCATCGCTGTTGCAAATCCTTTTGTTGCAAAGCCACTAGTGTCTGTTGCTTGTACTGGTAACCATGTACCATCAGCATCCCCTCCACTAGGAACAACTGTACAGTATTTAACAGCACTATCAGTTGTGTTAAAATACAAATCACCAACTAAAACTGTTTTAGGTGGGGTTGAGCCAGTGTGTGCCTGTACTGCTGCTAAGTCAGATGCATATGAACCGTAGTATAGCTCATCAAAGTTAGCAACTGAAGAAGCTGCCTGATCTGCCCAGTAAGCTGCTGAATATTTAACAGTTCCACCAGAGCCTGTAACAGGAGTAGACATAACAAAGTTACCACCACCAAGAGCCCATTGTTTAGCTGAACCGTCTGTATTACCTGCTTGTATTCCTGAAGCATGTTCTTTAGCACTGTATCCTGTATTATCTGCTGTTCCACCAGTATAGGTAGCCCAGTCTTTAGCATTGCCTCTGCCTGTAGCATGGTCAACACCGTTACCGTCTGCTGAACCATCACCGACTGACCAAGCCTTAGCTGAAAAGTCTGTTCCTGTTATAGGAACTCCAGTTATGCTTGTTGCATAATTAGTTGCAGTTGTTGCTGCTGTTTGTGCTAACACTTTTTGTTCAGTTGAAGTTGTTGCAGAAGCAGTTGCCGATGCGGCATAACTTAATGCTGAAAGCCCTGTAGTTGTTCCATCACTAAGAGTAAAAGACTGATTAGCAGGATTAATTGCTAGTTTTTGTGCATCTGCTTTACTGTTTCCTGCCGCAGTTGCTGCTGGAACTGCTAAATCCTTTGCATCTACTGATAAAACTTTTGCAGATACTGAAAGATCTCTTGCATCTTCAGAAAGCCCTTGTGCTGTTTCTGCTGCGGTCTTAGCTGTTTGTGCATCGTTTTTATAGCCAAGGGCTAGAGACGCATTTGTAGTTGCATCGTCAGCTTTTGTTGTAGCAGTACTCGCACTTGTACTAGCACTCGTTGCACTTCCTGCTGCTGCTGAAACGCTTCCTGCTATTGAAGTAACGTTATCTCCTGTTGTTACCACATCAGCATTTGTTGAAACAACATCTGCATGTGTGAGTACTACATCTGCGTTAGTAAAACCTACATCTGCGTTCGTGAGTACCACATCTGCGTTTGTTGCTACTTTATCTGCAGCAGTTGCTATTGCATCTGCATTAGTAAGTAATTCTTTTGCTGTTGCGACATCTTCTGAAACCTTAGCTGCAGCTGCTGCAACTTGTGCTGCGAGTACATCTGCTCCAACTAGGTCAGGTATGCCATCTATTTTGGTGTCTCCAAATAATCCGCCATTGGAGGAGTTATCAGTAGCACCTGTGAATTGTCCAGGTCTTGCTGCAGTTGTCATTATATTAACCCTCGTCCATTAAAGTTTACCTGGAGATTACCACCAGAAGCATTACGACTATTATCTTCGTCGTTTAATTCTTTTATTTCATTATAAAACATTTTACCATACTTAGCTGCTTGAGCATCATCTTGCGCATATGAAAACAATTCCGCTAACGCACCCATAAGTATTACTCTTTCATTTTCATCTCTAAGCCAGTTAGGTACAAGTGTTCCTATATAGTAAGCATTAGTTTGAGCACCACCAGCCGCTAGAGCTTCCGCAGCAGTAGCATACGCAGTTGTACCAGTATTACCAGCAAAATATAATAAGGCTGACCCAGTAACACCAGAACCAGCACCAGAGGTAGTTAAGAATCCAGCGTTATAGTTTAAGACTGTAACTGCATATAATGCATTAAGAGCTGGAAGCCTTCTATAATAATACAACTCAATTGAGTTTGCTGCATTACCTAAAGTAGATTCACCAAAGCCAGGACTTAAGAACAATAAATTCCTTTGTCTAGCAAAATAGTTATTACTAGAATACTTTTCTGCCCTTGGATCGTTGAATGTTCTTATATCAACCTTCTCATTAAAGACACGTGTTGGTTGTCCAGCAGCATCTAATTCTTTTATTTGTATAAATTCAATTAAATCATATGGTAATTGTAGCTCTGTCTTACTTGGTGTAACACCATTAGTAGTTGTAGTAGCTGATTCAAGTAACGTCTTTGAATATATTGCAACGTTTTCTAATGGAGGAACTCTAAGTGTTCTATAACATTTATCCGCTGCATACTTTAAACAATCTTTAATGATTGCATCGCTTACTACTTCATCATCTTTGTTAGACCAATTGCGAACTAAAGCTATAAGTTCATTGTATGTTAACGCCATATAACCCTCCCTCTATGTATTGACTAAGAGATCGGGATACTCATACATCAATATTGATTTTAACTTTTTTAATTTATCTTTGTCTTGCATAAATGCATTGTTGTGTATATCTAAACCATGATCTTGATTTATTTTAATAGCAACAATATCTGGTATTGTAGCCATTTTTCTATAACCTTTATTAGTTCTACCGAAATAAGATTCTCTATCTCTATCTAATTTAGCAGCTTCTTTATATTGGTCTATATTCTGTTTAGCTTCCCATTGTCCTGATAGTAAATCAAAGCCACCTTTTATTCCATTGTTTGCATCAACTGTAGCGCTTTGAACTCGCATTGTATTTTTTTCTAATGTCATACTAAGCTCCAACACTTTCGTCGGTTATATAATTAAAGTGACCGTTGTTATTAAAGTAACCTAGTCTAGCTTTTACACCTGTAGCTAATACAACTGAAGGTATAGTTGGTACTCCACCTGATGCTAGTGGTGAGAAGTGAGTTACTTTTCTTGTTGCAGTTATCTTTGCACCATTATTACCAGTGACACTAACTGCCGCTTGTGTAACCTTAAAGGTGCAACTAGTTACTGGCACATGTGTTACCACTCCATTAGCGGCTATGTGTTCTATATATTGCATTTTAATACCTCCTAGTATTATTTAATTATCTCCCTGTGAATACTGTTCCACCTTTATTATAGTACTTAGACATTTTACCGCCTTTCATTTTATAATCTGCTTTCTTCTTTTTAGGCTGCATGGAATCCATTCCCATATTCTTTTTTGCAGGAATCTTTTCTTCACCCATACCCTTTTTATTTTTCTTTTTTATTTCTCTGATTACTATTGGCATATTATTCTCCTATAAAAAAAAGGGGAAAGCCGGTGGCGTGTGCCTGTTTGACTTTCCCCTTAGGTTAATTAACCTTTAAGCAAGACCGTAGATAGCACCACAACCTGTTGGGTTACGTACTTCTAATGTCGCTTCTTCAATCATCATTCCTTTAGTAGAATCGCCTTGCTGACCTACATCTACTTCCTGCATAGGACGTAGTGATGCCATAGAGAACCACATTGGATCATAGATTAATGCCGCAAAGTTAGCAACGTTAGTTTCTGCACTGATATTTGCAGGAGTACCATTTGAGTTTTGGAATTGAACTGTATTAGTTAATCCCATAATATAGTTAGGTACAACCATTATATCACCAAAGTCTGACATATAAACATCTACTGATTGTCTTAGCTTTCCTTTCTCATCAATGTTTCTTACAACACCAGTATCACTTATCATCAAGTCAGAGAAATCTCTTCTTAACTTTGGTGATAACATAACTTTAGTAGCTTTACCACCTTCTTCATAGATCTTCTGCATTACAGAATCAATCTCTGTAAGTGCTAAAGAACCTAAAGTTGGTACTGCAGTAGTTGTTAATGAAGATAGAGGCTTACCTGTTCCATCGCCTTGAACGAGTGGAGCAGCCCACTGACCTACATAATTAACTGTAGAAGTATCATTTATAAAAGATTGAAATCCACCAGCAGATCTTGCAGTGTTACCCTGACTACCTACAGCTGCAGATACGTTATAAGAATGAATCATATCATGCTCAACGTCTCTTCTTAGCTCAGTTCCTCTTTTCTTTAACTGATATGCATATTCGTCTGCAACACCAGCTTGATCAACTGCACGTCTAGTTCCTGACACAGCAATAGTTTTACCATTGATCTGTGTGTAGTTTCCTAGTCTGGTTCTATTAGGACCTGACACAGCAAACTTAGCACCAGTTGCAGGAGTAGCACCTGTACCACCAGAACCAGTTGCATCTGGAGCAATCCAGTCTGTACCTTCAGCGATCAATGAAGATCCTGGAGCTTCCAGTGTATCTGTCTGCCATTCGTGATAAATTGCAGTTGCTTTTGATTTTCCGATTGATGACATAAAAGGAGTTTCATCCCTTGTGATCATCGTGATAAAGTTCGCTAGATCTTCCCTTTCAGAAACATCTTTATTCGTTGCGCGAGCAGGACCTGCTGGTCCGCCGACGCCTCTTACGCCTAGATTACTAGCCATTAGTTTTACCCTCCAAAGGTATTATATTATAAATTTAAGGAGCGCTCAGCAAGTCCTCTAAGGAAATCCATTTGTTCTGTATCGCTTGCATTACCACTTAACGCTTTGCTTCTTAATGAATCAGCAGCTGTCTTCTTCTTTTTAGAAGCTGATTGCTGTTTCTTTAAAGGAGCCTTAGTTGCAGTAATTTGCTTTCGCTTTGCAGTACCTTTAGTAATTCCTTGTTTAAGCTTTCTATAATCATCAACAAACTTAACAATGATAGGGCTGGTAATAGTATCTAATAGCTCAGACGGTATACCTTCCTCTATTGCAAATTCACGAATATTTTTGGCAGTAGTTTCATCAAAGCCAGGGATTAAATCAGGAATAGCTTTATTAAAGTTATCTAATTGTTCATCCCATAGTTTTTGCGTTTGCTCTTGCGTTTGTTTTTCAACCGCCTTAACAAGTGCTTCTCTTTGGTTTCTTGCGTTCCAATATTCTTTTTGAATTACTTCGCGTTCATCTTTAAGTTCACCAATTGCATAGCTATCACCATCTTTTCTAGCAGTTTCTATTTTACCTTCAAGTTCGTGATAAGCTTTGGACTGGGCTTGTTCAGCGTTGTACAAAACAGAAACAGAAGCTTGTGATAATTTATTTATCTCTTCTACTTTAGTTTGGTATTCCGTATCTAAACCTTTCCGTGCTTCTCCAAGTTCTCGACCCTTTTTAGAAAGATGTTGTTCAGTAGAGTAACCTTTAATAAGATCACTAAATAATACTTCAGTCTCTTCGCCATCAACTTTGATAACAACTTTAGCATTCATATCTAAATCATCAACAGCATAAATCTCAGATTCTTGGGTAGACTCATCATCCTCATCCGCTACTTTTTCTGTTTCTTCTTCAGATTCTTCTTCAACTTCTTCACTTACGGATTCTTCAGTAACGTCTGGGTCTTCTGTTTCTGATTCGTCCGGGTCTAACTCAGGTACTTGCTCATCGGGTAGAGTATCTACAAAATCGGAATTTTGTACAATGTCAGCCAGCAATTGTTCTTCTGTTCGACCAACCTCTGCTATAGAGTCATCCCTAAGGGTAGAGTCTATTGTTGCTTCGGTATTTTCCATCTATGCTACCTCCTTCTTTGGTATAGCTTTTGAAATTAGCTTAGTATAAATATCTTTTAAATTATATAATGAAACGAGAGCCGGTGCATTCATTTTAGTTTTACCTGCGCTTCTCATTGAATCATATTGTAAAGTATTTATCATTAATTCTACATTATCTAGTAATGCAATTGTATCAATTTCCCTCATTGACATTAGTGTCGTCCTCCTGTAGGTGTGGAATATTTTTTCCATACATCTCAAAGTTTATCATTTTCGATTTAACACTTCCTAATGCCATTGCCGAAGAGTAGAGGAACTCTCGAGATTTAGTTTCGTGTGGTTCAGTCTTAAGCCACTCGATAAAGAAGTCAATTAAGACTTCGCCGTATACTTCATCAAAAAACTCATCGCGTTCTTTAGCCGCAAAGTGACCTTTAACATGGGCCCTTCGCGCTAATTCTTCGGGATGTACTTTATGATTACCATATGATTTAGTGTTACCCAGCTTCGTCTCAGCTGTCTGGCGATACTTTTCCACTATCTAAACCTTATGATACATGTACACTCGCTCATTAAGTTGAGCAGCTGTACCGTGTCCTGTTTTTACATTAACCATTGTAACAGCACCATGAGTGCCGACATGAGTAACATCAAGATAGCTTTTCTTTTCAATCGTATGTACTAATCCTGGAGAGTGATGTGCACCTCCAACATGTATGTCTAGTGTTATAACTGAATCAGTTTCATTTATAAGCACAATATTTTTATTAACAGAGGTAGTTGTTACACCTCCACCAGTTTGTGCAGCACCTGTGCCAGTGCTACCTATTATTACGTGGGCCATATTAAATCATCTCCTGTGATGGTTCTTCTACCTTAGGTTGTTCCTTAGGTGGTTGTGTTGGATTTAAAAGTTCTCTTGCCATTCCAATTACATCTCTATAATCAGGATGAGGAGGTAACTGCGCACCTTCCTTAGTTGCTTTTATAGTTAAATTTGCCCACTCTTGAAAATGTCTGTCAATTGATACAGCGAGCTGTTTAGAATTATCATCCATTGTATTCTTACTTTGAGCATTAGTATAATCAATGTTAGCTTTACTTAGTTCAAGCTCTGACATTAACTTTGCTTTAGTAGCTTCTTGTTGTAATTCAGCAGCTTCAGATTGTTGCTTAAGTGCTTCAGCAGCCTTCTGTTTAAAATCATCAGTTGTATAATCTTCTAAGAAATCATTACTGTCTAAGTTCATTGCTTCTATTAGTTTAGTAGCTAGCACTGCTGGCGCCTCAGGTTTAATAACTATTCCTGCACCTTGTTTGTTTAAGCTTGGTAAAATTTCTTGGCCAACCTTTACAAGCTTACTGATTAATGTTGAATTAGAGTTCTCACCAATATCTAAATGAATTTCAACATCCATCTTTGATGGAAGTGTTTCCATATTAACAGAACCATATACGCCTTGCATATTATAAGGTAACTTACCTTTCATATTTTTATACATAGTCATGTAGATACCAGCAATCAAAGTCTTAAAGCCCGTCTCAGCAAAACGTCTTGCTATATGTTGTATACGTTTTTGAGCAGCACTTTGTACAGCACTCATCTTTGCTTCTGAATTTCCAGATACATAAAGTGTATCATTTAAACCTTGAGCAGCCTTAGACATTCCTGTTGCTTGTTCTTTAATCATTTGTAGATGTTGAAGTAGTGGTACAGTACCTGTTGAGATAGTCTCAGGAGGTAATGCAGCTACAGCACCTTGAGGATTACCATTAGTAGGTATGATCTGTTTAGGTTTCATATTTTGTAAAGCACTAAAGTCTACTACATTTGGATCAGCTAGCTTAGGTGAATAGTTTGTAAGATATGTATTTTCTACAAATCCTCTTAATATAGCAGTAGATGCTAAGGTTGAGGATCTAGCAAAGTCAGCCATTGACAAACCATAAAACTCATGAGGTATATCAATAGGTACAATAGAAGCTAGATTAATAAAATCAATATCTTCTTCAAGTAGTATATGAGTGCCTATAGTAATAAAACGTTTTAGTTCTGCAATACCATCTCCATCACGATCTACTCTCATCCATGATTCAGTTATTGTAACATCTCTATTAGCTTCATTAGGTATCACATCATTTGAGTTAGACCCTTGCCAATACTCTTGACCTGTTACTTGCTTTCTTGCTGCAGTATCTTCAGCATACTTCATTGAGCCTAACCAATTATCACTATCATTTAGGTCATCCCATGAATCAATGCTCTTAGCTTCCTCAGGCCAGTACTTTCTTACCTCTGATCTAGTCATATCAGTTTGAATACCAATGTAACTAGCATCCTCTAACTTTGTTGCATCCCTTGAGATACGAAAATTTTCTGGTGGTATTAATTCTATTTTAACTCTGGAGTGATCTATCTTTTTACGCACCCTTACATTAACATATATAAGCTCAACTTCAGGACCAAGACCATCGGCTTCACCAACTACCTTGTTCTCGTACTCAAGCTTACCCACTATTTCCATTGAGTCATTTGATAATATTTCATCAAGCTTAGTCTGACTGATCTCTTCAAATTCTTCGAAGATGTATTCAAAATCTGTAATGTAATCCCAACGACATATTGCATTTTTCCACAATAGTGCAGATTTCATCCATTGTTGTAAAATTTCCCAGCCATTATTCTTTTTAAATAAACAATAGTTTACTATATTACTAGCATCTTTAGCTGCGCCAAAGGCCCCAGGTGTCTCATCATATGGTACAAATCGTGCTAATTTCTGGTTGTTTAAGAACAAATCACTTAACACAGCAGTGTATGCTTCTACTACTTCTGTAGTTGAGGTGTCTACTATTGTTGATACACCTTGTGGTGCTAGGTGAAAGTCTGGTACACCTGCGTACTCATAGGTTGCTTTTAATCTTTCTCTAGCTAATTCAGAACTATTCAGCCAATCGCCTGTAGAATTTTGAACGCCTCTCTCTATTAAATTAATAAGGGACTCATCATCAACCACTTCTTTATAACCTTGTGTAGCCATTAATACTTACCTCCTATTGGTGAGTATATCTTTGCAGCTTTTTCTAGTTGCTCTGATGTATACTTACCAGCCTTAGGTAATTCTTTTTGAGGCTTCTTAGCTGGTTTCATTTCTTTAGGTATCTCTACATATCTTGGCATGATCCGCTCCTGGGTTCAATCAATGTTATTCATTCTTTCAATAAGTCTATTAGCTCTATTAGTAACTTGCTTATGCCATCTTGAGTCTTCCATTTCTATTGCTGCTTCTTTCCAGTTGTGTGTGGATAGAGCAACTTTAAACTTTAAAAATTTTCTCATTCGAGGACTACCCATATTAAACATCATGTTAGCTACAATGAGTTGGGCCTCTTCTGGAAGATCATCAAAAAATACGTACACGTTTTTACAATCGTTTAATACTATCTGTACATCTTCTTCAAATGCATCAATACATCTTTCTTCACTGATAGGCTCCCCTACCCCATACTCCCACTCTGGATCAGAACGAGTAACCAAGTGACCCACGCCAAAAGTACGTAAGCCAAGATGGTCTAGATATATGGATTCTTTGTAGCCTTCATCAATTTTTAATTCTTCCCTTAATGTATCTATATTCATTTTATCTGTGCCTCGCAACTTTCTTTGCAATCTTTTTAGGTTGTTTTGAATGTTGTTTACCTGCCTTTGTGTCTTTTCTTTTTGCCCGAGTGGTTGCAGCGTATTCTGATGCTGTAAGAGACTTAACAGCTGAAGCCGGCATATAGCGCTCGCCAGTAGCTTTTGCACCCACCGTAGAGGGCTTACCACTTTTTGTTGTCCATTTTTCTTTACCCCATTTCTTAAGGCTAAGTTGTTGTTTCTTTAGGGGCACTATCTATAACCTCCACCTTTGGCTTTATACTGCTTAGCTAACATTTGTGCTTTACGTGCACTCCATTGTCCAGGTCTACCACCTTTATTACTTGCTTTTATTCTACTAAATAAACCTTTACGCATTGTAGGTTTAGTATAGTTACCTGCTTCATTTACTGCCATAACAAAAAACTCCTACCACTTTACTTTGTGAGACCAGTACTTAGCCGATAATGGTCCTTCAGGTTTACCTTGAGCATTATGTCTTGCGTAGTAAGATTTCTTTCTAGCTTTATCTTTAGCAGTTGTAGGATTCTTTCCTGCGCCTGATACACCTTGTTGTCCAAATCTTATAAGCTTTTCTTTCCCGCCACTACGTGCTAGTACAGCATGTGATTTTGTTTTATGGCTTGGTGTACGTTTTGGTTTATTATAACCACTAAATGTTTCATTTCCTTTTTTTATCATTTTTTAAATCCCTAGAGTGAAATAGATATTTACTGTTAGAAGTATGTTTAACACCAGACATAAGTTTACCTTTAGCATCTTTATGCGTTCCACCTTTATGCTCTGTTCCATTTTTAAAATAATGTTTTACGCCTTTCATGTCCTCACCTCTTTTTCTTTTTTAATTTACCATCAAATGGTTTTGCATCTTTTACATTGTCAGAGCCTTTACCTGCAGGACTTCCACTAATATAATCATACACCGTTAATGGTATAGCCAGAGGTCCAGCAAATTTAGCACCTTGCTTTAATGCAGACATTCCGACTCTTGCAGGGCTCAAACCTAATGGCTTTAAAGTATTTGTCCATGATATTTTAGAAGGTTGATTAGGTAAAATAGCTTCATAGTATTTATTTTTAAATTTATCTAATGGCATATTCTTATAATCTAAATCAAATTGCTTACGAAGTTTTACTGCACTTGGTAAGGCTTTACTGCCTCTTGGTTTTTTACTAAATTCTCCAAGATCATCAGATTTGTATTCAAGAGGATAATTTTTTTCTAAAATTCTTCGTTTAACTTTATGTGCTGTATTAGCTCTTTCAACACCTTTTCTAAAGTTTTCTAAAGAAACTTTTGACTTACTTACCTTACCTGCTAGTGGACCATATCTATACATTTCTGCTTTTCCTAAACGAGGACTCCACCAATTTCCTGGGTTTGTATAATTAGATCCTCGATATATTTTTATATCAGACATAGTAATTACCCCTTTTTACTTTTTATTCATCCATGCAGTGGTACCCATATACGCACCTACGATACCAGCACCACTTATATAAAATAAATTACTAATATCTGCCAGCGCTTTAACACGTTCTATGTCTACAAAAAACATTACTAATGTAAATACGCCCATAGCTATTAAAGTATATCTTGCCATTCTTAATTGTGCTAAATGTTTTCTTAATTCATCTTCTGTTGCTTTAATCATTTTAGCGTGTTCTAATTCCTCATCAGTAACTATCCCATCACCATCTGCATCATAGTCATTATAGACACTATTTTTTTCTAATGATTTTTTCATATGCTTCTCTGATTTCTTCTATTGTTCTATTACAACCAACACAAACTTTATTCAGGTTTAGCTGGCAAATCCCGATACACGGCATCACTTTCCCATTCATAACCGTAGGTCTCTTTCCATAATAGATACTCCTTATTTTCATCATCTTCTATCTCTTTATCATCAGGCATTGGTAACCTCCTAAAGTGGCGGATTTATCCCCTACTTCCGCCGGAGTAGTGAGGACAAGGGAATCTATAGCCAACTTGTATCATCTTGTACGAATGTTTCCGAACGTTGAGACCAAGGGACTTTATTCATTGTAAGCTTATCATAATGGGTTCTTAATGTTTCTAAAGCAATAGCTGTTGCCATTACTGTATCATCATGACAGCCTGATGCTGCTTCAGTTTTACCTGTAGGTGTAGAGATGTAATCTTTTAATTCTTGAATCATTATTTTAGATCCAATCCATATATCATCATTCTCTATAGCATTCTTTAGGTTACCTATAATATGTGGCTTAGTTACTTGAGTTGTTCTAAACCCTGGTATCAATCCTTCTTCTTTAGATATAGAAGATATTTTAGTTTGTTTATATAGATTTATATAATTCATCTGCGCTAGCCTAGATAATGTAGCTACCCCCATTGAATTACTTTCAACAGTCAATAATGCATTATTAAAGTATCTACCTAAATAAAACAAAAGATCTCCAAACTTACTAGGATCAATATAGTTATTTCTATATAAACCTATAACTCTTCTTTCTGTATCTAAGACTACTGCTGTCGAATAATCCTGACCTACCCCTAAAGCTACATCAGCAGCAACAATATAATTGCTATCCCAATTGGGGTAATCCCATATATGTAAGTTTCCTTCATTAGAGTGCTCCCATGCTGTAGCTTCAAAGTCAAATAAGTATTTCTTTTCAGGTTCTATAGGTATTAGTCTTGCAACTTTCTCTGAATCAAACACTGATGATCCCGCTGTAATAAACGCTTCATCAGGAGATGCTGGGTATTCCTGGCGGAACTTCAGTTCCCCACCTTCAGCAATCTTCAACCGACGCCAATAGAGTTGATCATTAGTTAGACCATAATCCTCTACAAGTAGTTCCTCTTCCGAGGAGCGTTCAAAACCTTCTGGAGCTTTCCTACAATACTCTGGTGTAGAATACCAGGGTAGAAACAAAGGAAGATATTCATTTTCACCCTCTATTGCACCTTTCCATAATCTATAGAATTCTCCAGTTGCACCATTAGCAGTTGACTCTAGTATAACTTCTGTACCCGGTGCTTCTGATATACCCTGGAATAAACCAGCTAATATCTTTTCATCATGAGTCCAGAAGGCTACTTCGGATAAGTGCGCAATCGTCGGAGTTGTCCCACGACCAGCCTCCGGAGAACCCGCCGTATACAACCTATAGGAAGATACAGGTTTCTCATTAGAGCTATCTCTCTTAAAGTGTGGAGAAGATATAACAATTTCTTTTGCATTTGATTTCACCTCATTAGGTCTATATTTAGGATTCATATTCTTAATGATATTCCTACTCATATTAAACAAGGCATCTGACGTTGCACTATCATGTGCCATCACAACAGATCTAGCGTGAGGAGTAAAATATGTTTTCCAAAATACTCGACCTGCACAATATGTACTTATACCTTGTTGCCGAGCTTTGAGAATAATAGCGCGAACCTTACCGGTTTCTTTCAGCTGCTTATCCAGGGCTTTTGTAATGATTTCTTGACAACTATTAAAGTTGAAATCAACAAACCCAGCTCTAGCATCCTTTGTAATAATCTTTATGTTATCTTTAGCAAACAGTGTGAAGTCCTTTTCATAGGAGATAAGCTTAGTACGCCTTTGTTTTTCTTCTAATAGGGACAATAATTCTTTTTGTTTATTCATTTTTATGTCCTCATGAATAAGTTACTTTAAGGGGACATTTAAGTCAGGGAGGCCCAGGAGAGTTAAATGTCCCCTTAAAGAGGGGGGAGATCTATATACTGTATATGTTAAGTATATTATATAGTGAGGTAGAGTGAGGTAAGTTGTGATAGGGTGTGACAAGAGAATAAGTCTAACTAAACCAAATATATATAGTATACCCTATATATCTCTATACCCCCTAATATACTATATCACACTTTTATAACCCACCCACTCCTACTATACTTACTTACACTACTATTTACTTAAATATTCTCACTATACTACATATCTATAAATAACCATTCCCTATTCCTTATCAACACTTCATCACACTATAAATAATAAATTAATATACTTCATCACACTATATCTATCTACATATCATACTTAATCACTACCTTATCTATACCTCATCACTCTAACCTACTACAGAGAAATTAATCATTTCTCTTACTATAATATAAATATCTTTTATATTCTTTTATATTCTTTATCTTAACTTATTATCTTATTAAATATCTTTAACAATTAATTAATATCGGAACCTTATCCAATGACACATCCATTAAATTTAAATAATCTTTATCTAAAATATCATACTAATCCTACTAATACACTTCCTTACTTTCCTTTTACTCCTTATACTAAATCTAAACATAACTTATCTACTTTAATTAAATATAAAATACTTAAACTAACTAAATTTAATTATAAATATATTAATCCTTCAATATTTAATACTACATATTTATTATATACTAACATTCCTTTACCACTATTCTTAACATCTTTAACATATACTTTAATAACTTCTAAATTTCACTCATTAACTAATTATAAATATCACTAATAAATAACTAATATCTATTATAATAATAACTTTATACTTCTATATAACTTTATTATTATAATATATATTTTTTATTCCTCCACCATCAATCCCTCATCAACAATCTTACTTAACCTACAGAGATCCCTCATGTTATTCACAATCATATTATCTACTATAATATTCATTGCATTCCTATTTATATTATATCAATTCATAACCTTAATAACAATCTTTAACTCTTCTAAATAGAAAGTTCCCTTATGTCACATCTTAAACAATATAATCAATATCTTTTAACTCTTCTATATCTTTCATTATCTACTTTACTATTCTTAATATTCATAATTACAATATTTATAATCTTTCCTTAACCTAAAGAAGCTATCGCTTCTTTTTCTATAATACATTAATTCCTTTTCACATCTTTAAATAAACCTTAAAAAGAAAGCTAAATCAAATGACAAATCCAATTTCAAATATCCAACTCGATTACTTCTATCTTTCATTTAATATATTTAC
>TARA_R110002072_G_scaffold81148_1_pt1 | contig 15560 bp, 12 predicted proteins | sample TARA_R110002072 | Tara Oceans TARA_R110002072 (sample SAMEA4397118) | marine metagenome | biome: Polar Biome; feature: [SRF] surface water layer (ENVO:00010504); material: water (ENVO:00002006), including particulate matter (ENVO:01000060) such as... | depth 5 m | reverse complement strand
GAGCCGCTCGGCGGCCTCTTCCAGCCGGTCGCAGGCGGGTTCTTCCAGCTCGACCACATCGGGCATCAGCAGCGCCTGGCTGCGCGCGGCGGCCTCGCCCGCGCCGGCGGCGCGGAGGCGTTCGAGCACCAGCCGTTCGTGCGCGGCGTGCTGGTCGACCAGCACCAGCCCGTCCGCCGCCTCGGCGACGATATAGGTGTTGGCGACCTGGCCGCGCGCGATCCCGAGCGGATAGGCGCGCTGCTCGGGGGCGAGCGGTTCGGCCTGCTCCGCCCTGCCCTGCGGCTCGGCCATCGCGCCGTTATCGGCCGCGCGCCACGGGGTGGCACCGCTCTCGGAAACCCCCGCAGACGGGCGCGACCAGTCGCGGCCTTCGAAGATCGAGCGCAGTGCGGGCGAAGGTTCGTCGCGTTCGCGCTGCCAGCGTTCCATCGCCGCGGCGTCGGGCGACTGCGCGCTGCGGCGGTCGCCGGTCGCCAGCGCTTGCCGCAGCCCCGAGACGATAAAGCCGCGCACGCCCTGCGAATCGCGGAACCGGACCTCGGTCTTGGCGGGGTGGACGTTGACGTCGACGTCCTCGGGCGCAACCTCGAGAAACAGCGCCAGCACCGCGTGGCGGTCGCGCGCGAGCATGTCCGAATAGGCCCCGCGCACCGCGCCCGCGAGCAGGCGGTCCTTCACCGGGCGGCCGTTGACGAAGAGATATTGGTGATCGGCAATGCCGCGGTTGTAGGTCGGCAGCCCGGCGATCCCGGTCAGCCGCATGCCGTGGCGCTCGAGATCGATGGCGACGCCATTGGCCTTGAGCTCGCGACCGACGATCTGCGCGACCCGGTCGGCCAGCGCCTCGCCGGGCTGGAGCGCGAGCACGCGGCGCTCGCCGTGATCCAGCGTGAAACCGATATCGGGCCGCGCCATCGCGAGCCGGCGGACGACGTCGAGGCTGGCGGCATATTCGCTGCGCGGCGTGCGCAGGAACTTGCGCCGCGCGGGGATGCGCGCGAAGACCTGTTCGACGCGCACCCGCGTCCCCGGGGGCAGCGCGGCCGGACCGTTGGAAACGCCTGCGCCGTGATCGACCACGATTGTCCACCCCTGATCGGTGCCGTGCGGGCGGCTCTCCAGCGTGAAGCGCGACACGCTGGCGATCGAGGGCAGCGCCTCGCCGCGAAAGCCCAGCGTCGCGACCCGCTCGATCGCGCCTTCTTCGCCGACGAGGCTTTCGGGCAGCTTCGAGGTGGCGTGGCGTTCGAGCGCGAGCGCCATCTCCTCCGGGCTCATCGCGCAGCCGTCGTCGGTGACCTCGAGCGAACCCAGTCCGCCTTCGACCAGCCGGACCGCGATCCGCGTCGCGCCCGCGTCCACCGCGTTCTCGACCAGTTCCTTGAGCGCGGCGGCGGGACGCTCGACCACCTCGCCCGCGGCGATGCGGTTGACGAGCTGTTCGGGGAGGCGGCGGATGATCGGCATGACTGGCACCACAGGCCTAGCCGCGAAGCGCCCGGAATTCGAGCCGGAACGCAGATATTTCCCCGCCAATCCGGCGCGAATGTTTTGGCAATTGCACAGGGGCTTCGCTAAGGGGGTTGTTCCGCTGTCACAATCGGGTCGGAACGGTCGCAAGCTCGGCTCGTAAAACCCTCATCGAAAATCGGAATCGGGTAGCAATGGGTTTCTGGAACAACCTCTTCAAGTTCGGCTCGCAGAACATGGCGATCGACCTCGGCACGGCCAACACGCTGGTCTATGTGGAAGGTCAGGGCATCGTCCTCAACGAGCCATCGGTGGTCGCGATCGAGACGATCAACGGCACCAAGCGCGTCAAGGCGGTTGGCGAAGACGCCAAGATGATGATGGGCAAAACCCCCGATTCCATCGAGGCGATCCGCCCCTTGCGCGACGGTGTCATCGCCGACATCGAGATCGCCGAAGAGATGATCAAGCATTTCATCCGCAAGGTGCACGGCCGCAAGAGCCTGATGCGCTATCCCGAGATCACCATCTGCGTCCCCTCGGGCTCCACCAGCGTCGAGCGCCGCGCGATCCGCGATGCGGCCAGCAACGCCGGTGCCAGCCAGGTCTATCTGATCCTCGAGCCCATGGCCGCCGCGATCGGCGCCGACATGCCGGTCACCGAACCGGTGGGCTCGATGGTGGTCGATATCGGCGGCGGCACCACCGAGGTCGCGGTGCTTTCGCTGCGCGGTCTGGCCTACACCACCTCGGTGCGCACCGGCGGTGACAAGATGGACGAGGCGATCGTCTCCTATGTCCGCCGCCACCACAATCTGCTGATCGGCGAAGCGACTGCCGAGCGGATCAAGAAGGATTACGGCATCGCCGTGGCCCCCGCCGACGGGACCGGCGAATCGATCACGCTCAAGGGCCGCGATCTGGTCAACGGCGTACCCAAGGAAATCACGATCAACCAGGGCCATATCGCCGAGGCGCTGAGCGAGCCGATCGGCGCGATCGTCGAGGGCGTGCGGATCGCACTGGAGAACACCGCTCCCGAACTCGCCGCCGACATCGTCGACCAGGGTATCGTCCTGACCGGCGGCGGCGCGCTGATCCAGGGGCTCGACCAATATCTGCGCGAGGAAACCGGCCTGCCCGTGACGATCGCCGAGGATCCGCTGACCTGCGTCGCGATCGGGACCGGCCGGGCGATGGAAGACGAGCGCTACCGCGGCGTCTTGATGACCGCGTAGACGACCGGGCAACACTAGGGGAAGACGGCCGCCATGGCGCCGACAGGACAACGGCGCTCGAGCTATTCGCGTAAGGCGCAATACAGCCTATTCACCGGCTATATCGCCGCCGGAGTGGGCGCGCTCGTCGGCGCGGTGCTGCTCGGCCTGTCGCTGTGGCAACCCGGCTTCCTCTCGGGTGCGCGCGGCACCGCCAATGATGCGGCCACCCCGGTGACGCAGCCGGTCGCCGCGGCGCGGACCGAGAGCAAGGGCTTCATCGATGCCGTGCGCGGCTATTACCGCGCCGGGTCGCAGAACGCCGCGCTCAAGCGCGAGATGGAACTGGCGCGGATCCGGCTTGGCGAGGCCGCCGCGGTCGAACAGGAAAACCGGCGGCTCAAGGCGCTGCTCGGGCTTCAGGACGCCGAGGCCAAACCGGTCGCCGTCGCGCGGCTCGTCGGTGCCAGCGCCGCCAGCACGCGGCGGTTCGCCTATCTGGGTGCCGGACGCGCGGATGGAGTCGCGGTCGGCATGCCGGTGCGCAGCCCGCGCGGAGTTATCGGGAGGATCCTCGAGGTCGGCAATCACAGCGCCCGCGTGCTGCTGCTGACCGATCCCGAAAGCGTGCTCCCCGTACGCCGCGCCCAGGACGAGGTGGTCGCTTTTGCCGAAGGCCGCGGTGATGGGCTGATCCGCATCCGCTTGATCAATCTCGGGATCAATCCGCTCGAGCCCGGCGATCTGTTCGTGACCAGCGGCGCAGGCGGCTATTACCAGCCCGGGGTCGCGGTCGCGATCGCCACCGAGATCACCGACGATGGCGCCCTCGCCCGCATCGTCAGCGATCCCGCGGCGGCGGATTATGTCTCGGTTCTCCCGATCTTCGAACCCGAGGCGGTGACCGGCGCCGGCACTCCGATCGAGCGCGAACTGGGCGAATAAAGGTGGAGCGGCTCAACCCGAAATCGCGCAGCGACGCCTATGGCAAGCGGATCAACCGCTCGCATTCGACCGTGGTCGCCACGGTGGTGCCCTATGTTTCGATCCTGATCGCCTCGCTGGTGCCGGTGTTCTTCATCGCCTCCGCATTGCCGGTGGTGCCGCCGCTCGGATTTCTCATGCTGCTGGCCTGGCGACTGGTGCGCCCCGGACTGCTGCCGGTCTGGGCCGGCTTTCCGCTGGGGCTGTTCGACGACCTGTTCAGCGGCCAGCCGCTGGGCAGTGCGGTCCTGCTCTGGTCGGTCGCGATGATCGTCATCGAGCTGATCGAGACCCGGTTTCCCTGGCGCAGCTTCGCGCAGGACTGGTTCACCGCGGGTTTAATCCTGCTGGTCTATATGCCCGCCGCAATGCTCGTTTCGGGCGGTGAGCCCACGCTCGCCGCTCTCGTCGCTTTGGGGCCCCAACTCGTGTTATCGATTCTCGTCTTTCCGCTTTTCGCACGGCTTGTCGCGCGGCTCGACCAGATGCGGCTGACCCGCTGGCGGACGGTCGGATGAAGCTGGGCAAAACCAGGCGCGACCATGTCAGCAGTACCACGCTGGATCAGGCTTTCTCGCGGCGCAGCTTCGTCATCGGCGCAGGAATGGGCGGCATCGGGGTGCTGCTGGCGGGACGGATGGCCTTTATCGCCATCGCCGAAAACGAGAAATACGAGCTGGAATCGGAAAGCAACCGCGTCAATCTGTCGCTGATCCCGCCGCGGCGCGGATGGATTCTCGACCGCAACGGCGCGCCGCTGGCCTCGAACAAGGCCGATTTCCGCGTCGATGTCATCCCCGACCAGCTGGTCGACACCAAGGCCACGCTGGCGGCGCTGGGCAAAATTCTCGACCTCGACGCCACCGCAATGGCCGATATCACCAAACGGGTCGACGAGGCGGCCTCCTTCCAGCCGGTCGAAGTGGCGACGGGACTCGACTACGAGGATTTCGCCGCAGTCAGCGTGCGGCTGCCCGATCTGCCCGGGGTCATCCCGCAGCGCGGCTATTCGCGCTTCTATCCGACCGGACCCAGCGTGGGGCATCTACTCGGCTATGTCGGGCCGGCCAATGCCGAGGAGTACAAGGAAGAGGGCGATCCGCTGCTGATCACCCCCGGCTTCAAGATCGGCAAGGACGCGCTGGAGCAGCAGTTCGAACAGAAGCTGCGCGGAATCCCGGGCGCCCGGCGCGTCGAGGTGACCGCCTCCGGACGGATCATCAAGGAACTCGAGACGCGCGAGGACGTCCAGGGCGATCCGGTCCATCTGACGATCGACGGACCGCTTCAGGATTACGCCGCGCGCCGGATCGGACTCGAATCGGGCTCCGCGGTGGTGATGGATTGCCGCACCGGCGACATCCTGTGCATGTCTTCCATGCCCAGCTACGATCCCAACAGCTTTTCCGCCGGGATCGGCAGCGTGGAATATTCGATGCTGCGCGAGGACGAGCGCGTGCCCTTGCGCAACAAGGTGCTCAAGGGGCTCTATCCGCCGGGGTCCACGGTCAAGCCGATGGTCTCCATGGCGCTGCTCGAGCAGGGGATCGATCCCTCGGAGCGGGTGCTTTGCACGGGCGGTCTGCGCGTCGGCAACCGCGTGTTCCGCTGCTGGAAGCGCGGGGGGCATGGTGCGGTCGACATGGCCGCGGGCATCTACCAGTCGTGCGACGTCTATTTCTACGCCATGGCGCAGCGCACCGGGATGGACCCGATCGCGGTCATGGCGCGGCGCTGCGGGATGGGGCACGAGTTCGAGCTCCCGGTGACCAGCCAGTTCTATGGCACGGTCCCCGATCCGGCCTGGAAGCTGAAGAAGTACGAGCGCGAGTGGCAGGCCTACGACACCGTCAACGCCACCATCGGCCAGGGGTACATGCTGGCCAACCCGCTGCAGCTGGCGGTGATGTCGGCGCGGCTTGCCACCGGCAACCATGTCGAGCCCAGGCTCAACCGCAAGACTCCGATCAAAGGGTTCGACCAGGTCAATTTCTCGGACGAGCATGTCCGCTACGTCCGGCAGGCGATGAGCGATGTCGTCAACGGCCCCGGCACGGCCGGTCGCGCGCGTTTGCCGATCGAGACGGTCAAGATGGCCGGCAAGACCGGCACTGCTCAGGTCGTCAGCCTCAGCAATTCCGACGGCAAGACCGGCCCGTGGAAATATCGCGACCACGGATTGTTCATCTTCTTCGCCCCGTTCGACAATCCGCGCTATGCCGGGGCAGTGGTGATCGAGCATGGCGGCGGATCGGGCGCAGCCTATCCGATCGCGCGCGACATCATGACCTATATGTTCGATCCGGCGAAAGGCATGGAGGCGCTGTCCGCGCTGGAAGCGCAATGGGGCGGCACCGCACAGCAGCGCCTGGGCGAGAAATACGCCGCCTACGCCGCGGCCGCGGGCGAAACCGTCCCCCCGGCCCCGACGCGCAGCGAAGAAATCTTCGATCGGGTCGAGGCCGAGGCGCGGATAGCCAGTCGCCAGTCCGAACAGCTCGCCGATCGCGTAGTCGTGCCCAGATCCGAAGCCGATCCGCGCGCTGCGCCGCGGACGCCGCAGACCCGCGCCGCGCCGGCGACACCCGCTCCCGAGACCGCATCCACCCCGGCGGCGGCGCCCGTGCAGACCCCGTCGCAGTGAGCCGCGCCCAATGAGCATCGTTCCGGCCCCGGTCGCGCGGCAGCCCTGGGGCATGCTGTTCCCGCTGTTCACTCTGATCGTCTTCGGCGCGCTGGTTCTCTATTCGGCGGCGGGCGGTAGCTGGGAGCCCTATGCGGCTTCGCATCTGGTCCGCTTCGGCGTGTTCCTGGTGATGGCGATCGTCATGACGCTGTTCTCGGCCAATCTGGTCAAGTTCGCCGCCTATCCGGTGTATGTCCTAGTTCTGCTGCTGCTGATGCTGGTCGAGGCGATGGGGCAGATCAACGGCGGCAGCCAGCGCTGGCTCAATCTGGGCTTCATGCAATTGCAGCCTTCCGAGCTGATGAAACCCGCCATCGTCCTCGCGCTCGCGCGCTTCTACAGCGACCTGCCCGTGGGCATGACCTCGACCTGGCGCGCGCTGGTGCCCGCAGGCGTGCTGATCGGCCTCCCGGTCGCGCTGGTGCTGGTGCAACCCGATCTTGGTACCTCGCTCGCCATCCTGTTCGGTGGCGGCGTGGTGATGTTCCTCGCCGGCCTGCCGATGCGCTGGTTCGCCATCCTCGGCGCCGCCGGCGCGGTGCTCGCGCCGCTCGCCTTCTTTTTCGGCTTGAAGCCCTATCAGCAGCGCCGCGTGACGACGCTGCTCGACCCGGCGAGCGATCCCCTGGGTGCGGGCTATCACATCACCCAGTCGAAGATCGCGATCGGGTCTGGCGGGCTGACCGGCAAGGGGTTCAACGAGGGCTCGCAGAGCCATCTGCAATACCTCCCCGAACCGCACACCGATTTTGTCTTCGCGAGCATGGCGGAAGAATGGGGCTTCGTCGGCGGACTGGTGGTGCTCGTGTGCTTCGCGCTGATCCTGCGCTGGGGCCTGCTGGTGGCGCGGCGTTCCAACGACCGCTTCGGCAAGCTGGTCGCCGGAGGCATGGCCGCCACGATCTTCTTCTATGTGGCGGTCAATCTGCTGATGGTGATGGGCTTCGCCCCGGTCGTGGGCATCCCCCTGCCCTTCATGAGCCACGGCGGCTCCTCGATGCTGACCAATATGATCTGCATCGGCACGCTGATGATGGTCAATCGCTGGAACAGCCGTCAGGGCAGTTCGGGCCTGACGCGCTAGCTGGGAGCCGGAGCGGCGCGCGCTAGAGGTAGATCAGCCGCAGCCGCAGCCCCTTGACCACCGCCGCGATCCGGTCGCGCGCCTCGAGCTTGTCGTAGATCCGGGTGATATAGGTCTTCACGGTATCGGGCGAGAGATCGAGGATGGTGGCGATATCGGTGCGCGACTTGCCATGCGCTAGCCATTGCAGCACCTCCGCCTCGCGCTCGGACAGGCTGGCTTTGCGCTTGTCCTGGTCGAGCAGATTGCAGACGCGCGTCTGCGCAGCCCGCGACAGCGCCTTGATCAGCGAGATATGCTCGGCGGGAACCTCCTCCAGCGGGCGGCCCCAGTCGAAGCTGGCATAGGCGTCGCGGTCGTTGGGTCCGAAGAGCGGCAGACCGACTCCGTGGATGAGCCCGAAACGCTCCGATGCCTCGAAATAGGCCTCGGTCTCCGGCGTATTGGCGCCCATCTGCCGTGCTTCGCTCCAGGCCAGCATCGCGCCGTGGCGCAAGGTGCGCTCGGGGATCGGGTCGTGGCGGCGAAATTCCTTGCGCTCGTAGAGCGCGACCCATTCGGGGTCGAACCCCGCAGCGTGAATCTGCGTGCGAGCGGACGTGGGTTCTTCGTAAATCGGCGAGAAGTGATAGCTGCGGCGAATGGCGCCGAGATCGCCGGCCACATCGCAGACGTAGCGAATGGTCTCGCCGATGCAGAACAGGTTCTCAACCTTGGTCAGAGGATCGACGCGCAATACTCCTTCGGATGAATTGCCGCGGGCCGGGTCTTGTCCCCCAACGGTCCGACAGCAAACTTGCGATAGATCGTATACATCTACCATAGAACGATCAAGGCGTCCCCCGATTCCGAACCCTGCCTTCGTATCGTCCCCCATCATCGCAACATCACGGCGCCGCTTCGACGGCGCTTGTTGCAATTCGCGAACGAGGAACCCTCATGTTGCAGCAGCAAGCGCACTTCGCGCTCCCGGGTTTTGCGCTCGAACGCCTGTCGCGTTCGGGAAAACCCGAGACTTTCGGCAGCGCCGAGGACAAATGGCGCCTGCTGACGATCCTGTTCGGGCGCCAGAACCAGGGGCGAAAGACCGCTCTGCGCGACATTCACACATTGCTCGACATGCCGCAGCATGTCGCCTTCAGGCTGGTGCGCGGCCTCGAGATGGGCGGTTTGATCACCGTCGGACCCTGCCTGTACGACGCCTTCGCCGCCGAACTCGCGCTGACCGAGGAATGCTCGGCGCTGGTGACGCGGGTGCTTGCGAACGGCTGAGGCGCAATTGCCCCTTCCCATCGGGGAAATGGCCGCTATATGAGCCCCTCCCCGAGTCGGGGCGCCGATGAAAATCCGGCATGTGGACGCATAGCTCAGTTGGTAGAGCAGCTGACTCTTAATCAGCGGGTCCTTGGTTCGAACCCAAGTGCGTCCACCATTTTTTCCTAGGCGAAACCGCTAGTCACTCCGCGCCAGTTCGTGGCATTCGCTGCATGCACGTAAGAATTCACAGATAGAGTGCGTAAGCTGCCACACAACCATACCCTCCCGTCCACGGCGCGCGACGAACAACGAAACCTCCTTCATTTAGATGCGCACTTAATACCGAAAAGTACTTCACTGACGCCGCACCGCCGTCCCTCTCAAAGAGTACGTCCGATAATGGATGGGAGGCTTCCAGTCCGCCTATAGAAGGTTATGCCGTGTAACCGGAGGTTGAGCCGATCAGCCTGCTCGGCAGCACTGCGCCCCAACATGAGGCATTCGAGCCTAGGCCAGCATTGGAAGTCGCCCACCAATGCCGGGAAGTCGAGTGCTTGGCTGACAGCCTTTCTCGCGCAGCGCTACTGCAGGCCCGCCCCGGAGACCCTCGTCGCCGCTGGTAGCAAGCTGGGCGAGCCAAGCGGCTGAACCCTTGGCTGGCAGTGCAAAATTGATGCACTTAGACCTTTGTTAACCACGGCTCCTTAGGGCTTGGCTGCCCGAAGCAAAGGATTGTGTGGTGCCGGTGATCCAGTCTGATGCGAATGATTGCAGCGCGGCGAAGGCGGTCGGTCCGTCAGCTGCAATCCTGACGGGTGTGGGGCATGATTGAAGGTCTGTCATTCCACACTCACGCTGTGCCTGCGGATCAACCGCTGATCTCTCTCGTCGTGCCGGTCTACAACGAAGAAGAATGCGTCGGCCATTTTGCAGCCGCGATCGAAACCGTGATCGCCGAGAGCTGGTCGGACGGCGCCCTCCCCCCTCGCTTCGAAATTGTATTCGTGGATGATGGGAGCCGCGACGCCACCGCCGCAGTTGTCAGGGCGATGTGCCGCCTGGACAACCGGATAAAGCTTGTGTCTCTGACACGCAACTTCGGGAAGGAAGCGGCGCTCAGCGCAGGGCTGAGAGCGGCCACGGGCGATGCGGTGGTTCCTATGGACGTCGACCTGCAAGACCCGCCGCAACTGATCCGGCCAATGGTCGACCTGTGGCGGGCCGGCGCGCAGATTGTCAACGCCCAGCGGATCGACCGCAGTCAGGACACCTTTCTTAAGCGCGCGACATCGCGGTTGTTTTACAAGACCATCAATGCGATCGCCGATCATCCCATCGCGGTCGACGTGGGCGATTTTCGCCTGCTCGATCGCTCCGCCGTCGCGGTGCTCAACGAGATGACCGAGCAGTGCCGCTTCAACAAGGGGCTGTTTTCGTGGATCGGGTTTCGCACCGAGACGGTCGAGTATACGCGGCCCATTCGCCGGACGGGGTCCGCCAAGTGGCGTGTTTCGCGCCTTGTAGCGCTAGCGCTCGACGGGATAACCTCTTCGACGACATTGCCGCTGCGCGTGTGGACGGTGATCGGTGCGATCATCTCGGTTCTCGCTTTGGGATACGCCGCTTTCCTCCTTGCCTATACGATCATTTCGGGCGTCGACACGCCCGGTTATGCCTCGATCATGGTCGCCGTGCTGTTTCTTGGCGGGCTGAACCTTTTCAGCCTTGGCTTGATGGGAGAATATGTCGGACGGATCGCGGTCCAGGTGCGCGGCAGACCGCTATACATCGTGGCCGAAACAGTCGGGTTCTGAGATGGAACTGGCCGCCTATCAGTCGCTTCGCGATTTGCAGGACCGCCACTGGTGGTTCGTCGGTCGCCGCCGGTTCGTCGCGCAGTTGATCAAGCGGTTCATCGCCTTGCCAACCAAGGCCCGGGTGCTCGAGGCCGGATGCGGCTATGGAGGCAATCTGGCAATGCTCGGCGAACTGGGGGAAGTGCAAGCCTTCGAGTTCGACGATGACGCACGGACGCACGCCGCTACGATTTTGCGCCGGTCGGTGGCCTACGGCAGGCTCCCCGACGCGATCGGTTTTGAGAATGATCGCTTCGACCTTATCGCCATGCTCGATGTGCTTGAACACATCGACGATGATGTCGCGTCGCTGCGCACGCTGGGGGACCGACTCGCCCCTGGTGGTGCACTGTTGCTGACCGTTCCTGCCGTGCCCTGGTTGTGGTCGGACCATGATGTGCTCCACCAACACAAGCGGCGCTACACGCGGGCACTGTTGGTCGAGCGGCTTCATGAAGCCGGGTTCGAGGTGGCCAGGATAGGCTATTTCAACGCCCTTCTGTTTCCGCTGGCGCTGGCCCAGCGGCTGTTCGCGCGCTTCTTGGGCAGCGGCGGCGCCGATCATTCCGCACCGGCCGGATCTTTGAACGCAATCCTGACCGCGATCTTCTCGCTGGAATGCAAATTTCTGGGCCGGGTGCCCTTTCCTATTGGCCTGTCGCTCTTCGCGGTGGCCCGCAACCGGCGAGCATAAATTGCCCTTGCTGCGCCAGCTCGCCTCATTTGGGGTGGTGGGAAGCTGCGCAACGCTGCTCCACGTTGCGGTGGCTTGGCTGCTGATTGAACAGGCCGCTTTGGACGGGTTTCTTGCCAATGCTTACGGTGCAGCGGCGGCATTTTCTGTTTCCTATCTCGGCAATGCCCGGATCACCTTCGCCACCGGAAGGGAGCCGTGGAGTGGTGCGGTCCGTTATCTGGGGGTCACGCTGGTCAGTTTGGCGCTGTCGACCGCGATCCTAACCCTGACCCAGCGCTGCGGCATGCCAACCTACGCCTACGCCATGGTGGTGGTGGCGATCGTTCCGCCGGCGACGTTCCTGCTGGCCAAGTTCTGGGCTTTCCAGCAGCCACGGCAGCAAGACTAATCGGAAAACTGGTGAGGTCGTGGGCAGCTAAGCGACTGTATCGATTTCCGTTCGATCTGCTCGCACCCGCCGCCAGATCAGCAAGATAATCGCGATCGGTAGCAGCGGCGCGGGATTGAGAACTTCGTTCAAGACCCAGTTCCGCAAGGCGACCAGGAAGGGCATGCTCCACAGTGTGGCAAGAACTCGCGGGTCTTCGCCGCTGCGGGCCAACCATACGAACGACAAAACCAACACCACGGTATCCCAGAGCTAGATGTAGGGGGAGATGAGAACCGAAGCGGCCACCAGCATGGAGGGAGTCACTACAAGTAGAAACGCGGCGGGTAGGCGCACGACATCAAGCCTTCGAATTCAACCAGCGAGGCTAGAATCTGATTGCGACCTGCGGGGTCGAACGCGCTCAGCGCATCCCCCGCGAGCGTGAGCTTGCCCGCAGCTCAGAAGCTCAGAAGCTCAGAAGCTCATGAAACCCATCCGCCGCAGGCTCGTGACATTGGTGAACAGTGCCACGGAAATGACAAAGCCGAAGCTCAGCGAGAAAACCTTTGGCAGCGAGTAAGGCCAAACCGTCTCTGGCGCTCGATAGCATTCGGCGCGATCGCTTCTCGCGCTACTGGTCCCGCGCGTGATCAGAGCGACTAACAGTTCCCGATCAGGTGCGATGACATATTGTGTCGGCTCCTGTCGACGCTGCCGCGTCGCGCCAGCGCGAAACGAGCTGCACGACGGCCCAGGTATAGACCGCAAGCAGGCCGACGAGGCTGACGGAGACGAACAAGCTCACTGCCCAGATCCCGGGCATGATCAGGTCCCTGATGCGCTCGAGGCGCAAGGCGGCCACGGCGGGCGCGAGCGCGGCGAGTTCATAGTTCATTGCGTAGGGACTCAGCAGTAGCGCGCCCCCTGCCAGCGTCACCAGCCGGATTCTCATGTCGCGTGTTTTGGCAAAGCTCAGCCAGGCAATTGGAATCACGACAAGCGCCGCGCATGCTGTGGCGAAATAGGGGGGGAGGCCCATGCGAACGAACATCGCATAGGGGGTGACAGCGTTTCGCAGCAGAGGCTCGAATTCGGTCACAAGCACCTTGAACGCCGGCAGAGCCGAAAGCCACGCGAGCCAAGCATCAAGACCGAACACCGCCAGCGACGCACCGCCAATGGCGGTGGCTGTTGCGCCCGCTGTCAGCAGGGCCCGCCAATAACCCCCTCCAGCCAAAGCGATCGGGGCAAGCAGCAAGAGCGGTGGCTTGATCATCGCCGCCACCGCGAAGAGCACACCTGCCCACCCCTCCTTTTGATCAAGTTGGGCCAACCCGAACAGGATCAGCGCCATAACCAGAATCGTCGGTTGACCAGCCAAGATTGCAAGCACCACCGGCGGTGCGACCAGCAGCAAGAGCGGCTGAGGCTTGAAAGGTCGCGCCGCGCGGGCGAACAGTGCAACCGAAAGCACACTGAAGAGCAAAAACGCGGCGGGGAACGAAAGTGTCGACAATGGCGCAAAGAGCAAAAGTGCGCTGGGCGGATAGACGAACGGCCGATCCGATGTTGCCCCAACCAACGGCACTTGGAGAGCCGAAACGAGGTCGGTATCATAAGCTAGACGCGGACTGGTCCAGGACAATTGCCCGCCGACCCAGAGCGGCGCCCAATCTGTCGCCGGCTTGAAAATACTGAAGAGGATCGCGTCAAGGAAAACAAAGAGTACGACTAGACCGATTAAAAAAATCGGCGACCATCTCTTTGGACTGCATGTGACGAACGAAACGGATTGGCACGTTGAACGGTTCTCCCGCCCTTCACAATGGAAAAGCCTATTGAAACTCCGCTGCCTCTGATCCTCGCGCATATCTTATGTTATGCTATAATTTAGTTAAGCCTTTCTAAAGCACGATTCTATCGGCAATATTTATCTACCGCCGCCGCGACCGGTATAGCCCCTTTCGGTGTTGGGGGCCTCGGGAGTGATTGCGAGCGCGGTATTACGTCCTTCGTGGCAGTTCGTGCACAAAACCTCTGTCAGAGCCCTCTATCCGCGGATGCCTGCCGTCGCGCCGTGCCGGAAACGGGGACTTGAGACTGGCAATTGCTGAGCGCTCAGCAACGATCATGGACACTAACAGATAAATCGGGGCCCATACCGGACACCCCATGGACGCGACCGTTTCTGTGCGGCGCAGTGCTAAAGTAAGATTTGAAAAGTTTGGTTGCGGGGGTTGGATTTGAACCAACGACCTTCAGGTTATGAGCCTGATAATATGCCATTTGCCAGCCTATTGATTTTGCATGCAATCCTCGGCTAAATAGCTGGGCAGCATAGATTTTTTCTGCGCCATCCGAGCCCTTTGAAGGACAGTGAATGTCGCAGGTATCTCATCCGAACCCGGACACGACCCGGACACGGCACTCCAAGCTCAGCGATAAGATCGTTAGGTCAACCGCGCTGCCGAGCAAAGGCAACAGGGTGCATTATGACAGCGAGCTTAAGGGGTTCGGAGTCCGCATCACGGCGAAGGGCGCGCGATCTTTCATTCTGAATTATTGGATAGCAGGCCGGGAACGTCGGATCACCATAGGCCAGTATCCTACTTGGACGGTGCTAGCAGCGCGCAAGCAGGCCGAGGAACTGCGGCGTGCGATCGACACGGGGATTGATCCTCTTGCCCACAGAGAGGCCGAGCGAGCAGCACCGACCATAAAGGATATGTTCGAACGCTATTGCGAAGAGCATTTGCCCACCAAGGCTGCGCGCTCCGCTGCTGATGATCGTTCCATGTGGGTGAAGGATATTCTTCCGGCCCTTGGGCCTATGAAGGTAGCTGAACTGACACCCCGCCATTGCGATGAATTGCACCGCTCTATCTCCGCAAATCGTCCAACCCGCGCCAATCGCGTGATTGAAGTTCTACGTAAGGCGCTCAATTTAGCGATCCGCTGGGGGTGGCTGGAACGTAACTCTGCCTCGGGCTGTCGGCGGAACCCTGAACCGAAGCGGACGCGCTATCTAAGCCGGGAGGAGGTTTCAAAGCTTGTTCAGGCCCTCGAGGCTCATCCAGAGCGAGTATCCGCGGACGCACTGCTCTTCATGCTTTTGACCGGCTGTCGCCGTGGAGAAGCCTTGAACGCTCGCTGGACTCAATTCGATCTGGATCGGCGAATATGGGTCAAAGAGAGTTCCGAAACCAAGCAGCGTCGGGAACACCGGGTTCCCTACTCATCGGCGGTGTCGCAGATACTTGAGCGGAGGCGCGCCGAGCCGGGAGGGACCCATATATTTCCCGGGAGACTCGGCGCGCCATTGTGCGACGTTCGTAGAACGTGGACCGCTGTTTGTGCTGAGGCGGGGCTTCGATCTGTCCGCATTCATGATCTGCGACACACCTTCGCAAGCTTGGTGGCGTCCTCGGGTCAGTCCTTGCTCGTGATTGGTGAGTTGCTCGGCCATTCGACGCCACAGACGACCAAACGATACGCAAATCTCTATGACGATTCCCTTAGAACTGCTGCTGAGGGCGTATCGCTTTCTCTGAATTTATCTTAGCCTATCGTACCGCTCCGACAAAAAACGCTTGCGTTCTCGCCATTCCCGTGCATTTTGAGCCCGTGGGAAGTCCCTTCTCAGCATTGTTGTTATTGAGATTGTAAAAGACGCGATAGGGTAAGGTCAACAAAGAGGCACGTATCCGCAAGCTCCGTATAGATTGAGCGCGGCGTTAAGATCCTAGACTCCCCACCAGACATCGGTCCGCCAACGAGCGCCAGTCACCCATAGAGATCGAAGGGCCAGAGTTCCCGCATCCCATCAATCTTGGGTGCTTTCTCTCGTTTTTCGTAGGTGAAGCACCTCCAAATTTTGGAGCGCTCTCATGGTTAGGGTCCAAACCCAATCAGTCTCTTGAAAAGCGGCAGACACAT
>TARA_R110002072_G_scaffold1983_5_pt1 | contig 15584 bp, 2 predicted proteins | sample TARA_R110002072 | Tara Oceans TARA_R110002072 (sample SAMEA4397118) | marine metagenome | biome: Polar Biome; feature: [SRF] surface water layer (ENVO:00010504); material: water (ENVO:00002006), including particulate matter (ENVO:01000060) such as... | depth 5 m | reverse complement strand
GCTGGCGTTCTTCGGCGCCCAGAGCGGCCGCAAGAAGTCCTGATCTGCGCGAGATGATGCTGCCTCTCGCGGGGCAGCGGTTGCTGCGGCGGTGGCGCAACTCGTGCTGATCAGCAGTGCCGAGCTAGCAAATACCGGGCGCCGTGTTCGGCGCGAACGTGCCAATTGTCTCCGTTGCGGATGTGGCTATCCCGTCGATGCTGCGGGCCTCCCCGGCGACTGCATGGGGATGCTGCACGCACCCGTCAAGTACACGTAACGGAATGCCGAAGCTGCCTTTGTGTTTCGCTTGTCGACAGATATCGGCCTGTTTGCAGGCAAGGTGATTGCGTGCGCTGCCATGGTCGGTTGCGGCGTTGCCCAAGCGCCGAAGCTCGACGACCCGCAGCACACGGTCTTTCACGCGTTTCCGGCGGCCAATTCGTATCGAGTCATCGTTCGCGATGTCGATGTCAAGGCGCGCAAGCGGGTTGAGCAGAGCCTGCCGTTTTTGGTGCACTTCGATGAACTTGGCACCCACTCGCTCTACGTAGCGCATCGCGATCGCCGGCCGATCGGAATGGTCTACGTGCAGTACGAGGAAAGCGCCTTTGGACTGACGGCAGTCGAGTGGGCGCTCAACTTCGACTACGAAGTGGTTGGCTTTCGTTTTCAGCGCGTGCGCAGTCGCGTGCGCTCACAGTTCGTCAAGTCAGAGTTTGTCAGGTTGTTGCGAGGCAAGTCGTTTGCCGATCTAGGCTGCTTGATTGATGGCGATGGCAGCCTGTCGAAGCAGGCTAGGGGAGTGGTGCCGGGCACCGAGAAGCTCGCAGCATCGGTTGTCAGATCCGGCATGCGCACGATCGCCGTCTTGGACACGGTGTGGGGGGATGAAGTGACCAAGCTTCGCGACCGACATATCGGTTTGAGGTCCTTTCCACAGGCCCGATACTTCGTGCGCCTTTGGCCACAACCTGAGACGAAGGCACCGAAGCCCAAACCCAAACCGAAACCCAAACCGCAACCAGGAGCGGCACCAGCGGTTGAAGTGCAAACGCCGCGTCGACCAGTTCCCAAGTGCGTCAAGTGGGCCCTGCAAGCCTACGGCAAAGAAGGCAAGCTGCTCGGTGTCGCCGCGGACGTCGTGCTGGATGAGAAGGACGACCGCGTCCGAGCATTCGTCGTGGTGGGGCTCGGCGGCCGCCTGATCCGTGCCGAAGCATCTCCGATAACACCCGATCAGATTCGCGCGGCGTGTTCTGCAGTCCGTGGTCGTGCTCTGACGGATTTCGCGAAAGACGGCGACCACATCGAGACGGCTTTGCACGAGCTGAACACGATGCTTGGGTGGCAACCCCAACAAGGACGCTGAGCGGTGAACATCAAGATTCACGCGACGCTGGTATTGCTCGCATGCACGGTGAGCGGTCTGAGCCTTGGCGGATTTCTGGTCAATCGATATTGGCATATCGAAACCAAGATTCGTGAAGTCGAGCCCGCATCGTATGCGATGCGAAGCGTCAAACTGCTCAGTCGGGACGTCGGTCGTTGGATGCAGATCAACGACAACGTGCTGTCGAAAGACAACAGCCACATGACGGGTTCGTCGATTCGTCAGGCGACCAACTTGCGCGAGCTTGTATCGGAGATTGCGCAGACGGAGTTGGCAGAAGACCAAGGGTCCCTTGTTGCCAAGATTCGCGCCGAGATCGGCGACCTTTCGGAGCTGATCCAGCAAACCGGACACATCGTTGACGGCGATCGCAAGGAGCACCTTGGCCGCATCAGCAAACAGGCGGACACGGTGGCCGCTGCGCTTCTTGCTACCGTGGAGGAGCTAGCGGGACGCATGCAGCGGGGCTCGAATTATCGCCATCAGGACCTGGAAGAGCAGCGCGACGGGCTTGCACTGCTGGCGTGGTTGGCGGGCTTCGTCTACTTCGTGGTGGTTTGGTTGTGTTGGCTTTGGATCGTGCACCGAGTGGTCAATCCGATCGAAGAACTGAGTTCGGCAGCCGGTAAAGCAGATCATGAGGATCGCGACTTTGAGCTACCCGAAACGGGACCTGACGAAGTGCGCAAGCTGACCGAGAACATCTCCAGCTTCGTGCTCAAGCTGCAGGACGCCAAGGCGAACACCGAAGAGGAAGTTCGACAGCGTACCGAAGAACTGGTGCAAGCAAGTCAGGCCAAGGGGCAATTTCTGGCGACGATGTCTCACGAGCTGCGCACGCCGCTCAACGGGATCATCAACATGAACGAGCTGATCCTCGATACGCAGCTGGATGGCGAGCAAACGGGTTTCGCAAAGACGGCCAAGAACGCGGCCGAAGCGTTGCTCTCGTTGATCAACGACATCTTGGACTTCTCCAAGATCGAAGCGCGCAAACTGGATCTGGAAGAGGTCGACTTCGACCTGCGGGCCATCGCCGATGGCGCGACCGAGATCCTGGCCGGCGTCGCCGAGAGCAAGAATCTCGAGTTGCAGAGCGTCGTAGCGGCGAACGTGCCCGCTCTTGTCGTTGGTGATCCAACCCGTCTTCGTCAGGTCCTGATCAACCTTCTCAGCAACGCGCTGAAGTTCACGTCAGAAGGCAGTGTTGGCATCGTCGTCAGCGTGATCGAGGACACGCCGATCGACACGAGCTTGCGCATTGCGGTGCGCGATACGGGCATTGGCATTCCTGAAGATCGGCGCGAGTCCCTGTTCCGAGCCTTCGAACAAGTCGATTCGTCGACGACACGAAAGTACGGCGGCACCGGGCTTGGCCTGGCCATCTGCCGCGAGTTGGTCGGGCTGATGGGCGGTGAGTTGGATGTCGAGAGCACCGAAGGCGAGGGCTCGACCTTCTCGTTCTGTGTGCGTCTTGGCAAGTCGGCCGCTGTGCCTGCGGAACCGATCGTGGCGACCGCCCAGGGCGTAGTGATCGTCTCGAAGCGCGCGCCAGTGAAGGATCGACTACTGGCGCAGCTGCAATACCTGGGGGTGCCAGAGTCGGCATTGCTCAGTGTTGAAGATGCTTCGGATGTGCGGGTTCCACAGGGGGAGACGTGGCTGGCCATTGTCGACCCGTATCAACGTGGTGACACTGCGCAAGCTGAAGTCGCGCGGGTTGCTGCAGCGGCGGGCATTGACTCAGCCAGGGTTGCGGTGCTCGACCACTGGATGCGGCACTGGCAATCGGAGATGGGGCCTGCGCCACAAGGCGCATTGGGGTTGACCGATCCGACCAATCTCGAGCAACTTGCAAGTTGGTTGGCCGGCGGGCAAACCACCATCACGATTGGCGCCCCGCCATTGAAAGGTCTTGTCGAGCCGGCTCTGTCGGCACCGCGCCCTGAGTCGATCTGCAACGGACGCATTTTGGTTGCAGAGGACAATCCAGTGAACCAACGCGTCGTGAGCTCGATACTCAAGCGCAGCGATTTCGAAGTGGTAATCGTCGACGACGGCAAGCAGGCGCTGGATGCCTTCCTCAACGACACGTTCGATCTGGTTCTAATGGACTGTCAGATGCCGATCATGGATGGCCTTGAGGCAACGCGGCTCATCAGGAACGCGGAGCACGAACGGGTCGCCAGCTCGTCATTGCCGTCACGCATCCCAATCGTTGCCCTGACGGCGAACACAGAAGAAGGGTTCTCGGACAAGTGCTTCGAAGCCGGCATGGATCGGTTCTTGTCCAAGCCGTGTCGAAAACAGCCGTTGTTGGAGACCTTGTTCGATTTGCTGGGTACCAAGTCCGACGCCAGCGAGACCGTCATCCGGGTATTAGTCGCCGACGATAGCCCGATCAACCGGAAGGTGGCCGAGAGTGTGCTGGGGCGCGCTGGCTATGAGTTGGTCATGGTCGAGAACGGTCAAGAGGCTGTCGAAGCGGTCGAGGCGCAGTCGTTCTCGATCGTTCTGATGGACTGCCAGATGCCGGTTCTGGATGGCTTGGATGCCACCCGCCAGATTCGTCAGCTCGAAGCGGACGGCAAGCTGGCTGCAGGCATGCCGCATCGCTTGCCGATCGTGGCCCTCACCGGCAACTCGCACGAAAACGATCGCATGGACGTCTTGGATGCTGGCATGGACCGGCATGTCGCCAAGCCGTTCCGGCCAACGGAGCTACTAGCCGTGGTCGCAGAGTTTGTCAAACCTCGGTCGTCACTATAGAGCCGTAGCGGCGTTGCCATCGCCCTGACCACGTTGGGCACAGCCAGCGCTCGGGTCGCGTCGATCTCATCTTGGACCTTCTGGGATTTGCACAGAAGTTCCGTGGTGCGAACGACAGGACGAACATGAGCAAGCGCAAGAAGGGAGCCAACAACGATCCGGGCAAGAAGCTCGGCAAGAAGCGTGGCAGGCTGCAGGGTGAGAGCATCGAATCGCGGATCCTGATGTCAGGCACGTGGGTCGATCCGAGCACCGGCAACACGATCCCCGATGCGACCAGCGGCGACGACGTCTACCAGGGATCGTCCGGTGATGATCTGCCGAGTGCAGGTGGTGCTGGCAATGACGTGATGTTCGGCGGTGCCGGCAATGACATCCTCAGTGGCGGCACGGATCTCGATGTGTTGATGGGCGGTGCCGGTAACGACACGCTCGATGGTGGTGCCGGTGCCGATGTGCTGGACGGCGGCACCGGTGATGATGTGCTGACGGGCGGCGATGGCGCCGACACGCTGATCGGCGGCGGTGGCAACGACAACATGTCGGGTGACGCCGGCGATGACGCGTTCCGATTTTCTGGTGCACAGAACGGCGATGTGATCACGGTCGACGGCGGTGGCGATACCGATACGATCGACCTGACCGAGTTTGGCTCGGGCACCATCACCGACGACGGGTCGGTCATCACGGTGGACCTGGGTGACAGCAATTCGTTCACGATCAACTACAGCAACATCGAGAATGTGATCACGGCCGACACGGTCGGCAATCACGGGCCGGATGCGGACGCCGGCAATGATCGCAGCGTCGCCGAGAACACGACGGTGACGCTCAATGGGACGGCCAGTTCTGACTTCGACGACGACACCTTGACCTACAAGTGGACCCAGGTCGGTGGGCCCTCGGTCACCCTCAGTGATCCGTCACTAGCCCAGCCGACGTTCACGAGTCCGTCGGTCACCAGCGAAACGACGCTGACGTTTTCTATCGTGGTGTCGGACGGTACGACGTCGCACGTCGACACGGTCGAAGTGCTGGTGTTGCCGGTGACCTCCGGCAACGGTGTTCCCAACACCATTACCGGGTCAGCCGGTGGCGACTACCTCGACGGTTCCGGTGGTTCCGACACCATCGACGGTGGCGCGGGCGACGATGTTCTGGTCGGCGGGTCTGGTGACGACTCGCTGGAAGGTGGCGCCGGCCACGACATCGTGGACTACAGTCAAGTGACAGGCTCCATGAGCGTCGACTTGACGCTGACTACTGGCCAAGCCATCAGCGGTGTTGGTACCGACACCTTGTCAGGCATCGAGGGGGTGATTGGCGGCACCGCCAATGATGTGTTTGCATTCGCCAATCCTCAGGACGGCGTCGCCTACACCGTCGACGGGGGGGGAGGGCTCAATACGATCAACCTCAGCAACTTCGCATCGTCCGCGGTGACGTTCACGGATGGGAGGATCACGGTCGACATGGGGGGCGGGCAGTCCTTCTCAATCGATCACGAGAACGTCGAGACAATTACGTTCAGTGACGCGACGGCTACCGTGCTGTCGGCCGATGCCGTCTATTCGAATTGGGACGGCAGCGGGATCTTCATCGATGGCGATGAGGCCTTCCGGGTGGACCTCACGGGAACCGGCAATATCGATCTGGCCTACGACGTCAGTTCGGACACGTTCTCGGTGACGAGCACCAACGGCGTGGACGTGACGACAGGTCTGGCAATCACCGACCTGAACGGCACGGATCTACGCGTCGATCAGATCGCAGTTTACGGGGACCTCGGCTCGTTGACGAGCAATGCGGATGTGGGGTCCATCGAGATCAACGGCCGCTTCACGATCAACACGATGACCGTCGCTGGTGGCGATGGAGCGATCGGTTCGATCACTTGGTCCGATCGACTCGATACCTCGACAACCATCAATGCCAATGTCACAAGCCTCTCGGTAACAGAGCGCAGCGATGAATCGATCACACTGACGATCAACGGAGATGTCGGAGCCATGACGTATGGCATGGACAGCCGCAGTGATGTGCAGATCTCTGGCGACCTCGAGTCGATCACAGTTGGTGGTGCCCTGTGGGGGGCGGTGGCAATCGGTGGCGACGTTGGCGCGATCGCCGTCACCGGCACCTCGGTCGCGGTGCTAACGGTCGAAGGCGATCTTGCGTCCGCGTCCTTCGGCAGTATCACCGGTGGAACGACGACTGCCAGCCTCGTCCAGGGCACGCTGGTCTTCGACGTCGGTGGCATCGACCACGGCGGCGACTACGACCTGGTGAGTGAGTTCATGTTCGACGGGGCGATGCAGACGGCCACCGTGACTCCCAACGGAATCAACGGCACGTCGGGCGACGACACCTTGACCGGGACAGCCGGTGATGACGTGATCGTTGGCTATGCTGGCAATGACACGATCCAGGGTCTCGCTGGCGATGACCTTCTACGTGGTGGCTTGGGCGATGACATCCTGCAAGGTGGCGATGGTACTGATACGGCTGACTACCGCGATGCGCCGACGGCGGTGACCGTCGACCTGACGGTCTCGACGGCACAGAACACCGGCGGCGGCGGCACCGATACGTTGTCGGGGATCGAGGCGGTGATCGGCAGTGACCACGACGATACCTTTGCATTCACCAACCCGCAGGACGGCGCCGTTTACACGGTCGACGGTGGTGGGGGCTACGACGTCGTCGATCTCAGTGGCTACGCCTCGTCGGCGATCACGTTCGGCGACGGTTCGCTGACGGTCGACATGGGTGGTGGGCAATCGTTCACGGTGATGCACGCCGATGTCGATGCCGTGCAGTTCAGTGACGTCGATGCGCGGGTCTTCTACCAGACGAGCGGTTGGCTTTCGAGCAGCACGAACGACGACGAGATTCTGATCCTTAAGGACCAGGCAGTTCGCGTGACGGTCACCGGGCCGGGCATCGCACAGTGGGGATTTGCAGCCGTCGACGGCTGGTTCGACATTCATGGTGTCGCATCGAGTGATGCGTCGACCGCCGTCAGCATCCAAGAACTGTCGAATACCGCACTCGACCTGCGCGACTTCGACGTGCACGCGAATCTCGGCTCGCTGACGACGAACATGACGGTTGGCACTCTCGACGTCGACGCCGGCATGTCGATCGGTACCGTGACCGTCGTGGGCGGTGCGGGCACCGTGGACTCCATCACGTTCGCGGACACCATCACTTCGTCCCTGACCGTCAACGGCAACGTCGGAACGATTTCGGCCTTGGATCACTCGTCCTCGGCGACGGTGACAGTGACCGGTGATGTCACGACCTACCAGATCAACGATCAGAACGCCGGAACGACCGATGACCACCTCGCCGGCACGCTGAGTATCGGTGGCAGCCTCGGCACGCTCGATGTCGGCGACGGCATTGCGGGCAGTGTGCACGTGGTCGGCGACGTCACGACGGTGACTGTTGGCCGGGATCTCGATCTCGGTGGCACATTGACGATCGACGGCAACCTCGGCACGGCAACGTTTGCAGACGACCTCGATGGCACGATGATCGTGGCCGGCAATGTGGGGTCGCTCACCGTCTCCAATACGCAGCTTGGTGACCTCACCATTGGCGGCGATCTGACGCTGGCGACCATCGACACGCTCGGTGGCACGACGACGGTTACCGGCAACGTGACGACGATCGACGTCGCCAACGCCAGCGATGGCACGATCGACATTGCTGGAGATCTCGACGACGCTACGTTCACGGCTGGCTACACCGGCGTGCTCACGGCCAACCAGGTCTTCGGTTCGCTGACCATTGTCGACGGCGGCAGCACGCTGACGAACACCTATGCGACGCCGACGCTCCTGGTCTACGGCGGCAGCAACACCGCGCCCTCCGACCTTGACGTGACCACTAGCGAAGCGGGCGGCATCAGCATCAACGAGGACGGCGGCAACGACACCTACTTCATCGCCGTCAACGGCGTGCCGACGCCCCTCAATCAGTTCACGGTGGAAGTCCAGTTCGAAGCTACCGCGACTGGAAATGAAGAGGTGTTTCTGTCCTACCACACGACGTACGGCAACTTGATGACGTTGAAGGTCAATCCCACGACCAACAACCTCGAGATTGTCGGCGCCTACTCGACCGCCGTGGCCAGCGCGAACGATTACACGGCGATGTTGTTTGACGGCGAGCGTCATACTCTGGCCTTGACCTGGAACAGCTCCGGCGGTGCCTGGCAGGTGGTCGTTGACGGCGTCGCCGTCGATAGCGGAACCGGGTTCTCCAGCGGCGCCACGATCTCGGCTGGCGGGGACATCATCATCGGCCAGCAACAGAACTCGGGCGGCGACTACAGCTCGAGCCGCGGCTTCAGCGGCACGTTCTACGACGTGCGCGTGTTCAATGACCTGCGCACGGTAGGTGAGTTGGCCGCGTCTCATGGCGATGACTTGCCGCACGACACCGGCAACATGATCTCGAACTGGAAGTTCGACGACCTGTCACTCGATGGCGTCGTCACCGAGGCGGTCGCTGGCAACAACCTGGTGGTGCAGCACGCAAGCGAAGCCGGTTTCACGGCGAGTTCTCCCCAGGTCGTTTTGGAGGTCGACGAGCACGCCGCCGACGGAACGATAGTCGGCACGTTGCAGGGCACCGACGCCGAACGGCAGGCGCTGATCGGCACAGTGCTTAGCAATGATCCCGACCTGAGCTACAACGCCGAGACTGGCAAGTTCTACAAGACGGTCAGTGCGGGCGTCACGTGGAGCGCCGCCCAGTCCGCGGCGATGGGCACGTCGCTCAACGGTGTGAGCGGCCAGCTGGTCACGATCGACTCCGCGAACGAGAACGAGTTCGTGCGGTCGCTGGCCGACGGCATGGGGTCGGACATCTGGCTGGGACTCTCCGATCAGGTCGTCGAGGGCGAATGGCGAGAATACGACGGAGCCACAGCCGGCGACCAGGTCTGGCAGGGAGGCAGTGCCGGCTCGGCCGTCGATGATGCCTACAGCAACTGGCTGGCAGGTCAGCCGAACAACACAGAGGAGGATTACGCCCTGCTCGATCGCTCGACCGGCCAGTGGGACGATTTGGGCACCGGCCAGAGCGCCGGCTACATCATTGAGTTCGGCGTCGACGACGTGCTCGACGGCACCGCGCAGACCGAGCAACAGCCTCTGGTCTACACGATCGACAACCAGACCGTGAGCGGCGCCTTCACGATCGACGCCGACACCGGGCAGATCACCGTTTCTGATGGCACGTTGCTCGACTACGAGACCAACGCCACGCACACGATCACCGTGCGCGTCACCGACGTCGGAGGCCAGCATTACAGCGAGGCGATCACGATCTCGCTCAATGATGGCAACGATGCGCCGACGGACATCGTTATGGACTCGGAAGATTCCTCGGAGCAGGTTGTCAACTCGTACACCACGCTTAACCAGCTGGACGTCGAAACGGCGGCGTTCGCGGGCGGCGGCTCGATCTCGGTCTGGCAATCCAATGGCCAGGACGGCAGCGGCTACGGCATCTATGCCCAGCGATTCGATGTCGATGGCAACCCTGTCGGGTCGGAGTTCCGGGTCAACGTCGAGACTACGAACTCCGAGACGCGTCCAACAGTTACGACCTTCGCCGACGGCGGCTTCGCTATCGCCTGGCAGGACACCAGCGGCACCTATGCCTGGGCGGAAGCCAGGGTGTTCGACGCAGCGGGCGACCCGGTCACCGGCGAGTTCGCGGTCAAGTCGGGCAGCATCGACACCGCCAACGAGGTCTACAACCCGACCGTGCAGGCGCTCGACAACAACCGCTTCCTGGTCGTCTACGGCAACGAGATCAGCAGCACGACATCCCTGACCGGACAGATCTTTGACCGTGCGGGCAATGCGATCGGCTCGGCCATCGACATCGGCACGTTGCAGGGCGACACGGGACAGTGGCTGGGCCAACCCGACGTCAGCCTGCTCGACAACGGTGGCTTCGCGGTCGCCTGGCACGATGACAACGACGCCGGCACCAATCCGGAGAGCCGTCTGCGCTTGTTTGACTCGGTCGGCATCGCGACCACGGCCGAGATCGTTCTCGGGGGCGATGGGCAGGCGGACGTTGCCACTCTCTCGAACGGCAACGTCGTCGTGGTCTACGGCAACTCCGGTCAGCTCTCCGCGCAAATCCGAGACGCCAGCGGAACGATTGTCGTGCCCGAGTTCGACATTGGCGTTTTCGGCGCCGGGGCCGATACCGTCCCGTCGATCACGGCCATCGCCAGCGGTGGCTTCTTGGTTGCCTGGGAATCCAGCACCGCCGATGGCGACGGTCAAGCGATCCTCGCGCAACGCTTTGATGCCAGTGGTGCCGCGATCAGCGACCAGATGGTGGTCAACGAGACGACGGCCGGCAACCAAATCCAGGTCAACGCCATCGAACTGGCCAGCGGTGAGCTGCGCGTGTCGTGGGCTAGCTTCGCGCAGGACGGTGACGGATATGCAATCGTCACCAGGTCCATCGCGACCGCCGGATCAATTGCGGAGAACGCGAGCAATGGCACGGTCGTCGCCCGCGTGACCGACGTGGTCGATGCGACTAGTGGCGACAGCCACACCTTCTCACTGGAGGACAGCGCCGGCGGCCGCTTCACGATCGATTCGAACACCGGCGTGATCACGGTTGCTGACGACACGCTGCTTGACTACGAGACGGCCACGTCTCACGACATTGTGGTGCGCGCGACGGATGCCGGTGGCGATTGGCATGAAGAGACCGTGACGATTACGCTGACCGACGTCGACGACGCACCTACAGCGGATGCCGGCCCGGATCAGAACGTCAACGATAACGATCTCGTGACCCTGGATGCGACCGGATCGAGCGATCCGGACAGCGGGTCGCTGACCTATGCGTGGACGCAGACGGGTGGCCCGGCGGTGACGCTGAGTGACGTGAACGCGGATCAGCCGACGTTCACCGCACCGGATGCTGTGGGCAACTACGTGGTGACATTCCAGGTGGCTGTCAGTGACGGCACGACGACCACGTTTGACACGGTGACGATCAACGTGGCCGCGGTGGACGCTCCGACCGACATTGAGTTCCACGATGGTCTGACCTTCGACAACAGCTCCACCAACGACTACGTGGAGGCTACGTCATTCAATAATGGTGCCGCCAACAGTTCGGCGTTCACGTTCGAGTTCACGTTCGCCTCGACCACGCTCTCCCCGGACTACACGGAGTACCTCTCGTACGCGACGTCCAGTGAAGACAACGAAATCAACTTCACGATGTCGTCCACGGGTCAGATCGAACTGTACGCCGCTGGCCGCAGCGCGTACTTCTCCGGCTTTGACGGTAGGGCACTCTTCGATGGCCACCAGCATCAGTTGTCGGTGACCTGGGACGGCGCGGCGGGCGAAGCAGTGCTCTTCGCGGATGGCGAAGAAGTCTCTGCGGACACGTTTAGCGGCGGTGTGAGCGTCGAATGGGGCGGCACCCTGATGATGGGGCGTGAGCAGGACGTCGAAGGCGGTGGCTTCGATGCGGATCAGTTCTTCTCCGGAACCATCTTCGAAGGGCGTCTCTATGAAGACGTTCGCACAGATTCGGAGATTGCCGCCAACGCCAACCGCTTCTTGGCCGACCCGTCAGCGGATGCCAATCTGATCAGCAACTGGCGCATGACCGACAACGGTTCGGGCGGCATCGAGGACCTGGCGGGCAACGAGGATCTGACCCTCGTCAACAGCGTCGCCCACGAGACTGCGGTCTCCGTGCGAGAGAACTCCGAGAATGGGGCGCACGTGGCGTTCGTCGGTGGCGTCGTCGACGAAGACATCGGCGACACCCACACATTCAGCCTGACCGACAACGCAGGCGGTGCGTTTGCCATCGATTCGGCGACTGGCGAGATCACCGTGCTGGATACCAGCAAGATCGACTACGAGTCCGCGACGACGCTGGACATCACCGTGCGCGCGACCGACTCGGGTGGCGGTACCTACGATGAAGTCGTGACCATCAACGTCATGGACGTCGATCCTGAAGACGACGCTCCGACGTTCACTGGCCTCGATGGCGCTCCGACGTTCGTCGAGAACGGCCCGGCGGTCGTGCTCGATAGCGATGTCGACGTCAGCGACGCCGAGCTCGACGCGCTCAACGGCGGCAACGGCAACTACTCGGGAGCTAATCTGACCCTGGTGCGCAACGGCGGCGTGAGCGCCGAGGACGTGTTCGCGTTCAACGACGGCAACGGGATCAGTCTCAGTGGCAGTGATCTGCTGAAGAGCGGTCAGGTCATCGCGACGTTCGATACGAGCACGACTCCGGGCGAGCTGGTGCTGACGTTCACCGATGCCAACGGTCAGATCCCGACCTCTGCCGACGCCGGCAACATCCTGCAGCAGATCACCTACGCCAATGGTTCGGACACGCCACCGGCGACGGTGCAGATCGACTGGGAGTTCGACGATGGCACGAGTAGCGCCGAGCACGGCACGGGTGCCACCTTGGTCACGATCACGGCGACCGACGACGCGCCGACCGCGAACGCGGGTGAGAACCAGACGGTCACCGAAGGGGATGCAGTCAGCCTGGATGCATCTGGTTCCAGCGATCCGGAGAACCAGGGCCTGACTTACACGTGGACGCAGATCAGCGGCACGTCAGTGACGCTGACTGGCGGCACGTCAGCGACACCGACGTTCACGGCACCAGAAGGCTTGACCAACAGTGATCTACAGTTCGAGGTCTCGGTCAGTGATGGCACGACCGTGACGACGGACACGGTGACGATCACCGTCAACGCGGACGACGACGCTGCCACCATCTCGGTGCCGGCAACACAGGCCACGGACAGTGGCACTCCGGTTGTCCTGTCCACTGGAAATGGCAATGCGATCGTCGTTGCCGATGTCGACTCTCCGACGGTGCACGTCCAGCTCTCCGTTCCCGACGGCACGATGACCCTTGCCCAGACGAGCGGGCTCTCGTTCAGCTTTGGTGACGGCAGTGCGGATGCGACGTTGACCTTCACCGGCAGCGTTGCCGATGTGAACGCGGCGCTCGATGGCATGCAGTTTGTGCCGGCGAACGGGAGTTCCGGCAGTGTCGACATCGAGATTGTCGTGAGCTCTGTGTCGGACGCTAGAGCTACCACGACGGCGATGACGCCGGTGGTCTATCTACCGCTCGATGACACAGCGGATGGTGTGGCGGAAGACGCCAGTGGCTACGACAACGATGCGACTCTAGACGGCGCCCCGAGCTCTGGCTTTGGGTTCGACTTCGATGGCGTCGACGACATGGTCCGGATCTCCGACTCGCCGTCGCTGCAGTTTACGACCGGGATCACGATCTCCGCCTGGGTGCGTCCGAGCGAGACGATGTCGAGCTGGGACACCGTGGCAATGCGTGAGCACGGTCTCGGCGGCACGTTCGACTGGGCGCTGTATGCCAATGGTGGGAGCAGCGGTCCGGCGCTGTTCTTCGACCTTGACGGCGACGGTGTCGCAGATGCCAACGAGAGTGTTTCCATAGGTACCGCGCTGCAGCCGGGCCAGGACTACCACTTGGTCGGGACCTACGACGGCGCGACCATCCGTCTGTACATCGATGGCGTGGAGGTCGCCAGTCAAGCGGTCGTCGGCACGATTGCCAACAGTGGCAACGACATCACGATCGGTGGCAATGACGTCTGGGGAAACGAGGACTTCAAGGGCGGCATTGGCAACTTTGGGCTGTTTGATTCGGCGCTATCACTGACGGACATCCAGAACCTGCACGCGCAAGGAAGTGGCGAGGCCGGCGCCACGACCGCAGCGGGCCTCGGTGCAGTAGCGGTACTTGGACTGGATGACGTCGTCGGCACCACGGCAGCCGATTCGTCCGGCAACGGCAATGACGGCACGGTTACCGGTGTCCCCGCCAACAATCTCGGCACGGGTGTCGTGTTGAACGGCGCCGACGAGATGTTGCGGCTGCCATCGGACCCGGAGCTGCAGTTCACCGATCAGATCACGATCTCGGTATGGATGAACGCGGAGTCGCTAGATGAGTGGGACACGCTGGTGTTTCGCGAGGGAGCGACTTCGGAGCTGGGCTTCGGCCTCTATGCAAGCAGCCCAAGCGGTGGTGGGCCATGGTTCGAGATGAACTTCGACGACGACAGCAGTTTTGGCGAGTCCGGGGAGGTCGCGTCGAGCTCGACGGCATTGCAGGCTGGGACGACCTACCACGTGGTCGCGACCTACGATGGGCACACCATGAAGCTGTACGTCGACGGTGTGCTCGCCGGCAGCACGGTGCACGAGGGTGGCTTGATCCCGAACAGCACGAACGACATCACGATCGGTGGCAATGACTCGTGGGACGAGTACTTCACGGGGGCTCTGGGCGGTGTCGCGATCTTCGACCAGGCGCTCGACGGCGTGGACGTGCAGGCTCTCTACACCGCCGGCGCGGGAGCGGGGCAGGGCACTGCCGCGACTGTCGGCGTCACCGTCAACGAGCTGCCGACGATCGATGCGCTCGATGGAGCCCCTACGTTCGTCGAAGATGGCCCTGTGGTCGTGCTCGACAGCGATGTCGACGTCAGCGCCCCCGAGCTCGATGCGCTCAATGGCGGGAGTGGCAACTACGGCGGTGGGAGCCTGACCTTGGTTCGTGCTGGTGGCCCCGTTGGCGAGGACGTCTTCGCGTTCAACGACGGCAACGGCATTACCTTCAGCTCAGGTAACCTGCTCAAGAACGGCCAGATCATTGCGACGTTCGATACCACCGGCACCAATGGGGAATTGGTGCTGACGTTCACTGACGGCTACGGGGAGATCCCGACCTCGGCGGACGCCGACAACATCCTGCGCCAGATTACCTACGAGAACACCTCGGATACGCCGCCAGCTGCGGCACAGATCGACTGGACGTTCGATGATGGCGTCGGCAGCGCAGAGACGATGCAGGGCAGCACGACGGTGACCATTGTCGCCAGCGACGACGCGCCAATTGCCAGTGCGGGCCTGGATCAGACCGTTAACGAGAACGATCTCGTGACGCTGGACGCATCGGCAAGTAGCGATCCCGACGGCGACCCCCTGTCGTACCATTGGGTGCAGACCGGTGGTCCGACGGTGACGCTGGATGACCCGACGGCGGCGAGTCCGACGTTCACGGCACCCGACCTGGTTGGCAACACCGACCTGACGTTCGAGCTACATGCCACCAGCGATCCCGGCTTGCAGGACGCGATGACGGCTCAATCGCCGATCTCGCACTGGTCGCTGGGCGAAAACGGGGGGAGCACGGTCGCCGATGGCTCGGGTAGCAACCCTGGTACCTACAGTGGCGTCACGTTTGGGGCGCCCGGTGTCAACGGCATCGGCAGCGCGCCGACCTTTGACGGCACCGACGACTACATCGAGATCCCGCACAGCGGCGACTTCCTGCTCGATGA
>TARA_R110002072_G_scaffold104012_3_pt1 | contig 15584 bp, 13 predicted proteins | sample TARA_R110002072 | Tara Oceans TARA_R110002072 (sample SAMEA4397118) | marine metagenome | biome: Polar Biome; feature: [SRF] surface water layer (ENVO:00010504); material: water (ENVO:00002006), including particulate matter (ENVO:01000060) such as... | depth 5 m | reverse complement strand
ACTCCAGTTTGGAATCGATGAACGCCCGCCAGTTGGCCACTGCCGGTGGCGCCAGCTGATGTTCGCGCAATGACTCCAGCAGAATCTCCCGGCGGCCCGCTGATTCGGCGCACAGCAGTACCGGCCCCTGATGGTCCTGCAAAAAGCGCACCAGGTGATTGGCAGGGGACTCTTTTTCGTGGTCATCTGCGAGTTTCGGTGGCGGCAGCACGGCTGTTTGTTGGTGCACTACTGCGTCCGGATTTTGGCGTAATTCGAGAACGGCAAACCGACGGAATTGCTGATAGAGCTCTTCAATTGGGGTAAAGCAGCGTTTGGGCGGCAGGAGTGGACGCCTGGGATCGATGCCGTACTCCTCGAAACGTGTGTTCACTTCCTGCCAGAAGTGCTGTGCGGCACCGTGGTGGTCACCCGTTGTGATGATGGCGCTGGTTGAGGGCAGGTAGTCAAACAGGGTGGCATTTTCTTCAAAGAATAATGGCAGGTAATACTCACAGCCCCCCGGGCTGCGCCCGGCGCTCACCTCACAGTAGGTGGGGCATAGGTCATGTTCCACCTCAAAACTGTCGTACCAGTTCATCTGGAATCGTCTTATCGCAGCGGCTGTCAGCGGATACTCTCTTGCTGGGAGAAGATTGACGCCGTCCACCCTTTCGACCGTACGCTGGCTTTCAGGCTCGAAAGTTCGCAGGGAATCGATTTCGTCGTCAAGTAGATCTATGCGAAAGGGCAGGTCGCTGCCCATGGGATAGACGTCCAGAAGCGAGCCACGTTGCGCAAACTCGCCGTGTTCATAGACCGTCTCGACATTGGTATAGCCATTGTGCGTCAGGTTGCCTCTAAATTGCTCAACGTTCAGCGACTGTCCTGTTGCCAGTACAAGGCTGGATCCCGCTATGTATTGGGTCGGTGCCAGTCGATGCATCAGTGTTGGCACGGGTACGATCAGTATGCCCTCGGTCATTGACGGCAGCCGATACAAGGTATTCAGGCGTTCCGAGATGATATCCTGATGGGGTGAAAAGTTGTCATAGGGCAGGGTTTCCCAGTCGGGAAAAACCAGAATTTCAACTGCCTCATCCAGGAAGAAGGGGAGTTCACGCTCTAATGCCAGACTGGAACTGGTATCGGCTGTCACTGCCACCAGCAGGCGTCCCGGGACCGCCAACTCGGCGATACACTGCGCATCGGCGCACCCGCTGAATGGACCAAGGGCAGTTCGTGAGGCAACCTGCTGCGGCCAGGGCGTCTTATCGACCAGTTTACTGAACATAGTTTGTGAATCGCTTGTGCGGTGGGGCTTACAACTGCGCAATTATAACGGAGGCTGCGCCAATCTCCAGCGACGGTGTAGGCCCAGAGCGTGAATATGCCAGATAGCGGCTTGCACCGCTTGGGTCATCGGATAATAATACGCGCCGAACCCTTAGCCACACTGCACACGACCAAAAAGGTATCCGATAGTGAGTGACCGCAAGCGTGAACGGCCCGATGACTACTTCAAGGACTGGAAACAGCGCGAGGCATTAGCCGAGGGCATGATTCCTATGGTGGGCAGGCTGTCCCGGGAAAAAAACGTCAAGTGCTACATCTACGGCAAGCCCCTGGTCAATCGTTCTGTTTACGAGATCATGAAAGACCATCGCTACGTGCGCCAGGTAGAAGGTAATGAGCTGTCTGAGTTTGAGACGTTCCCGGTCTTCAATCGGCTGAGTCAGTTGGATCTTGGCCCTGCCCATGTTGATGTGGGCCGTCTGGCGGTCGGGTACTCGGTCGATGGTGTTGCGCAGGGTCTTAGCCTTGACCAGTATGTTGATCGCGAATTGGGTTCGCTGGTGGGATTTAAGGGCAAGCCACTCGATCAACCCCAGGATGTAGTTCTCTATGGGTTTGGCCGCATCGGTCGGTTGATGGCCCGCATTATGATCGACAAAACCAATGGCGGCGATTGCCTGCGTCTACGCGCTATTGTCGTGCGGAAGGGCAAGGCGGCGAATGATTTGGAAAAGCGAGCGAGCCTGCTGCGCCGCGACTCGGTGCACGGTGCCTTTGAGGGTACCATCCGTATGGATGAGGAGCGCCAGTCGTTTGTAGCCAACGGCAACGAGATCAAGGTGATTTATGCTGATGCGCCGGACACCATCGATTACACCGCATACGGCATCGATAATGCCATTATCATCGACAACACCGGCGTCTGGCGGGATGAAGAAGGTCTCTCCAGACACCTCAAGAGCAAAGGGGTCAGCAAGGTTATTCTCACCGCTCCCGGGAAGGGAAGTATTAAAAATGTGGTGGCTGGTCTCAATGACCATATTATCGATCCCTCTGACCGTATAATCTCCGCCGCCTCATGCACCACCAATGCAATCGGGCCGCCACTGAAAGCGATGGATGATGAGTACGGTATTGTTGCGGGGCACGTGGAGACAGTTCACGCCTTTACTAATGATCAGAATTTGATCGACAACTACCACAAGGCATCACGCCGCGGTCGCAGCGCGGCATTGAACATGGTGCTGACCGAAACGGGCGCAGCGGTGGCGGTAGGTAAGGTGTTGCCGCAATTGGCTGGCAAGTTGACCGGCAATGCGATTCGCGTACCGACGCCCAATGTATCCATGGCTATTCTCAACCTGACGCTCTCGCGAGAAACGACCGCCGAAAAGGTGAATGAGTTTATGCGCTATCAGGCGCTGCACTCGCCCCTGCGCAAGCAGATAGATTTTTCAGCATCTCCTGAGGTGGTTTCCAGTGATTTTGTGGGCTCCCGGCACGCCTGTATTTTTGACGCCAAAGCGACCATCGTGAATGGCAAGCAGGCGGTGCTATACCTTTGGTACGACAATGAATACGGCTATACATGCCAGGTCCACAGGATTTTAGAGCAAATGGCGGGTATCGAATACGCGGTGTACCCCCAGCCAGCCTGAGTCGCCCGCTGTGCTAGGTGGTGGTTTCGGTATTTCTACCGCGCAGCGTGGCTGATAGTCCCCTGCGACGTAAAAAACTTGTTCAAAATCAAACTACTGACCTGATCTAGCTGGTTTTTTGGGGAGCCAATCCGGTATAATGCGCGCGGCCTGAATTCTAGCGGCAACATCCGGTCCAAAACGGGGCAATATTCAGCGATCTATAGATGCTGAAGGGCTCAATTGTCGGGGCAAGCTTCAAGGTGTTTTCAGTCCACTCATATTCGTTGTGATTCGTTAGGCAGATCGTATGATCAAGATCAAACGGGGCTTGGATATTCCAATTCAAGGCGCTCCCCGGCAAGTAATTGAAGACGCCCCCGCCGCCAGAGCGGTGGCACTAGTGGGATTTGATTACATTGGCATGAAGCCCACTATGGCAGTGCGAGAAGGTGAGCGCGTCAAGTGTGGGCAGGTTCTGTTTACGGACAAAAAGACAGAAGGCGTGTGTTATACCGCACCTGCGGCAGGCACCATTTCAGCGATCAACCGGGGCGCACGGCGCGTGCTTCAATCCGTGGTGATTGAGGTCGATGGTGAAGACGCAGAAACGTTCGACACCTGCACGGCCGACGCGCTGCCAGAGCAGTCAGCGATTCGCGAACAACTGGTGCGCAGTGGCCAGTGGACGGCTATTCGAACCCGGCCCTATAGCAAGGTTCCGGCGCCAGAGTCTGAGGCTGCCGCTATTTTTGTCACGGCGGTCGACTCCCAGCCGTTGGCAGCTGACCCCACCGTAGTCATTAGCCAGCAATCTCAAGCATTCAGTCTGGGCCAGGATATCCTGGCCGCGTTGACGACGGGGAAGGTGTATCTGTGCACGGCGGGCCGTGCTGAGATTCCTACCGGAAATGCCTCCAATATAGAGCATGCCCAATTTGCCGGACCCCACCCAGCCGGATTAGCGGGCACCCATGTGCATTTTCTCGAGGGAGTGAGTGCTACTAAGGTGGTGTGGACGATAGGCTACCAGGATGTGATTGCCATCGGCCGACTGTTTTTGGACGGTCGGCTGTATACCGACAGGGTTATTGCACTGGCAGGGCCGCAAGTGGAGCAGCCCCGTTTATTGCGCACTCGAGTCGGCGCAGACCTGCAGGCGCTGTGTGCAGGACAGATCAAAAATGGCGACAATCGTGTGATTTCGGGATCGGTCCTTGGCGGTCGGGCCGTGCAGGGCGCAACGGCCTACCTGGGCCGGTATCACAATCAAGTATCGGTGCTGCTGGAGGGTCGGCAGCGCGAGTTTATGGGCTGGATATCTCCGGGGTTCAAAAAACACTCTAATCTTGGGATCTATTTCACCAGCATTTTTGGTACCAAGCCGCTGGCCATGACGACCAATACCAATGGCAGCGAGCGGGCCATGGTGCCTGTGGGTAGCTACGAAAAAGTGGTACCCATGGATATGTTGCCGACCCAGTTATTGCGCGCTTTAATCGTTGGCGACACCGAAATGGCGCAAGCACTGGGTTGCCTGGAGCTGGAAGAAGAAGATCTGGCGCTGTGCAGCTACGTGTGTCCCGGAAAATATGAATACGGTCCCATCCTGCGAGAGACCCTGACGCGCATAGAGAAGGAGGGGTAGGCCGTGGGACTGCGAAAAATCCTGGATGACCTGGAGCACCACTTTCAGGAGGGTGGCCGTTTCCAGAAATGGTTTGCCGTGTTTGAGGTCTTCGACACTTTTCTGTACTCACCAGACTCCGTTACAAAATCCACCGCCCATGTGCGTGATGGCGTCGACCTGAAGCGAATTATGATCACCGTGTGGCTGGCAACATTTCCGGCCATGTTTTACGGGATGTACAATCTCGGTGCGCAGGCAACGGATGTTATGCCCTTAGGGTACGAGGTAGAGAGTTGGCGCGGCTGGCTAATTGAGCTGGTGGGAGGATATGACGCCAGTAGCGTGTGGGATTGTTTCTGGTATGGCGCGGTGTTCTTTCTACCTATTTACATCGTCACCTTTTTGGTCGGCATAAGCTGGGAAATATTATTTGCCATTAAGCGCGGCCACGAGGTCAATGAAGGTTTCTTTGTCACCTCCATACTTTTTGCGCTTTGTTGCCCGCCAGATGTTCCCCTCTGGCAGGTGGCCCTGGGTATCAGTTTCGGCATTGTTATTGGCAAGGAGATATTCGGCGGTACCGGCAAGAATTTTCTTAACCCCGCGTTGACTGGACGCGCATTTTTATATTTTGCCTATCCGGTACAAATGTCTGGCGATGCGGTGTGGGTTGCGGTTGATGGTTATACCGGTGCCACGCCACTGTCCATCGTAGCCTCCAGTGGGATGGACGCCTTGCAGCAACAGTGGAGTTGGTGGGACGCATTCCTGGGTTCTATTCCGGGTTCCATCGGTGAAACCTCAACGCTGGCCATTTTGATTGGCATGTTATTGCTGCTGGCGACTCGCATAGCCTCATGGCGAATTATTTCCGGTGTCTTTCTCGGCATGTTTGCCCTTTCGACGCTGTTTAATCTTATCACCTCGGACAATAACCCGGCCTTTGCAATGCCCTGGTATTGGCATTTGGTTACTGGGGGCTTCGCCTTCGGTATGGTTTTTATGGCGACGGATCCTGTATCGGGGGCAATGACCAATACCGGCAAGTGGACCTACGGGTTTTTGATTGGCGCGATGACGGTGTTGATTCGGGTTGTTAATCCGGCGTTCCCCGAGGGTATTATGTTGGCGATACTGTTTTCCAATCTCTTCGCCCCGCTGATGGATCACTTTGTGGTTCAGGCCAATATTAAACGGAGGCTTGCCCGTGTCCAGTAATGACAGCATTGGTAAAACACTGGTGGTTGCGTTTGCCCTGTGCATAGGGTGTTCGGTTGTCGTTTCCGCGGCAGCGGTATTGCTCAAGCCGGTGCAGGAAGTTAACAAGACACTGGATCGTAAGCGGAATATTTTGGCCGCCGCCGGGATGCTGGTGGAAGGTAAGAGCGTCGATGAGCAGTTTGCCGATGTACAGACGCGAATCGTGGATTTGCAGACGGGGAAATTTGCAGACAATGCAGTGGATCCGGACAAGTACGTGCAGCGCAAGGCTGCCAAGGATCCGGATCTATCGGAAGCGCTCACTGCCAAAGAGGATTTGGCCAAGATTTCCCGGCGGGAACGATACTCCTTGGTGTACCTGGTGCAGGACGCTGCCGGCGGTATCGACAAAATTATATTGCCCATCAGGGGCTATGGCCTGTGGTCCACGATGTACGGTTTTATTGCTTTGGAACCTGACGCCAATACCATTGCTGGCTTAGGCTTCTATGAGCACGGCGAAACGCCGGGTCTGGGCGGTGAAATCGATAATCCGCGCTGGAAAGCGTTCTGGCCTGGAAAGGAAGTGTATCGCGATGGCGATGTGCAAATTGGTCTCATCAAGGGGTCGGTGGACCCACTTTCGGCGGGCGCCGCATGGGAAATAGACGGCTTGGCCGGCGCCACGCTCACCAGTCGAGGCGTGACTAATTTGGTGCATTTTTGGCTTGGTGAAGACGGCTTTGAGCCATTTTTAAATAACTTGCGAGTAGGGGAAGCCTGATTATGGAGTCCATAAAAGAAACGCTGACCGGGCCTATATTAAAGAACAACCCGATCGGTTTACAAATCCTGGGAATTTGTTCAGCGTTGGCTGTGACCTCGTCCATGAAGGTGACGCTGGTTATGTGTGTAGCGCTCACTGTCGTAACCGCATTTTCCGGAATGTTCATTTCTTCAATTCGCAATCAAATACCGGGAAGTATCCGTATTATTGTTCAAATGGTGGTCATCGCCTCTTTGGTGATTGTGGTAGATCAATTTCTCAAGGCCTACGCATTCACTATCAGCAAACAACTCTCCGTTTTTGTCGGGCTAATAATCACCAACTGTATCGTCATGGGGCGCGCCGAAGCGTTCGCGATGAAAAATCCACCGCTGGCCAGCTTTATGGATGGCATAGGCAACGGCCTCGGATATAGTGTCGTACTCATCGCGGTTGCTTTTTTCCGCGAGGTATTTGGCTCGGGCAAGCTTATGGGCTATGAGGTCCTGCCACTATCAACGGAGGGCGGCTGGTATATACCCAACGGCTTGCTGTTATTGCCGCCCAGTGCATTCTTTTTGATTGGCGGTTTTATCTGGGTATTAAGAAGCGTGCGCAAGGAGCAGGTTGAGGCGCCTGAATTCAAGATTGCCAAGCACACTGCTGTTGGAGAGGGTGTGTAAATGGAAGCCCTGCTGAGTTTGTTTGTACGTTCCATATTTATAGAAAACATGGCGCTCTCATATTTTCTGGGGATGTGTACCTTTCTGGCGATATCCAAGAAGATTCAGGCGGCGCTTAGTCTGGGTATTGCAGTCACCGTGGTGCTGGCGATTACCGTTCCGGTCAACAATCTTATCTATCACTATTTGCTGGCGGATGGTGCCATGGCCTGGGCGGGGCTGCCCGATCTTGATCTAAGTTTTCTCGGTCTGCTTTCCTACATCGGGGTAATCGCAGCCATCGTTCAAATTCTGGAAATGTTCCTCGACAAGTTTATGCCGGCCCTTTACAACACGCTGGGCGTCTTTCTACCTCTTATCACAGTAAACTGCGCGATTCTTGGCGCGGTGCTTTTCATGGTGGAAAGAGATTACGGTTTCACTGAGAGCCTGGTGTTCGGAATTGGTTCAGGGCTGGGCTGGGCTCTTGCCATCGTCGCTCTGGCGGGGATTCGCGAAAAGCTAAAGTACTCTGATATTCCCCAGGGTCTGCAGGGTCTGGGTATCACTTTCATGACCGTTGGTCTGATGGCATTAGGTTTTATGTCGTTTGGCGGCATCGATATCTAGGCGGGGTTGAACTGATATGGAAATGACAATCGTATTTGGCGTCAGCATGTTCACGGTGATGGTGCTGCTGCTTGTGGTTATGATTTTATTTGCCCGTTCGCGCCTGGTCAGTACCGGTGAAGTCAGCATTCTGATAAACGGCGAGAAAACGATTACGGTTCCTGCCGGTGGCAAGTTATTGCAAACCCTCTCCGAGGCTCAGCTCTTTCTTCCCTCTGCCTGCGGTGGTGGGGGTACCTGTGCCCAGTGCAAGTGCATTATCAGTGAAGGCGGTGGTTCGATTCTTCCCACAGAGGAGGGGCATTTCAATCGCCGCGAGGCTGCTGAAGGCTGGCGTCTGAGCTGCCAGACTGCGGTCAAGCAGGATATGAAGATCCAGGTGCCGGACGAAGTTTTTGGCGTCAAGCAGTGGGAGTGCACCGTCGAGTCTAATCCCAATGTCGCCACCTTTATCAAGGAGCTTACGCTGCGCTTGCCCGAGGGGGAGAATGTCGATTTTCTTGCGGGGGGATATGTGCAGCTGGAGTGCCCACCACATCATGTAAGGTTTGCTGATTTTGATGTAGATGAAGAATATCGCGGAGACTGGGACCGTTTTGAATTTTTTAAGTTTGAGTCAGTCGTGGATGAAACTGTCATCCGCGCCTACTCCATGGCGAACTACCCCGAAGAGAGGGGCGTGGTGAAGTTTAATATCCGTGTCGCCACACCGCCTCCGGGTAGCCATGGCATCCCGTGTGGTCAAATGTCTTCCTGGGCGTTTAACCTCAAGCCTGGTGACAAGGTGAAAGTCTACGGCCCCTTCGGTGAGTTTTTTGCCAAGGACACCGATGCGGAGATGGTGTTTATCGGCGGAGGTGCCGGGATGGCGCCGATGCGCTCACATCTATTCGATCAGATGAAACGTCTGCACAGCAAGCGCAAGATTTCCTTCTGGTACGGTGCTCGCTCTTTGCGGGAGTTGTTCTACGACGACGAATACGATCAGCTGGCAGCGGAGAATGACAATTTCCAGTGGCATGTTGCGTTATCAGACCCGCAGCCGGAGGATAACTGGGATGGCTTAACCGGGTTTATCCACAATGTACTTTTTGAAGAGTATCTGAAGAACCATCCGGCACCGGAGGATTGCGAGTACTATATGTGTGGTCCGCCCATGATGAATGCCGCTGTCATTCAGATGCTGACAGATCTGGGTGTTGAGCCAGAGAACATATCGCTTGATGACTTTGGCGGGTAGATATCCCTGGGGTCCCCATGGAAGCCACTCGCAAGGGTGGCTTTTTTGTTTGTTTGCGCTCGTTATTATGTTGGGGGCTATCGGAGGCTGTGCTGAAGGCCCCGCGGTCTTGCAGTTGCAAGGCGACACCATGGGTACGACCTGGCACGTCACTGTCGTTGATGCGCCAGCTGATATCACGTCGGCTGAGCTCCAGCAGGGCATCGAGGTGCGACTTGAAGCGGTCAATCGCAGTATGTCGACTTATCTGGCCGAATCGGAGATTACTCGCTTCAATGCACTTGAAATAGCGTCCTGGTTTGATACATCGCCCGACTTTTTTCATGTACTGACAACTGCGCTGGACGTTGGGCGCAAAAGTGATGGCGCCTACGACATAACTGTAGCGCCGCTGATAGCGCTATGGGGGTTTGGCCCCAATGTTAATATCGAGGTACTGCCTGAGGAGGATGCGATTGCTGCTGCCCTGGCTCGGGTAGGGCAAACTAGACTCGAACTGGACCAGAGTAGGCGCTCAGTAATGAAACAGGTTGACCTGTCCATGGATTTTTCATCCTTGGCTAAGGGTTATGCTGTCGATAAAGTCGCCCAGTGGTTGGCTGATAACGAGGTCAACCGTTTTCTGGTGGAGGTGGGCGGCGAAATGAGAATGTCTGGAATGAGTGCCCGAGAGGACCTTTGGCGTATTGCCATTGAGCAACCTGATAGTAGTACCCGTTCTATGGCGGTGGCACTGCGTCTCACCGATGTTGCTGTGGCCACCTCCGGTGATTACCGAAATTACTTTGAGCTTGATGGTCAGCGCTTTTCGCATAGTATAGATCCCCGTACGGGGTACCCCGTGACACATGATCTGGTATCCGTGACGGTGGTGCACGCGCACGCTATGCTTGCCGATGCCTGGGCTACCGCACTTATAATCCTGGGCACGGAGCGTGCGATGGCAGTAGCGGAAGTACAGCGATTGGCGGTATATTTTATACACCGGACGGAAGAGGGTTACAGTCACAGCCACAGCAGTAGCTTTTCAGCCTATCTCGAGCAAGCAGAATTAGAGAGCCGTCACAGCGCCGGGAATGAAACATGACACTTTTTCTCATCAGTATGTTGGTGATTGGCCTGGTAATGGCTGCTATGGCGGTAGGTGTTATCTTCGGCAGGCCCCCCATTAAGGGCTCCTGCGGAGGGATGGGCGCGCTGGGTGTTGATGCTGCCTGTGATCTTTGTGGAGGAAATCCGCAGCGCTGTGACGAGGAGACCCGCGATGGGATGGTGGGCAAAAATAGCCCCGGCTTGTATTACCCCGCAGACAAATAGACACAGGCTGCCGACATTTGAGTGATCATCACAATTCCGTTAGAAATTACGCGCCTTTTATCGGAATGCGTTACAGCTTCAGTCGCAAGCGTAATCGATTCACGTCAATCGTCTCAACCGTTTCCATGTTGGGCATGGTGCTGGGGGTAACCAGTCTTATTGTTGTGCTGGCTGTTATGAATGGCTTCGCGGGTGAGCTGCGCGGTAGAATTCTTGCATTGGTGCCACACGGTTACATAGAAAGCAGTGAGGGGAGTATCACTTCCTGGCGCGAATTGGCAAAGCAGGTTGAAAGTAATGCCGATGTTGTTGCGGTATCGCCCTACATTACCGAAAAAGCCATACTGGCACATGGGATATCGCAGCGAGGCGCAGCGCTGACTGCAGTATCGCCCGACCTGGAAAGCAAGGTGTCGGGTCTTAACGATGCCATGACTGCAGGCAGTCTGGAAAGCCTCAAAGGCGAGGGCTTCAACGTTATTCTGGGATCCACATTGGCGCGTATGTTAAATGTGGTGCCCGGAGACAGTATCGATGTCACAGTGCCCCGATTGACCGTTACCCCTTTGGGCGTCTTTCCCCGCAGTAAACGTCTGCTCGTTACGGGTTTGTTTGAAATTGGTGCGCAGGCGGATGCCTATCAGGCTTATGTGTCATTGCACACCGGACAGAAGCTTATTGGAAGCAAGGGCCGTGTAGACGGCCTGCAAGTTAAAACGCTCGCACTTTTTGAAGCGCCGCGGGTACTGGCTGCGCTGGCGACACAACTCGAAGATGGGTATAGCGTGAAAGATTGGAGCCAGACCCAGGGCTCGCTATTTCGCGCCGTTAAACTGGAGAAGCTGATGGTTAGTCTCCTGTTGCTGAGTGTAGTGGCAGTGGCTGCCTTTAACATCGTGTCGACCCTGGTAATGTCTGTGGCAGAAAAACGTCGGGATATAGCAGTGCTGCGCACCATGGGCGCCCGGGCTGGGGGCATTATGGCTATTTTTGTCGCTCACGGATTGGCACTTGCCGCCGTGGGTATTTCTGTCGGTGCACTGATCGGCGTACTGCTGGCGCTGAATATTGCGGACTTAACTGCGTTTGTGGAACGTACCCTGGGGATGAAGCTGTTTGACCCTTCTGTGTACTTTATCAGCGAACTCCCATCTGATTTGAAGTGGATCGACGTAGCTTTGGTGGTGTCCTCTTCTTTGGTGTTGAGTTTGCTAGCAACGCTTTATCCTGCCTGGCGTGCTGCCAGCATCGCTCCTGCGGAGGTTTTGCGGTATGAGTGACGTAGTCCTTGAGTGTGAGGACCTTTCCCGGGTCTATGAAGATGGCGATAAATCCGTCACGGTATTGCGCGGTGCCAATTTGACTTTGCTCGCTGGGGAAAAAATCGCCGTAGTGGGTTCTTCGGGATCCGGAAAGTCCACTTTGCTCAATTTGCTTGGCGGCCTTGATCGCCCCAGTACTGGTAAGGTGTTAATGGGCGGTAGGGATTTGTCTGTACTCGATGAGAAAACGCTCTGTCGGGTGCGCAATACTCAGTTGGGTTTCGTGTATCAGTTTCATCATCTGTTGCCGGAATTTGATGCCAGGGAAAATGTGGCCATGCCTTTGCTCATTGGCGGCACTGCTCGTAGCGAGGCATGGCAGACCGCTGCGCAGATTTTAGAGAGGGTGGGGATGTCGCATCGCCTGACGCATCGCCCTGCGCAACTATCCGGCGGGGAACGACAGCGGGTTGCGATTGCCCGGGCGCTGGTAGCCCGGCCTGACTGCGTGTTGCTGGATGAACCCACGGGCAACCTTGATCCACATTCTGCTGCACAGGTTTTGGCATTAATCGACGAGCTCGGCCAGGACTCAGCTTCGTTTGTGGTGGTGACACACGATCCAGCCATCGCAGCCCATATGAATCGGACCCTTGAGCTGCGCGACGGAATATTGCAGGCCCTGAATTGACCCACGCCGAGCGACTCCGGGTTGCGCTGCGCTATACCTTTGCATTCGGGCAGGGGCATTTGTCCGCTTTTTTGTCATCTCTTTCAATGTTGGGATTGGTTCTGGCAATCAGTCTGCTCATCGTCGTGCTGTCGGTTATGAACGGATTTGATAAGGAGATGCGCGAACGAATTCTTTCGTTGGTGCCACATATAACATTGTATTCACAGGCTGAGCTGGCAGACTGGCGCACTGAGCTTGAAATAATTAGGCGCCATCCCGATGTGGTAGAGGCCGCACCCTTCGCGGAATTCGATACGCTGATTATGCGTGGGACCGATATTGAAACGGCAAAGGGTATCGGATTGGATCAGCACGAGGAGGCGACGTTTTCGCGTCTGATGCAATATACCGAGTCAGGTAATCCAGAACTTTTCCGCGACCAGACAGATGGACTGATTCTAGGGGCCGGCGTCGCTAACCGACTCGGTGTATCCGTTGGCGAGCGTCTAACCCTGGTTGTTCCTGGCGTAAATCGTGGTGGAAATTCGGCTCCCACCCGGTTTGAAACAGTGCAGCTGAGCGCCATTTTAAACACCGGAACTGAATTGGATCAGGCTCTTGCCGTGGTGCACCTGGCGTTGGCCTCAGATTTGGCAGGTCTGCAGGATCAGGTCAGCGGTTTTCGAGTCTCTACGAAAGAATTGTTTAACGTACAGAGTGTCGCCTGGAGTTTACTCGATACGTTGCCGCCGGGTTTTTACAATACACACTGGATGATGACACATGGCAATCTTTACGCTGCGATACAACTGTCGCGCGATCTGATTTCGATTCTCCTTTTTTCAATTATTGCGGTTGCCGCATTCAATGTCGTTTCTTCGCTGGTGTTAGTTGTTCTCGATAAGCAGGGCAACATAGCGATACTGCGCACCATGGGTGCAACCGGCGCTGATATAGCCTGGATCTTTGTGTTACAGGGCGCAATGATCGGCCTGGTAGGGGTGTTGCTGGGCAGTGTGCTGGGCGCGCTCGGGAGTTTGGCAGTGCCGGGGTTCGTCAGCTGGTTGGAACAACTTTTGGGATTACGATTCCTCAATACCGACGTCTACCCGGTATCGTTTCTGCCGGTGGATCTATTAGCCAGCGATTTGTTGACGGTGGGCGCTGTCGCACTGCTAATGTGTGTCACAGCAGCTATTTATCCCGCCAGGCGAGCAGCCAAAATGGCGCCGGCATTAATCCTTAATCAGGATCGCTAAGCGCCCTGCTAGCGCGCAGCCTTTTGCGTTCCTGCCAGTGGTGCGCGACCTGCCAGCGCCACAACTGGTTGATGATAAAATACCCCAGACAACCAAAAAATAGCCCGCAAATCAGGCAGCCCAGTAAAAATGGCTTCCAGATGACGATTAGCCCATTGGCCAGCCAATGGAAGCTAACCTCAAAAGCGATGTCCTGTAGTGGTGCACCAACAATCATGGCGCCGACTTTGTAGGCCAGAAAAAAAATGGGCGCCATGGTGATCGGATTGGTGATAAATACTAGGCCTACTGACAGGGGCAGGTTGCAACCTAAAAGGACTGCCATGGCCGCCGCAACAATCGTTTGACCGGGAATCGGCATAAACGCTACGAACAGTCCAACAAAGAAAGCCATTGATGCGGAGTAACGATTGATATGCCAGAGATTACTGGCATAAACCCAATTTCCGAGTATACGCAGTGCTTTCACCTTCTGAATTCTCGCCGGGCTGGGAACAATAAGTTTTAGAAAATTCTTCGGCATTAGAGAGTGGTCGAAAGTGACCTTTCATCTGCTGGAAGGCTGTGATTGACTAGCTGTTGTGTACTCAGTTTCACTGGATTGCACTGACCGCTGTGACGAGAGATAGAAAAGTTATTATGCGCCAACCGCGCTGACTTTCAAACTCGAAATCCTGCGTAGCCACTCAGCGACAGTTTAGAGGCCGCCCAATGCAATCATGGATGATTGGCATGGTTTCCGGGACAATATTTGCCGGTACATGGCCGGTTTTGCCTCCCTGGCCACTGTTGGTCCCGCTCGCCTTGCTGTCAATGGGCGTGCTCAGGGTTCAATGGTGGGTTACGAGAGTCCTTTGCGGTGTTTGCTGTGGCTGTTTTCTGGGTCTGGCCTACGGTACCGTTTTGTTAGATCAGCGACTGGTCGCCGATTGTGTCGGTACTCCCTTGACGGTGGAAGGGCAGATTATCTCCCTGCCGGTTGTTAGTGAAATACGTGGTGGGGTCCCGCGTCAGCGGTTTGAGTTTTCGGTTAACGAGATCTCCCCGGCGCGCTGCCTCGGCCCGTCTAAACTGATGCTCTCCTACTATGGTGACGACACCCTTCTGCCTGGTGAAAACTGGCGGTTTGACGTTAAGTTAAAAAAACCCTGGGGGCTGTCGAACCCGGGCTCCTACAATATCCAGGCGTGGTTTGCCCAAGAGGGTATCGATGGTGTTGGCAGTGCAAAGGGCAAAGGCCTGCACCAACGTTTACCATCGGATCAATTCTCTATTTATGGTTACCAGCGAGTGCGTTGGGCCATTAGCGAACAAATAGGCCAACTGGGGCTGAAGCCTGATGTTATGGCGATGCTGCGCGCCCTTACTGTGGCTGATCGCAGTGGTATTGGCCCCGACCTATGGCGCTTGCTGCAACAGTATGGCGTCAACCACTTGTTGGTGATCTCCGGCTTGCACGTCGGCCTAGTAGCAGCAGCAGGATTTTTGTTGGGTGGTGTGTTTGTGCGTTTGTGTTTCCCGATGGGATTGACGGGAAACTGGTTGCCGTCGGTGTGTGCACTTCTGTTAGCCACTGCGTATGGAGCGCTGGCGGGATTCTCGCTCCCGGTGCAGCGCGCCCTGTGCATGCTGTTGTGTTTTGTTGCGGCGAGTCTGACAAGCCGTAGCAGTGGTCCCTCGAACAATCTGTTATTGGCTGCAACTGTAGTGTTAGTGATGAATCCATTGGCGGCATTGGGTAGTGGGTTTTGGTTGTCGTTCGGCGCTGTTGCGGCGCTGTTATGGCTAGCGCAGTGGCAACGGGGCGCGGGCGCACTCCGTCGACTTTTGGGTACCCATGGTTTTATGTCTTTGGTGATGTTGCCGCTGGGCGCGTTATTCTTTGGCGGGGCTAGTCTGGTTGCTATGCTGGCTAATTTATTGATGATTCCCCTGGTTGGCATGGTCGTTGTTCCGCTGAGCCTGATGGCAGTCGTTAGTTCTCTGTGTGGGTGGGCGGTGGCATCCGATCTCTGGAATCTGGCCGGCTGGCC
>TARA_R110002072_G_scaffold242564_15_pt1 | contig 15593 bp, 11 predicted proteins | sample TARA_R110002072 | Tara Oceans TARA_R110002072 (sample SAMEA4397118) | marine metagenome | biome: Polar Biome; feature: [SRF] surface water layer (ENVO:00010504); material: water (ENVO:00002006), including particulate matter (ENVO:01000060) such as... | depth 5 m | reverse complement strand
CCGTCCACGAAAGGGACGGGCCGCCTGCCGAGTGGCCTGGACCTGTCAGGAGGGGTCAGGCAGCCTGCTCGGCAATCTCGTCAGTTCCTTCGCCGTTGACTGCCTCATCTCCTTCATGGTCGGCCAATTCGACTACTTCCGAACCGGCGAAACGCATGATCGAAGGCACCCATGCCTGCGCCCGTTCCTTAACCTCGGGCTCGCCAATGAAGTTGCCCGAGAAGATGCGTTCGGCAGCGCTCGCAAGCTCAGCCTTCTTCGAGTCAGCGTAGCGACTGACCAAATCGGGACCACCGGCGGCATCGAGCGCTTCGAGCGTGCGGGCCTTGGCCACCCTGTCGAAGTAATTCGCCGCCGTGGGACGCCACCAATGCGCAGTCTCGATTTCGAGGAGCGAGCCGAGCGCCTCGTGCAGTGGCACCGAGCGCTCACCGTCACAGGCAAGGCTGGCAACCAGCGTGCGAGAAACAACATGGCCGAGCCAGGCCGAGCGCGCCTCGTCAGACAGTGCCCGGAACCTGGCAAATCGCTCGACGTCGTTTTCGCCAGCACGCCAGCTTTCATCGAGCGAGCCGGTAAACTCGGCCAGAGCAGCACTTGCCGGCGCATCCTTGGCCTCGAACCCGGTAACCGGGCCGGACGCCATTGAGCCGACAAGCGTCGACGCTTTCTTCGCATGCCAATCGTGTCCATCGGCATCGGCAAGCGTGAAGACCATGAAGTCGAGCGCGAGTGCCGGATCGTTCGCGAGATGGATCGCCAGGATGTCGCGGCGTTGCATCGCGAGTTCATCAAGCAGGCGCTGCGACAATGAGCTCCCCTTTGGCTTCGCCGTTCCGGATTCCTCGACTGCCTCGACCACACCTTCGTCGGTGATGACCTCGGTCTTGGTGTAGTACTGCGGGACCAATGTCGGCTCGCCATTGCGCGAGAGGACTAGGAAGGCACCGGCCTCGGATTTCAGTTCGTCGGCGAGTACCGGCGGCCGGTCATTGAGCGCGCGCATGGCGCGGTCGATGACGACGAGTTCCTGTTCGGCCTTGGCGACCTCGTCCTTGTCGCTGTCTTCGTCTTCGAGCACGGCGGCGACGCGGTCGTAGTCGGCCTCGAGCTCGCCGAGCTCCTGCGCTTCCTGTTCGGTCATCGGCGCAGGCTCGCAGGGCAAGCGACCGAGAACTTCGACGAGGTCATGGCTGACGTAGTTGCCAAGCGTCGGGCGCACCCAGGCAAGGCCAAATTCGAGCGCGGCCTTTTCTGCGGCTTCGTCCATGGCCTTATGCGAGAGGTCCTCGAGCAGCGTGACGTCGATCCAGCTCTCGCTGGCGTCATCGTCAAACAGTTCGCGCTCGATCCGACCACCTGCGGCGAGGTAGGCATCGCGTCCGACCAGCACCGCGCGCGGATCGGAGCCACGAACAGTTGCGTCGAGCACCATGCGGCGGATCGTGTCGGGCGTGATCTGGTACCAGGCGTCCTGCAGCTCGGCATAGACATGCGCCTGGCGCTCCACGTCGGAGATCGCGCCGTAGGCCTTGGCCATGTCGAGCGTGATTGTGCCTTCGGCGAGCGCTTCGAAAACGCAGGGCGCGAGACTTGCCAGGCGCAGGCGTCCTTCGACGAAACGGACGGTGAGGCCGAAGCGGCGCGCCACGTCTTCGGTGGTAGCCCCTGCCTCGATGATGGAAGCGAAGGCCTGCGCCTCGTCGGCCGGATTCATCGCGAGACGCTGGAAGTTCTCGGCAAGGCTGGCTTCGCGCACTTCGCTTTCTTCGCCTTCGATGACGAGGCAGGTGACCTCGTGGTTCTCGGGCAAGGTACCCTCTTCGGCCAGCGCCTGCAGTGCGGCGAGCCGGCGACCGCCGGCCTCGACCTCGAACTTGCCGCGCTTTCCTTTGCGCACGACGAGGTTCTGCAGCAGGCCTCGCGCAGCAATGTCTGTCCGCAGCTGGAGGTCGGCGAGGACATCGCTCGACTTGCGAACGTTGCGCGGGCCCGGAACGAGCTTCTTCAGGGGGATCGACTGAATCATGGGTGTTCTCCTGATGGAATGAAGGCGCAGGTGAGGATCACGAGGCCCACAAGCCCAAAGGGCTCCCTCCGCTCTCATTCTGAGATTGGGGTCTGCCCGAGGGATCAGGCGGCGAGCGCAGGGAGGACCGATGAGGCTCTCGACACCGGGACGAACAGGCGCGTGCGGTAGCGGATGATCTCGGTGAAGCAGCCTTTGCCCTTGTACCAGTCGAGCCGATCGGGCGAGAACCCGGTCAGTTCAAGCCGCTGTTCGCCGCCGACCAGCGAGCGCTTCACGGTGAGTGGATCATGGCTAGCAAGGCCCATCGGTTTGCCGCTGGCGATGACGAGGTTGCCGATCTGCTCAGGCGCCGGTCCGGTAACTCCGGAAAGACCAAAGGTCTCGGCGATTGCGGCGAGATCGATATCGAGCACTTCACGCCCAATGATCGACTGGCCGTCCTCGGCAACGAGCCGGGTGACGCGGACATGATCGCCAGGCAGGCGCTTCCAGACCGGAAGCAGCAGTCCAGTGGCGAGATGGACGCGCTCGGTTACCGGTGACTTGGCCGCTTCCTCTTCCTCGGCACGCCAGACCCTCGTGAATGCGGTGACGCCAATTTCTTCCCAATGGCTTTCAGCGAGTGCCTCAAGCGTCCAGTTCGCGGACTTGAGCGGGCGCAGAAGGCGTCGGCGTTCGATCACGGCCCCGTCGTCGGCTATGAGACGCCGGGCTGGAACCGACAGTGCGACCTTGCCGGAGCGCGCATTGTGCATCGGGACCGCGTGCGGGCTGCCGATCTCGTGCATCCGCACCAGGCGCTGCAATCGCAGAGGCCTAAGATGCTTGGTCACTTCGAGCGAGACGAGGCAGGTCTCGGCTCCGGTCACGGGGTCGGTGCGCAGGAGTTCATCGGCGAGGACCTCGAAATTATCGACCCTAACGGTTTCCAGTCCCTGGTCGAGCGTTCCAGCCTCGCGCGCGGCTTCAATCCGCGCTTCGACGAGGCCGAGATATTCATCGAATATGGCGTTCTGGAGCGCAATCGGCAGCGCAAGGATGCGGTTTAGCCAGCGCTGGATCGTGGGGAGATTGTCGGTCAGCCCGCCATCGGGGTTTTCGAGCCGGAGGCCGGTGCGCTCGACGAAGTTGCCAAAGGTGGTGGCTTCGAGCTTGCCGTCATAGAGCAGCTGGAACCAGCGGCTGAGCGCGTCGCGCGCATAGTCGCTTTCAAGATTGTCTGCAGGGTCGAACAGGTTCTGCCCGCCGGTCTGCCGCTGGCCGCGCGTCAACGCGCCAAGGGCATCGAGCCTGCGTGCAATGGTCGAGATGAAGCGGCGTTCGCCCTTCACGTCGGTGGTTACCGGTCGGAAGAGCGGGGCCGAGGCCTGGTTGGTGCGGTTGGTACGGCCAAGACCCTGGATCGCGTTGTCGGCGCGCCAGCCCGGCTCGAGCAGGAAATGAACCCGGCGCTGCTGGTTTCTGCAGCCAAGGTCGGCATGGTATGATCGACCCGTGCCGCCTGCGTCCGAGAAGACCAGGATGCGCTTGGTTCCTTCCATGAAGCTTTGCGCTTCGGCGACATTGGCGCTGGGGCTTCGCCGTTCGAGGCGTTGCTGACCATCGCGGCCCAGGACAAGCCTGCGGGTCCGGCCTGTGACTTCGGCCACCGACTCGGTCCCGAAGTGCTCGATGATCGCGTCGAGCGCAGTGGCGATGGGCGGCAGCGCGCAGAGCTGCTCGATCAGCGCATCGCGCGCGGCAATGGCGCGCGGGCAGAGAACGGGGTTGCCCTCCTCGTCGCTCATTGCCTCGGAGCGAAGATTGCCATCCTCGTCGGCGAAGACCTGCATCAGCCGGACCGGAAAACTCTTGGAAAGGTAGTCGATGACGTATTCACGCGGGGAAAGGTCGATATCGAGCGCTCCGCGCTCTTCCACGGTAAGGTCGGCAAGGCGCCGGTCGAGCATGGCCTCGGCGGTCGAGACCAGCTGCACGACAACCGAATGGTTTTCGCCAAGCGCTACTTCCATCGCGGGGATCAGGCTCGGCAATTTCATCGAAAGCAGGAGCTGGGCAAAGAAGCGCTGCTTGGTGCCTTCGAAGATCGATAGCGCCGCAGCCTTGGCATTGCGGTTGAGCGTGTCGCCGCTGTCCTCGTCGACCACGCGGGTTGCTTCGAGCGCCGCTTCGAGGTTGCGGTGAATGATCGCCCAGGCCTCGGCATAGGCGTCATAGATCCGTACCTGTGCTTCGGTCAGGCTATGTTCGAGGATCTCGTACTCCACCCCGGCGAAGGATAGCGCACGGGCAAGGTAGAGTCCCTGGGCCTTGAGGTCGCGGGCGACGAGTTCCATCGCCGCAACGCCGCCAGCGCGGATCTCGGTCATGAACGCCTCGTGGGTCGGAAAGGCGGTCTCGGGTCCCCACAGGCCAAGCCGGGAGGTGTAACCAAGGTTCGCAATATCCGAAGCGCCAGTGGCAGACGCGTAGAGCACCCGGGCGCGCGGGAGATGGTTCTGCAGCCGGAGGCCCACCATACCCTGTTCGGAGCCCTTAACCTTGCCGCGAGTAGAGGTGCCCCCGAGCGCATTGGCCATGGCATGGGCTTCGTCGAAGGCGATCACGCCGTCGAAATCCTCGCCGGCCCAGGCAAGGATCTGGTCAAGCCGCGTATCCTCGGCGCGGCCCGAGCGCAGCGTCGGATAGGTGACGAAAAGGATGCCTTCGGACATCGTTACGGGCTGGCCGAGCTTCCAGCGCGAGAGCGACTGGAGATCGAGCGGTAGTCCGCCAAGCGCTTCCCAGTCGCGGCGTGCATCTTCAAGCAGCGCCTCGTTCTTGGTGATCCAGACATGCCGGCGCTCGCCTGCAAGCCAGCGGTCCATGATGACCGCTGCGATCTGCCGTCCCTTGCCCGCTCCGGTCCCGTCGCCAAGGAAGAAGCCTTGGCGGTAGGTGTGCCCATCTTCGGACAGCTCCAAGGAGGTGGCTTCCTGGCTGACCTTGAACTGACCTGGAAGATCACGCGAAAATGCCTGGGCAGCGTAAACGAGTGTCTCGCACTGCGCTTCGGACAGCAGGCCATCGGCCTGCCAATCTGCGGGAAGGCGCGGGCAAACATCGGGCTGCGGTGCCGCGACCGAACCCATGGCGACCGATTCCACGAGCGGGGTGGGATGGACCGGCGCATCTTCGAAGGCGATGCGGCTGGGCCGGTAAGGCAGGTAGATGCCTGCCTGTTCGGGCACAGGCGCGGGGTCGGCGAGGACCGAATAGGCAAGGTCGATCGCATTCGCAGTGGCTGGTGTTGTCGCTGCAAACGGCGCCACCGGCCGGATCGGCGCGCGATGCGTTGAAGTCTTACCAACGAGGCGCACTGGCTTGCCGTCTGGCAGGCGATGGAGGCTAGCGGAGGTTCGCGCTCTTGGCGGCAGCTCCGTGACAAGCTCGTGTAGCGCGATCAGGTCGCAGGTATCTCCGGTGATCGTGGGCGAGGACGCATTCGACGTCGTGTCAAACACGATTAGGCGAACGGCAATTCCCGTCCCTGTCCGGCGAAACATCTGCTCCAAGCGGACATTGAGCAGGAGCGACGCTCCGCCATGTGCCTCGGCGAAAGTGGAAGCATTGAAGCCGTCGGGCATGATGGTGACAATCCTCGCCCCATCTGCAGCGGCCCGGATTGCACTGCGCAGGTGGCGCTGCGCCGTCTCACCATCCTTGCCGCGTTCCTGGCTGTGGGCAAACGGCGGGTTCATCAGCACGGCCGACGGAACAGGGCCGCGAAGCAGGTCGGCGATCAGTTCCCCGTCATGCGCAGTGATCATGGCCGAAGAGAAGATATGGGCCAGACCGTCTCGTCTTGCCGGATCGATCTCGTTGAGGAGCAGCGAAGCATTCTGGAGGCAGCCCCAGAGAGCGAGGGCGCCATTGCCTGCGGACGGTTCGAGGAGTGTGTCTTGCGCGCAGACAGCTGCAGCCTTCGCCATCAGCCAGGCCAGCATCGGCGGGGTCGAGAACTGCTGGAGCTCTACCTGTGCTTCGCTACGCACATGCCGCGGCGGCAAGGCTGCTTCGATCCAGTCAAAACGCGCTTCAGCTTCGTGCACGTTCGTCGCCAGATCGATCCGTGACGACTTTCGCAGCCAGAGCAGTGCGCCGATCTCGACCGCATTGTTGTAGTCGTCGATCGTCCAGGCACCCCCCCAGTCCAGAACACCGGTCTCTTCGGTGAACAGCCCGGAAATGTCGACGCGTGTGAGATGACGTCCTGCGGCAAGAAGAGCGGCAATCCTGGTGCCGATGGCGAAGGCCAGGGACACTGCCGGCATCTGCTCGCCGGTTGGAAACAGGTCTGATTGAAACATGGCAATTCGTCCTCCTGATGAAGGCATCGGGACACGCCCTCTGCCGGATCAGGAATTCGAGAAGCCCTCTCTCCTCTACCGCGCCGCTTTGCGGCGCAGCCATGCTGTCAGTTCATCGTTCCAGTCGGTATCGTGGGAGGATGGCTTGCGGACCTGAATCGTCCGCCCATCGCGTGCATAGGCGGCCAGGCCACGCGACGCAGCCAGCTCGCCGCCAGCATCGTGATCGACGAAGAGATGAAGCTCGGTCACGCTCCCAGGCACGCTGATGAGACCGAAGCGCTCATTGCCCAGGGTCGCCCAGACGGGAATGCCGGTGAGAGCATGGGCCGACATCGCGCTCTCGACCCCCTCGGCAAGGCCAAGCTTGCCGGAAACTGGAGTGAAGAGACGAACAGCAGCTTCACCGAGCGCGCCGAGCGCGCGTTTCGGCTTTTCGAAAGCGGCCTTGGCATTGCCCGAAAGGAAAGTGCGGTGGATGGCGATCGGGCCCTCGTCGAGGCTGACTGCCGCGATCATGGCGGGCAGAAAGCGGGTCCGTCCTTTCGGGCCAAGCGGCGTTCGCGGATGAAAGCGGAGCGCCGGAGATGCGGCCAGGATGCAGCGGCTCTCAAGATATGCCTTTGCCGGACTGGCACTCAGTGGCTGTGCATCGCGCCAGATCCTCAGTGCCGCCGCCGAGGGTTTACGGGTGCTGGTCGGTTCGGGTTCGTTGGTGATCGCAGAAGCTGAAAAAAGCGCCCGTGCTTCGAAACCTTCACGCGCCAGAGCAGCCAGCACGCTCTGCTGATCGCATCCCGCGAAACAGTGGAAGAGGATGGCCTGTCGGCCGAGCGACACACCGAGTGACGGCGTGCGGTCATCATGCGCGGGGCAACAGGCCATGCCCTTTGTGCCGGACCATTTGCCCCCTCGCGATTCGCAAATGCGGCGGGCGGTCTCGGCAAGCGACCGGTTGGGATGAGTTTGGACAGACAGGGACATGCGAGCTCCTCAGCATGCAAAGTGGCCCCCTCATCAGCGTTACTCTCCTCTCCCAACGGCAGGCATTCGCGGCTTTCCTACAGGCGCATGTTCTTATTATGTTCTCTTTCGATTCGAATCAATGGAGCACTAATCGAGATGACCTCTCTCAATCGTCTGACCGCGTTAGCGGTCGCCTGCCTAGGGATGATCGCGACCTCCTATCAGCAAGTGCGCGCCCAGGATTTCACCTTGTTCGAGCACGCGATCGTTCCGCCGAAGACGGACCAGCAGCCGGCAAGGGAATATCTGCCTGCAATCTACCAGGCCGAGCCAGCAAATGTATCCTACCGGGAAGGCCTGTATATGGCGGCGATAGCCGAGGCTGAGCGCCGTTACGGGCTTCCGACCAACCTGCTTCGGGCTCTTATCTGGGCTGAGTCCCGCTTCAATCCGATGGCTGTGAGTCCAGCCGGTGCTGCCGGGCTGGCGCAGCTTATGCCGGCCACGGCGCGAGAACTGGGCGTCCGGAACCGTCATGACCCTCTTGCATCGATCGACGGTGGCGCCAGGTACCTTCGCGATATGTTGGACCGGTTCGACGCGGTCCACCTGGCCTTGGCTGCTTACAATGCGGGCCCAGGTGCCGTCTCCCGATCACGCGGCATTCCCAGCAACGGTGAAACACCGCAATATGTCCGGTCCGTGTTGGGACGTTGGCAAGCAATTGGTACGTACAATTGACGAAACTGCCTGATTTCCGGCTATTGTCTGAAATCATGTGCCGGAATGAAGACGGACAACGCTAGTGAATAAGACCTCCGGTGAGCCGTTCGACTTTCGCAAGGCGTTGAAGGCACAAAAGCGCCGGAAGCTGAGAAAGGAGATCGCATTGGGTTTGGGAGCATTCGCGATCGTATTTGCTGGAGGGGTGCTGGCACTCAACTGGCCAGTCCATGATGCCAGCCTTGCTAACGACGATCAGCAGCCTCAGGCCTTATTCCAGCAAGCGAGCTCCCCACAATTCGACGTCTGCGGATCGATCCGGCGCACATGCGTCGTGGATGGAGATACTTTCTGGCTTAATGGCGTGAAGATCCGGATTGCCGACATCGACACTCCCGAGATCAGCGAGCCTCGCTGCGACTATGAGTATCAACTCGGCATGCGTGCGACGTACCGCCTTGTCGAATTGCTCAATGACGGGCCCTTTGAACTGACGACTATCGGGAGCAGAGATGAGGATCAGTACGGTCGCAAATTGCGGGTTGTAACGCGCGGCGGCCGCTCGCTTGGCGATCAGCTGGTCAGCGAAGGGCTGGCGCGGACCTGGACCGGGAGACGTGAGCCATGGTGCTGAACCGCGATCAGGAATTGTGGGCCGTCGCACTCTGGGTCGAAAAGAACCATGGCGAAGAGGGAACCGCTTATATCGCGCAGCAAATCCAGCGGCTATCCAACGAAGGGGACGAGGCAGGCATAGCAACGTGGAAGACTGTTGCTGAACGCTTCGATCAACTAAGCTGCCAAAGCTCTACGAACTGAGGCTCGGCACGATGCGGAATTGGCTTCGGATCTGGGGCATCAGAATTGAGTTCGCCGTGCTGGCGTCAGTGTCCCTGATAGGGCTGATCCTGAGCCTTCAATCCTGCATTGGCTGAGAAGAAATTCGATCTCCCGATCAACCCTTCGCAAACTTCCCCATGATGACCTTTCCTCCTGTCCGCAGCTCATCGAGGTAGTCGCTCCACCATTGAGCCATTCGCACGCGCTCGTCCCAATGCATGCCGCGATGGTAGATGCCACGCACAACATTGCTGTCGCCATGTGCCAGGGCACGCTCGATCGCGTCGGGATTCCAAAGGCCCGACTCGTTCAGGAATGTCGATGCTGTCGCCCGGAGTCCATGAGCGGTGACTTCTTCCTTCGAATATCCCATGCGACGGAATGCGGCATTGAGCGTGTTTTCACTCATGGGACGCTTGGAGCTGCGCGCAGATGGGAAAACATATCCTTCGCGGCCGAGCATCTCGGCCAGATCAGTGAGATAGCCTCTAACCTGCTTGGAAAGCGGGACAGCATGCGCTCGGCGCGCTTTCATTTTACCGGCAGGGATCTTCCAGACCCCATCGACGAGGTCGATCTCATCCCATTCGGCGTGCCGGAGTTCGCCGGGGCGTACGAACACATGCGGCGCTATCTGCAAAGCTAACTTCGTCACCATGTAGCCAGTGAAGTCGTCGATTGCGCGCAGCAGTCCGCCTAGCTCGGTGGGCTCGAGGATTGCTGCATAATGCGTGGCTCTCGGCGTTACGAGAGCGCCCTTCAGCATACTGGTCGGATCGGATTTGCAGCGGGTGGTAGCAACACCGTATCGAAACACGCGGCCTGCGAACGAGCGGCATTTCTTCGCAGTCTCGTGCTTACCAGTGGCTTCCAGTCGTTTGAGAGGAGCCAGGACTTCGAACGGCTCGATCTCGTCGATGGGTCTGTTCCCGATGGCAGGCGCAAGCTTGTCGAGGAAATAGTTGGCCTTGACGATCGTGCCATCGGCGCGGCCATTCTGGACCATCATCTGCTCAATATATTCACGTGCGACTGCCTCGAACGTCTGTGCAGAAAGGAACTCCGCGCGGATTTTCCGCTTCCGCTTCTCAAAAGCCGGGTCGCCCCCTGAAGCAACTGCTCGTCGTGCCTCGTAGGCCGCGTCTCGCGCTTGCTTGAGGCTGATGTCGGGATAGCTGCCGATGCAGAGCTTCTTTTGCGCGCCGCCCATCCGGTATCGGAATCGCCAAAGTTTGCCGCCGGTCGGCGTGACCTCAACATATAGGCCGCGCTCATCGGTTACCTTGTACGGCTTATCTTTGGGCTTGAGTGCGCGGAGGCGAGTATCTGTCAGCGGCATGTGGGGGCCTTTTCATCTGGGCCTTTGCGAAACGGCCTCAAAAGGCCCACAAAAGTGTCTGGAACCCCCGAGAACAGGCGGGACGATCCGGAACGATCCAAGGGCCAAATCCCTAGGATTTCTGCGGGTTTTATAGATTATTTGGGAGAACGTGAGAAGAACAAATGGTGCCCAGAAGAGGACTCGAACCTCCACGACCTTGCGATCGCCAGCACCTGAAGCTGGTGCGTCTACCAATTCCGCCATCTGGGCACGTTTGCAGCAAGCCGGTCGTCTTGGTCCGGTGCCGTCGGTAGGCGCGGGCCACTAGCGAAGGGGGGCCATGCTTGTCAATCGACTTCGCGCCGCCTCCCTCTGTTCCCGCCACTCGCCGACCTGCGGTGCGGAACGCTTGCGAGCGCGGCGTGCTTGCGGCTAGAGGCGAGCGGGTCAATCCAACGAAGGACGAGCATGGCGAGCAAGAGCGCGTTGAACGGTAAACTCGTGGTGCTGATGGGCGGGAGCGGCTTCATCGGCAATTACGTCGCGCAGGCGCTGCTCGCGCGCGGAGCGCGGCTGCGCATCGCCAGTCGCCATCCCGAGCGCGCCTTCAACCTCAAGCCGCTCGCCAATCTCGGGCAGCTCCAGTTCGCCCGCTGCGATGTCACCGATCGCCGCAACGTCGATGCCGTCATCGCGGGCGCGGATGCGGTGGTCAATCTGGTGGGCAGCTTCTCGGGCGATCTGAAGCAGATCATGGGCGCGAGCGCGGGCTGGATGGCCGAGGCCGCCGCAGCCACCGGCAGCGCCGCCTTCGTCCATGTCAGCGCGATTGCCGATCAGCCGGCGGGCGCCCCCGAAATCGAATACGCCACGGCCAAGAAGCTCGGCGAGCAGCGCGTGCAGGAGGCCTTCCCGCAGGCAACCATCCTGCGGCCCTCGATCCTGTTCGGCAAGGACGACGCCTTCCTGTCGATGTTCGCGGGGATGATTCGCTTCGCGCCGGTGTTGCCGGTGTTCGGGCCAGATGCCGAGCTGCAGCTGGTCTATGTCGACGATGTCGCCGAAGCGGTCGCGGTGGCGCTGGAGAATCCCGGCGCGCACGGCGGTCGGATTTTCGAGCTGGGCGGGCCCGAGACGCTGACCATGATGGAGATCAACCGCCGGATCGCCGCCGCCCAGCGGCGCAAGCGGCGGTTCCTGGCGATGCCCGACGGCGTCTCGGGCGCCTTCGCGGCGCTCCCCGGCACGCCGATGGGCAAGGATCAGTGGGAACTGCTCAAGCAGGGCAGCGTGGTCTCCGGCCAGCATCCCGGCTTCGAGCAGCTGGGGATCACGCCCAAGCCGCTCGACCTTTTCCTCGACAAATGGATGGTCCGCTATCGCCGCCAGGGCCGCTTCTCGGATCGCGCCCTGCCCTGATCTGCGGCTCGTCCGCTACGGGCGTCAGGCCTCCTCCGGCGTGTTCCCGTCCAGCGTGTTCCCGCCTGCCGTGCCCCCCTCCGGCGGGCTGGAGGGCGAAATCAGCGCCACCGGTTCGACCAGCAGTTCCGAGCCGTCGCTGCCGGTGATCCTCACCCGCTCGCCGACTGGCGTATCGGGTCCGCGCGCGATCCATTCGCTGTCGCCGACCTTGACCCGGCCGCTGCCCGAGACGATCGCCTGCGTGACCAGCGCGGTCTGCCCGGTCATCCGTCCGCCGCGGTTGTTGAGCAGCGGGTCCGAGCTGACGATCGGGCGATCCTTGAGCATCCGCCGCGCCGAGAAGGCGAAGATCAGCGAGAGGAAGATGAAGCAGGTGACCTGCACAGCGAGCGAGGGGATGGCGACCAGCGTGATCACCCCGGTCGCCAGCGCGGCCATCGCCAGCCACATCAGATAGACCCCGGGCACGACCATCTCGAGCCCGCCCAGGATCAGCCCGGCGGCGAACCAGTACCAATGCGGCTCGATCCCGTCCATGCGGCGCTCAGCCCTGTGCGGGGTCGTTGGAGGAGGGCACGCTCGCGCGGCGCACCGGCTGCGGGCGCTGCGGGCGCGAGGAGGGGATCGGCATGCCGGTATCGACCGTGCCCTGCGTATCGCCGAAGGTCCCGCGCACCAGCTCGCCGATCCCGCCGAGCGAGCCGATCAGCTGGGTCGCCTCGACCGGGAACAGGATGGTCTTGGCGTTGGGGCTGTCGGCGAACTTGCCGATCGCCTTGGTGTATTCCTGCGCGACGAAATAATTGATCGCCTGGTTGCCCGACTGGGCGATCGCGTCGGAGACCAGCTCGGTCGCCTTGGCTTCGGCCTGCGCCGCGCGCTCGCGCGCCTCGGCGTCGCGGAAGGCCGCCTCGCGCTTGCCCTCGGCCTTGAGGATGGCGGACTGCTTGTCGCCCTCGGCGCGCAGGATGCTCGAGGCGCGGTCGCCCTCGGCCTCGAGGATTTCGGCGCGCTTGAGGCGTTCGGCCTTCATCTGCCGCGCCATCGCCTCGGAGATGTCGAGCGGCGGGCGGATGTCCTTGATCTCGACGCGGGTGATCTTGACCCCCCAGGGCGAGGTCGCGTGATCGACCACCGAGAGCAGCCGGGCGTTGATCTCGTCGCGCTTGGACAGCGTCTCGTCGAGATCCATGCTGCCCATCACCGTGCGCAGATTGGTCGTGGTGAGCGCCATGATCGCCTGGTAGAGATTGGAGACCTCATAGGCCGCCTTGCCCGCATCGAGCACCTGAAAGAACACCACCGCATCGACCCCGACCATGGCGTTGTCGGCGGTGATGATTTCCTGGCCCGGGATGTCGAGCACCTGTTCCATGACGTTGACCTTGCGCCCGACGCGGTCGATCAGCGGGATGATCAGGTGGAGACCCGGCTCGGCGGCCATGGTGTATTTGCCCAGCCTCTCGATGGTGTAGACATAGCCCTGTTTGACGACGGTGACCGCCATCACCAGGAAGATGAACAGCACCAGCACCGCCAGCGCCATGAAAATCAGACCACCCATTTGCCTTCGCTCCCCTTGCAGGAGGCAAGCCTACCCCATGCGCCGCGCCTCGCACAATTGAAAAGCCGCCCCCTGCCCCGATGGACATATTCCGCACCGCGCGGCAGGATGCCCGCCGAGGCAGCCGGACACCGGCGCCCGGGGAGAGGGTGACATGCGAAACTGGGGATATGCCGCGCTGGCGATGCTCGCGCTGGCCGGCTGCGGCGAGATGGCGGCGCAGGAAGCAGACGGCGGGATCGACGCCATCGCACTGGTCAACTCCGGCGACGACTGGGCCAACTGGATCACCCACGGGCGCACCTATTCCGAACAGCGCTACTCGCCGCTCGACCAGGTGAACCGCGACACCGTCGGCGATCTGGGCCTCGCCTGGTTTGCCGACATGGACACCGCGCGCGGGCAGGAGGCGACCCCGCTGGTGATCGACGGCAAGCTCTATGTCACCACCGCCTGGAGCAAGGTGAAGGCCTATGACGCGGCGACCGGCGCGCCGCTGTGGGAATACGACCCGCAGGTGCCGGGCGAGACCGCGGTCAAGGCCTGCTGCGACGTGGTCAACCGCGGGCTCGCCGCCTGGGGGGACCGCCTGCTCCTGGGCACGCTCGACGGGCGGCTGGTGGCGCTGAATCGCGACACCGGGGCGGTCGAGTGGGAAAAGGTCACCGTCGACCGGGAGCAGTCCTACACCATCACCGGCGCGCCGCGGGTGATCGACGGCAAGGTGCTGATCGGCAATGGCGGCGCCGAATTCGGGGTGCGCGGCTATATCGCCGCCTATGACGTAGCCGATGGCGAGGAGCTGTGGCGCTTCTACACCGTGCCCGAAGGCAATGAGGACGAGGACGAAGCGGCGCCCGAATACCTCAGGGCCGCCGCCGCCACCTGGAGCGGCGACGTGCTAGGCGGCGAGAACGGTATCGGCGGCGGCGGGACGGTGTGGGATTCGATGGCCTACGACCCCGATCTCGACCTGCTCTATATCGGGGTGGGCAACGGCAGCCCGTGGAACCGCGCCTATCGCAGCCCCGGCCCCGATGGCCGCGGCGAGGGCGACAATCTCTACCTTTCGAGCATCGTCGCGATCCGCCCCGATACGGGCGAATACGTCTGGCACTACCAGACCACCCCGGGCGAGACCTGGGACTACACCGCCACCCAGCACATCGTGCTCGCGGACATCGCGATCGACGGGCGCGAACGGAAGGTGCTGATGCAGGCGCCCAAGAACGGCTTCTTCTACGTGCTCGACCGCGCGACCGGCGAGTTCATCTCCGCCGAAGCCTATATCCCGCAGAACTGGGCCTCGGGGATCGATGCCGAGGGGCGCCCGATCCAGAACGAGGAAGCGCGGGTGGATGTCACCGGCGAGCCGGCGCTGGTGATGCCCGGCCCGCTGGGCGGGCACAATTGGCACCCGATGGCTTATCATCCGCGCGAAGGGCTGGTCTATATCCCCGCCTTCGAGGCGGCGTCGATCTACGCCCCCGAAGCCAATTGGAAGCCCGACCGCGCGCGCGGCTTCAACGTCGGCTTCGATCTGGGCGCGGGCGATCTGCCCCCCGACCTCGGGATCCGCCGCGGGGTCTATGGCACGGTCAAGGGCAGGCTGCTCGCCTGGGACCCCGTCAAACAGGAAGCGCGCTGGGAGGTGGAATTCCCCGGCCCGTGGAACGGCGGATTGCTGGCGACCGGCGGCGGTCTGGTGTTCCAGGGCAATTCCTCGAGCGAGTTCAGCGCCTATGACGCCGCCGATGGCAGCAAGCTATGGAGCTTCCCGGCGCAGACCGGGATCGTCGCCCCGCCGATCACCTACACCGTCGCGGGCGAGCAATATGTCGCGGTGCTCGCCGGCTGGGGCGGCGCCTATGCGCTCGCCGCCGATGGCGGGCTGGTGAACGACCAGGGGCCGGTGCGCAACGTGAGCCGGCTGCTGGTGTTCAAGCTGGGCGCGGATGGCGCGCTGCCGCCCATGCCCGAGCTCGCGCAGCTGCTCCTCGACCCGCCCCCCAGCCGCGCTAGCGCCGCCACGATCGCCGAGGGCGGCACGCATTACGCGCGCTATTGCGCGGTGTGCCACGCGCCCGCGGCGGTGGGTTCGACGGTGCTGCCCGACCTCAGGCGCAGCGGCACGCTGTCCAACCGCGACGCATTCCTGGCGGTGGTCCACGACGGCGTGCTCTCGCGCAACGGCATGGCGGGCTTCGCGGAATCGCTGAGCAAGGAACAGATCGATGCGGTCCGCGCCTACATCACCTTCCGCGCCAATCAGGACAAGGTGATGGAGGCCGAAGCGGCGCGCAGCGAGCGGGTGGCGGCGCGCTAGCCCAAAGGCAAAAAAGGGAAACTCCTCTCCCCTCCCCGCGGGGAGGGGTT
>TARA_R110002072_G_scaffold260722_8_pt1 | contig 15601 bp, 14 predicted proteins | sample TARA_R110002072 | Tara Oceans TARA_R110002072 (sample SAMEA4397118) | marine metagenome | biome: Polar Biome; feature: [SRF] surface water layer (ENVO:00010504); material: water (ENVO:00002006), including particulate matter (ENVO:01000060) such as... | depth 5 m | reverse complement strand
TATTAAAGTAGCACTTTTAACAACAGTATTTGGTCTTATTGTGGCCATCATCCTTCAGATATTTTACAACTACATCGTTGCAAAAATTGACAGAATTGTAAACGATATGGAAGATGCATCCATCACTTTGATTGATATCTTGGTGGCACACAAAAACAAATAATCATTAATACCATAATTCTATACTATGGCTTTACATAAAATAATACGAATTGTAGTTTTGATACTAGCGCTTATAGGTATTGCGCTTTTAGCTACAATTTTAACAGGAAATGAAGGCACGATTTCAACATACATGACAATTGCTTATGTGGTATTGGGAATAGCAATCTTTTTTACATTGTTATTTTCTTTTGCGCAACTATTCTCTCATAAAGACACATTAAAGAAAACACTTATCTCATTGGGACTTTTTGTTCTTGTAATTGTGATTTCCTTCGTGCTTTCAGAAGGAGTTGAAGTTTACAAAGATGGTGTTCTTGTAGTTTCTGAAAGTGGATCTAAATGGGTGGGAACAGGATTGAGAACATTCTATATCTTAACCTTTGTTGCAATTGGACTCATGATTTATTCAGGAGTAAAAAAATTAATTAAAAATTAATTATGGCAAAACGATCAGCACCAGAGGTCAATGCAGGCTCAATGGCAGATATCGCCTTCTTGCTGCTCATCTTCTTTTTGGTTACCACAACCATTGAGACTGATAGTGGTATTAGCAGACGTCTACCTCCCATTGATGATGTAATAGACCCTCCTGAAATAAGAAAAAAGAATATGTTTATTGTATTGGTAAATAAAGATGACCAATTACTTGTGAATGATGAGCCTGCCGAGCTGAAAAATCTTAGATCAAGAGCAATGGAGTTTCTTGATAATGGCGGTGGCGTTGGTGAAGAAGCTTGTAATTACTGTCAAGGGGCCAATGACCCCACTTCATCAGACAATCCTGACAAAGCGGTAATTTCTTTACAGAATGACAGGCTTACCTCATACAAAATGTATATTGCTGTTCAAAATGAATTGGTAGCAGCATACAATGATTTGAGAGATAGAGAGGCGCAGCGTCTTTATGGTCAACCCTACAGAGTAATGGAAAAGAATTTCGCAGATGCAACTTGGGGAGGAGATAAAGATAAGCTCAAAGAACAACTCGACGTGCTCAAAGCGATGTACCCTCAAAAATTATCTGAGGCAGAACCTAAAAAAAGACAATAAAAACACATTAAAAGACTATGTCTAAGTTTAAGAAAAAATCAGGTGGCGGAACACCGGGAATTTCAACAGCATCCTTACCCGATATTGTATTTATGCTCTTGTTTTTCTTTATGGTTGTAACCGTTTTAAGACAAACCACACCCTTAATTGAAAATATATTGCCCACCGCAGATGAAGTTGAAAAGCTTGATAAAAAAGATTTGGTCATGTATATCTACGCAGGAAAACCTTTACCCAGATATCAGGAACAATTTGGAACAGAAGCCAGAATACAACTCAATGACAAGTTTGCTGAGGTAAGTGATGTACAAGCTTTTATTGAAGCTGAACGCGCCAGCAAACGTGAAGAATTGGTGCCGTTCCTTACTACAGCTTTAAAAGTTGACGGTGAAACAAACATGGGGTTGATTTCTGATATTAAACAAGAATTAAGAGAAGCCAATGCTCTCAAGATTAATTATACAACAAGAGACGGTACAGCTGCTGCAAATATTGAATAATTAATACTATTGTTATTTTTGATAACGCCTTGATTGATTTTCTTTCAAGGCGTTTTTTTTCGGTCTAAAATAAAGTATCTTAGCAATGCGTTTTGATTTTTTCAAAAAGTTACTTTATAAATAACCATAGAAATTTTGGGGTAATCTTTCAATAAAATATTTAAGAAATGAAATTCAGTCTTTTGCTTTTATCTGCTCTACTCATTTCACCATTTTACATTATTGCACAATCATCAATGATTGAAAAAAGTCAAACGGTAGATTCACTGTATAGAGAAGATCAAATTTACTTAGGTATTACCGTGAATTTTTTAAATGAAAGACCTAAAGGGGTAGTAACAGAAAGCTTTGTGGGAGGGATCAATTTTGGATTTTTAAGGGATATGCCATTAAATAAAACCAGAAATGTTGCCATTGCAGCAGGACTGGGCTATGCTTATAACAATTATGGGCATAGTCTTCTAGTGGAAAAAGACGCTTCCGGTGAGTCAATATTTAGTGTTTTAGATAGTGACCTTATTGATTATGATAAAAATCGTTTTGAGACTCACGAGATAGAGCTTCCCGTTGAACTTAGATGGCGAACCTCAACCCCTGAAGAATACAAATTTTGGCGTATATATGGAGGTGTTAAACTGGGCTATGCCTTTCATTTTAAATCGGTCTTTAAACAGGATGGAGAAAAATTTCGAGAAACTAAAATTGACGAATTTGAAAGATTGAGATACACCGCTTTTCTAAATTTTGGTTACAATACCTTCAATCTTCAAGTTCAATATACAATCAACTCTTTTTTCAATGACGATGCACAAATTAATGGTGTGCCCATAAATATGACAGCCATTAAGCTCGGTTTGATGTTCTACATTTTATAGCCAATAATTCACTAAAATTAGCTGAGGAATTAACCCTATTAAAAAGCCAAAAATCAACTCAACCGGGGTATGAGACTGTGTATGCAATCTTGAACTTGCTGCCCAGCCATTTACCAAAAAGAGAATGCTTATTAATACCAGAGTATTGATTTTAAAATGAATACTTAAAGCGATTAAAAACATCGTTACACCTGCAATGCCTATCATGTGTAAGCTCACTTTGAATTTGACTAAAACGAGCACAAAAGCACAAATAGCTGAAATGAGTGTGGCCACAAAAAAATAATACAATTCCGGATAGTGATAGGGTTCAAATACCATTTTTATCACAATTATAAAAAGAAAACACTGAAGCATTAATGGGAGCCTTCTTTCTCGAACTTCTTTTAAATGAATGGAGTTTATTACACCTAGAGTTTTCAAAAGGAAGAAAAGCAATACCGGAATTAAAAATGTAAGAATGAAGACTACGAGTAGTTTAGAATACATCATTTCCGGAATGATATAGCGTGGCGTGACCCTAAAATAAATAGCAACACCCAAAAGGGGCATCAATAAAGGATGGAAAAGCCAGGCCGCTATTTTAAAGAAGAAATTCATTAAATTTCTTTACGCATTCTTGCTACGGGAATGTCTAGTTGCTCTCTGTATTTTGCAACAGTTCGGCGTGCAATGGGATAGCCTTTTTCTTTTAAAATCTTAGCCAATTTATCATCAGTAAGAGGTTTCCTTTTGTCTTCTTCGCCAATGGTGATTTCCAATATTTTTTTAATTTCTCGAGTAGAAACATCTTCGCCCTGATCATTTTTCATCGATTCTGAGAAAAATTCTTTAATAAGTTTGGTGCCATAAGGCGTGTCAACATACTTGCTATTGGCAACACGTGATACAGTGGAAATATCCATATTGATTTCGTCAGCAATGTCTTTTAGGATCATTGGACGCAGTTTGCGCTCATCACCACTTAAAAAATATTCCTCCTGATAATGCATAATAGCATTCATAGTCACAAACAGCGTTTGTTGTCGTTGTTTAATCGCATCGATAAACCATTTGGCAGCATCGAGTTTTTGCTTGATAAACTGAACGGCATCTTTCTGTGATTTAGATTTTTCATTGGCTTCTTTATAGCCTTTTAGCATATTGGTATATTCTCTTGAAACGTGGAGTTCAGGAGCATTTCTTCCGTTAAGGGTGAGGTCGAGTTCGCCATCAACAATGCGAATGGCAAAATCAGGGATGATGTGTTCTACAATTTTATTATTGCCGGAATAAGTGCCACCCGGTTTGGGATTGAGTCGTTCTATTTCGCTGATAGCCCCTCTAAGCTCATCTTCAGTGATTTCAAATTTTTGGATTAATTTATCATAATGCTTTTTACTGAAAGCATCAAAGGCATCATCTAAAATAGCTATAGCCAGATTGACAGCTGCAGTGGGTGTTTTTCGCTCCAGCTGAAGCAATAAACATTCCTGCAAATTGCGTGCGCCCACTCCCGCAGGATCCAAATCCTGAACGATAAGAAGTACTTTTTCAATGGCTTTTTCTGTTGTGAACACGTTTTGGGTGAAGGCCAGATCATCCATGATATCCTGGATGGGCCGTCTTATGTAACCACTTTCATCAATACTCCCCACCAGAAATTCTGCAATATCCTGTTCTTCTTCTGAAAGTTGAACCGTGTTAAGCTGTGTCTGAAGATACTCTGTAAAAGACACCCCTGAGGCATAAGGCACGTGTTTGTCTTCATCATCGGCGCTGTAATTATTTGCCTGAAGTTTGTAGTCTGGTACATCGTCGTCACTCAGGTATTCATCAATATTGATGTCTTCGGCCTCTATGTGTTCACTATCGCTCTCAAATTCTTCGTTATTTAAATCGTCATCAAAGTTTTCCACCTCGTCTTTACCACCTTCCAAAGCCGGATTTTCCTCCATCTCCTGGGAGACACGCTGCTCAAATTGCTGTGTGGGCAATTGTATCAACTTCATCAACTGGATTTGTTGAGGTGATAGCTTTTGAGATAATTTAAACTGTAAGTGTTGCTTCAGCATGTTAATGACTTCTTTTGCACTCCATAAATTACATTAGTTTGCGTATTTAAGCAAGTGTTTTTGATTTAATTATTTACTGCTACCCATCTTTTCTGCATAAAATAGAAGCCTGTTGCTCCTAAAACATATAAAACACCATCAATGGGGTCTGAAGTGTATCGGTCATTTACTTTGGGTAAATACCATTCAAAATACAGTATGTAATAAATTGTAATACTCGCTATAGCAAAGATAGGGATTGTTAGTCTATAGTTTTTCTTAATAAACTGCAAAACTATCAAACAAATCGTCAACACTAGAGGCATACACAAGAGGTTGTTGAGATAATTATGGATTAAAGAGGGAAGTGGCACACCATTTTGTTGGAGGAGGTAAACAGCAAGTGCTGTTAGAAACATAAAAATTACTAGGGGTTTTTTAAGTAAAATCATGCGGCAACGGCGGCAAACAACCAGGCAATAAAGGCTCCAATGGCCATCACAATAAACCAAATGCCATAAAGCAGTTGAAACACCAGTCTTATTAAAATGTTTTTGTGATTTCTGTTGCGCTCGATAAAAAGTTCAAACTTGCTTTGTTTGCGATTTCGTTCTTCCTCATCACGGTCATCAAGCCGTTTTTGGTCACTTAGTTCACGTTTAAGCTTGGGGTTGATGAGTTCGCCACATTTTTCACAATAATCACTATTGGTGTTGAAGTGCCCGCAATTACTGCATTTTATTTTGCTTGTGAAAGTCAAATTCTAAGGTTTGATGATAACAAAAATAGTGAATAGGTTATATTCTTTTTAATAATTAACTTATATAAAGCCATCCCGATTGGTATCGGGACACGAATGATTTGTATTCGTGCATTCGAGGCTTTTTTATCGGGAACTTATGATTTCTACAATCCTAATAAATCTTAGAAAATCAAGTTTATTTAAAACTCAGCATTTAAAGGAGTTCTTGGATAAGGGATCACGTCTCTAACGTTAGTCATACCGGTTACAAACAAAACAAGTCGTTCAAAACCAAGACCAAAACCACTGTGAATACAGGTTCCAAATTTTCTGGTTTCCAGATACCACCACAATTCTTCTTCATCAATGCCCATATCGGCAATTTTTTGTTTTAAGACCTCATAGCGTTCTTCACGTTGTGAACCCCCCACAATTTCTCCAATACCGGGAAAAAGAATGTCCATGGCGCGCACGGTTTTCTTGTCTTCATTGAGACGCATATAAAAGGCCTTGATTTTCGCCGGATAATCAAACAAAATCACGGGGCATTTAAAGTGTTTCTCTACCAGAAAACGCTCGTGTTCACTTTGCAGGTCGGCACCCCATTCTTCAATGAGGTATTTGAATTGCTTTTTCTTATTGGGTTTGGATGCTTTTAAAATATCAATGGCTTCAGTATAACTCACACGTTTAAAATTGTTTTCTAAAATAAATTGCAATTTTTCTAAAAGCGGCATCGGGCTGCGTTCTGCTTCCGGTTTTGTTTTGTCTTCCTGTTGTTGGCGTTGCTCAAGAAATGCCATATCTTCTTGGCAATGCTCCATCACATATTTGACAACATATTTTATAAAATCTTCTGCAAGGTCCATATTGGCAGCCAAATCGTTGAATGCCACCTCAGGTTCAATCATCCAAAACTCGGCAAGGTGTCTTGAGGTGTTTGAGTTTTCAGCTCTAAAAGTGGGGCCAAAAGTATATACCTGCCCAAGTCCCATTGCATAAGTTTCCGCTTCAAGCTGTCCGCTAACGGTCAGGTTGGTTTCTTTTCCAAAAAAGTCTTCTTTAAAATTGATGCTTCCATCCTCATTTTTAGGCGGGTTGTGCAAATCAAGAGTGCTTACGCGAAACATCTCACCGGCTCCTTCTGCATCACTTCCGGTGATGATGGGGGTATGGACATGAAAAAAACCTTTTTGACGAAAATAGTCATGAATTGCAAATGACAGGACTGAACGCACCCGCATCACAGCTCCAAAGGTGTTGGTTCTTATTCTTAAATGGGCTTGCTCTCTTAATTTTTCAAGTGTATGACGCTTGGGCGAAAGGATAGTCAATTTCACATCTTCAGTATCTGCATCGCCTAGGATTTCAAGTGTACTTACCTGTAATTCCACATTTTGACCTTGTCCCTGGCTTTCCACTAAAGTTCCCGATACTGAAATAGCAGCACCCACAGTCACGCGTTTCAATAATTCTTCATCAAAGTTTTCAAAGTCAACTACACATTGAAGATTATTGATGGTCGAACCGTCATTTAGAGCAATAAAGCGATTGCTTCTAAAACTTCTCACCCAACCTTTTACATTCATCTCAATCAAAGAGGGTTCTGACTTCAATAACTCTAAAACTTTTTTCTGTTGCATGTGTCGGTAATTTTATTTTGTAAAGATAAATTTAAGTTTTTTAGATTACAAGATTATTAAGTAGCTAATTTTCATCATCCCTCTCAGTAGAAATAATATCAATAGCCGGTTTTCTCAAGGTTTTTTGATTGGCAATACTTTTTTCCAGCGAAAGCAATAAAGATGGTAATAATAAAAGATTGGACAACATAGCAAAAAGCAAGGTTGCTGAAACTAGTCCGCCCAGTGCCACGGTGCCTCCAAAACTTGAAATCATAAAGACGGAGAACCCAAAAAACAAAACAATGGAGGTGTAGAACATACTCACCCCGGTTTCTTTTAAAGCGGCATAGACTGATCGTTTGATTTTCCAGTTGTTGGCGATTAATTCTTGCCTGTATTTAGCCAAAAAGTGAATGGTGTCATCCACCGAAATCCCAAAGGCAATGCTAAATACCAGTATGGTGGAAGGTTTTATGGGCACGCCCAAAAACCCCATCGCCCCGGCAGTAATAAGTAAAGGGAGCAGGTTAGGGATTAACGAAATTAAAACCATCCTGAAACTGCGGAACATCCACGCCATAAAAAGGGCAATCAGCAAGATGGCTATTGAAAGCGAAATAATCAAGTTTTTGATAAGGTATGTGGTTCCTTTTTGATAGAGCACCGCTTTACCTGTGAGTGTGACCGTGTAGCGTACTTCAGGAAATATTTTTTCGATTTCGGTGAGTAGTTCTTCTTCAATGCGCAACATACGGTCCATTTCTGTGTCCCTCATAAAGGTGGTGATGCGGGCAAATTGCCCGGTGGAATCGATGTAACTTTCCAGCAAGTTGTTTTCATTGATGCTGTTTCGGGCATAGGGCATGATGAAATTGCGTTCCTGGGAAGAGGGTAATTGGTAGTATTCCGGGTTGCCGTTGTAAAAAGCTTGCTTGGCATACTTAACAGTTTCAACCACAGAGAGGGGTTTTGAATATTCAGGAATCTCCATAATAAAGTTTTGCAACTCATCCATCCTGCGTAAAGTGGCCGCTGCCATCACGCCTTCTTTTCGTTGGGTATCAATCAGGATTTCGAGGGGCATGATACCATCGTATTCTTCTTCAAAAAACCGAATGTCTTGAAAGAAATCAGCACTTTTTGGCATATCTTCAACAATACTACCTGAAATTTTCATGTTGTAAATCCCCACAATGCTTAGGCAAAGTAAAATGACGGTGGTGGTGTAAATGGCAAACCGATGATGCCGCACCATCACGACCAGCCATTTGACCAGTTTGCCAATCCAGTTTTTATTCAAATGTTTTAAATGCTTGTATTTTGGAATGGGCATATAACTGTACACTATCGGGATGATGAGCAGTGACAACACAAAAACAGCCAAAATACTCAATGAAGCGATGGTTCCAAACTCAATTAAAAGAGTACTATGGGTCAATGTGAATGTAGCAAATCCCGAAGCGGTGGTCGCATTAGTGAGTAAAGTCGCATTCCCAATTTTTGTGATCACCCGCTGCAATGATTTCGCCTGATTACCGTGGGTTTTAATTTCATTCTGGTATTTGTTAATTAAGAAAATACAATTGGCGACACCAATGACAATGATTAAGGGAGGAATCAAAGCAGTGAGAACGGTAATCTCATATTTCAATAATCCCAAAATTCCAAAACACCACATCACACCAATAGCAACGGTTACCATAGTGATTAACGTAGCGCGAAAGGACCTGAAAAAGAAAAAGAAAATCAAGGAGGTGACAAGTAAGGCGGCAGCGATAAACAAACCGATTTCATCAATGATGTTTTTGGAATTGAGTGTGCGTATGTATGGCATTCCCGAGGTGTGAACATTGATGTTGAACTCCTCCTCATAGGCTTCAATTAATGGGATGAGTTCATAGAGGATAAAGTCTTTTCGGGCACTGGTGTTGACAATGTCTTTTTCAAGGTAAATAATTGTTCTAAAACCTTCTCGATTGGGACTGTAAATCAAGCCTTCATAAAAAGGAAGGCGATTGTACAATTGGTATTGAATATCCTTAAAATTGTTGGATGGTTCTACATTTTCAGGTAAAAAAGGAACGAGGTCAAAACGCAGGGAGTCTTCATTCTTTTGAAGCTCCATCAAGTTGTTTAGGCCAATGACAAACTCGACCTCTTCATAGCTTTTTAGTTTATTTGATAAAGCATTCCAGGCGTTGAATTTTTCCGGTGAGAAAATGGTGGAATCTTTCACACCCATCACGATGAGGTTGCCTTCTTCCCCAAAGATGTCTAAAAAGTCAAGATATTCCAGATTGATGGGATGATCATCAGGAAGCAGATTGGCTTCGGTATTTGAAAAGCGCATGTGTTTCCACTGCATTGAAAAAAAAACAGTTAAAACAGCAATAAGAATTAAAAATAAGGTTCTGTTTCTTAGAATAAGACGAGCTGTTTTACTCCAGAAAGGACTTTGCTTGCTAGCTTGAATGCGCTTGTTCATTTAGGTCTTAAAAATGGCTGCAAAGGTAGAAATCTTTTGGAAGAAGATACTATGTGGAAGAACGTTTAGTCGTTAAGTTTTTGTGAATTTTTCTTTGTTTAAATAAAAAAATGCCACGAATGCACGAATGTTTTTAGAAAGTGGCAGGGCTTAGCTTTTTGGGTTCGGGTTTTATATTCAAATGAGCGCTTTTTACTGACTTCCACACATACGATTTTATAAATTTATAATATATGTATTTCGTTATGTAACAATTCTATTGTTGGACTTTATCCCTCCCAGTAGAGAGTTTCTAAAATGGGTAATTCAGGGTAGAAATTGTTTTAAAAAATCACAAATACGCAATGTTTTTTGGAATGACCTTCATCGTTATTCTTGCATTCGTGGCTCATTTATTTTTGAAGATGTGAGCAAATCGAATTCACAAGTAAATTTTTATATTAACGTATTGGCTAAGATAAATCTCTGATTTGGTGATTTCAAAATAAGAAGGTTTAAAATAAAATTAAAGTGGTTTTAGAAATATAGTAGAATATTAATAGTGTCCTAATTATATATTGGACATAAGATTTCAAGACTTAAGACGTAAGACTAAAAAATATAAATATTGAATATCAATAAATTAAAAAAAATGCAAGTCCTAAGTCATATGTCTTGAAGTCCTAAGTCAGCGTCCTAAAATTCAATCCTAAAATAATCAATACTTCTAAAAGAGCTAATAAAACCCATAGATTGCCCAAACTTTACACAAATGTTTAGGACGCTAATGGTAGAATATTATAAATTCTATAGTTTTAAGTTGAAAGTAAACTTAAAAGAAATATTATCTTCAAAATTGGGTAAATGATAAGCGCCATACCGATAAGCTAAGCTTGCCCCAAAACCCAAAAAGAGTTTGTTGATTTCAATACCCGATTCTGAATAACCCTTGTCCAGTGTATTAAAGTTGATGTTTTGATGCTTTTCAATATTAGATGCAGTGCCAATTGCATGGCGGGTTATGAGCACCACTTCGGGTTTGAGCCAGGAAGCAATTAAAAAGGGATTTAAATGGTGTTTTATATGGATTGTTGCCAGTTTTTCAGAAAAGAATTCACCAAAATACATCGTTTCAAAACTCTTGATTCCCGCGACAGAAAAACGCCTGAAAACGGTTTCTTTGTTAGGACTGTTAGGAAATGCGTGGTACATATGTGTCAAAGGAATGTCGCCAAATCCCACATTTCCTTCAACAATAACTTCAGTTGAGGATTGATTGATGTGATTGATTTTATAATCAACTCGGGCATCAATTTTTGTAAAGCCAAAATCGCTATTGAGCAGGTCTTTAAAACTTTGTGTGATTTGTGTCGAAAATCGCGGGTAACCCATATTATACTCAACGACTTCAAAAGGAGTTTTCATAAACTCACCAAAAGGAGACCAGGATACCGAAAATACAGTCTGCGTGAGGGAATATTTAGAAAAAGAAGTCCCGTTATTTAAAAACTCATAAGAAAGGGTTTGGTCAATATCGCTCTTTGATAATTGAATTTCACCATTTAAATAGGGGTTGATTTGATGTCTAAAATCCAGGTTCCAGGTTTGATGTTCATAAAATTGAATGATATTTACCAGCCGGGGCTCAAAAAGTGAAAATATTCTTCGGTCTGTTAAAAACTCGTTTGCACCCAGCTCTGAGACGTCACTGGTATAAGCAACCTCCATTGAGGTTCTGTTAACTTTTGAGAGACTTATATTTGAAGCAATTTGATATTTAAAAGCATCGTCTTTAAAACCTCTTACCAAATAACCACCCAGATTAAAATGTTTAAAAAGACGCTCATTGGTTACCCCTCCCAAACCGGATCGAAAACCTTCATAATTGTTGTATTTGATTAAATATTTCAAGTCCAAATCAAAAAATCCAAGCTCAAGAAAACCCATTTGAAAATCTTCAATGCGTTCTATGCGTTTTTCCGTTCCTTTTTCTTTAATGTTGATTGCAGCGCGGTTTTGAATACTTAGTTCATTAGAGTTCAGCTCGCTTTCGCGAAAGCGATTCCAAAATGCAGTATCTTCTTCATTTTTTTCAATTATGGCGATCACATCAATGTGTTTATCGTTTTGGATTTCATCTACTGAAAACTTGATTTCAGAAAAATGAGACTCCATATAAAACACATTTGTTTTTTCTTTTTCAAATGCCAGTTTTCCTCTTTGAATTGCTTTTCTAAAAAGAAAGAAGTTTTCTAAATTATTTGAAAGGGAAACTTCTGCGGTGAATTTTAGAGGAAACCAAATCGATGATTCTTCCAAATATATAAAGTCATAATTTAATTGAACCTCTTTGTTCTTCAAATAATTGATGGTTGCTTTTTGAATGGCAAAACTTTTTATGTCCACGTGAAAGACACCATTCAGTTGAGAGTAAGTTGAGGAATTTGAAGGGGAAAATTGAATGACATAATAGGGATTGTTATTAGCTGTTATGGTTTCAATAAGTTCAAAAGTGTAATTTTTTAACCCAATTTTTGAAAGCGGATTGTAAAAGGGATGTTCAAAAATATCAAACTCCTGCTCATAAACAGACACCGGATAAAAATTTGTGACAAACAAAGGATAATGAGGTGCTTCAAATCCCGGAAAATTGGAGGCTAAAATAGTTTTTTGAAGGTTTTCTTTTTGGTCAAACTGAACGATTGCTGCTTCTTCAAAAAAATAGTCATTCTCTGAAGGAATGGGTTCAAGTGTGTTTTTGTCTTGTGTTTTGACAACGCCTTTGGTATATTTTTTATATTCAAAAGCGTTTAATGCCAGCGTGGGTTTATTTGAGGGAATTTGATATATAACATTTTGAATGATTTCCTTAGGATTAGACATAGCATTCTGTCCAAAGGAGAACACCGGTACACATAAAAAAATCAATAAAGTTTTTAAACGCATAGTCTCTTATAACAGTTGAGCGCTGTAAAAGTATTAAAAAAGCGACCTGTAAGTCGCTTATTGTTTTAAGTTTAACTAAACTGTCATAATTTCTTTTTCCTTTACGGCAAGAATTTCATCAACACGCGTGATGTAACTATCTGTTAATTTTTGGATATCTGACTCAACGATTTTGAGTAAATCTTCAGAGAGTTCCAGGTCTTTCGCATCACTATTAGCTACTTTACGATCATTTCTAATGCTTATTTTTGCATCTTCAGCTTCAGATTTGGCTACTTTTGCTAATTCGCGTCTGCGCTCTTCGGTTAACGGTGGAATATTGATGATGATATTATCGCCATTATTCATTGGATTGAATCCAAGGTTTGCTTTTAAAATTCCTTTTTCAATTTCTGGAATCATGCTTTTTTCCCAGGGTTGAATAGATAGAGTTCTACCATCCGGAGTGTTGATGTTTGCGACTTGCGAAAGTGGAGTTGGAGTTCCATAATAATCAACCATAACACCACCCACCATCCCTGGGCTTGCTTTTCCTGCTCTGATGTTCATCAACTGTTTTTCAAGAAACTTGAGCGCTTTGAGCATCGACTCTTCTGTAGATTCCAGTAAAAATTTTATTTCTTCAGTCATTGTTGTAGTTCTTTAGATTATGATAATAAAATCAATTAATAGTGATTGATTGTATTCAAGTATTTTTGTTTTTACGATAAAATTACGAAACTATAAATTTGTCACATATTTTCAAACAAGGCTAATTTAATTTAAACTTTTAATATTTGCTCTTTCAATAATTTCGATCACTTTTTCAAATTTAACATCTTTCATCTTTTCCACTGTCAACGTAATTCCCAATTCAGATAAAATATCTTCTAATTTCTTTCTAGAAAGGTAATCCCCTAAGACGTACTTTTTACGTACCCCAAGATCAGCTTCGATATCTTGTGTATCAACGAGCAAAATTTTCACTTTAAGATTGTATTGATCAACCCAATTTTTATTCCATTTGTGAGATTCTTTGGCAAGAACTCCAACTACCCCTCCTCCGTAAAAATTGCTATTTGTTTTTAAAATATAGGGTGAATTTTCATTAACAATCACAGCACAATATCTTCCTTCAATATCAAATTTAGCAAAAGATTTGAAATGTTTCACATCATTGGAATACATTAAATTGTAATAAACACCCTCTTTATATTCTATTGCCCAAGCTGACAAAATTTTATTGATTTTTTTTCCAGTATTTAAATTGTAAATATTCTTAATTTTTATATGTTGTCTGCTTTCCTCTTTAATTAAAACCGCTGCATTGATATCCATAGGATTTTTATTGACATAGTCCTCGGTAGTTTTGTATAGTTTTACAGGTACTAAGTCATCCAATGGAATATTTTGAGCGTTACCAAGAGAAAAAATAAATAGACTAAGAATTAGAATGAGGTATTTCATTAATACTCAGTAGTTATAAATTAACCTTGGTTCCAATTTTTTCACCATTTACAATGCGCAACAGATTTCCTTTAGTGTTCATATCAAAAACGATGATGGGCAATTCATTTTCCTGGCTGAGGGTGAATGCTGTGGTGTCCATAACCTTCAATCCTTTACGTAATACATCGTCAAAGGTGATATAATCAAATTTTGTTGCCATCGCGTCTTTTTCAGGATCTGCTGTATAGATTCCATCCACACGAGTTCCTTTTAAAATGACATCAGCATGTATTTCAATAGCACGTAAAACTGCAGCTGAGTCTGTTGTAAAATATGGGTTTCCTGTTCCTCCTCCAAAAATAACTACTCTGCCTTTTTCCAGGTGTCGAATGGCACGACGTCGAATAAAAGGTTCTGCCACTTCATTGATATCAATGGCCGACTGCAGTCTGGTTTGCAGGCCGGCATCTTCACAGGCCCCTTGAAGTGCCAAGCCGTTGATCACTGTTGCAAGCATACCCATATGGTCACCTTGCACACGGTCCATTCCTTTACTGGCTCCGGCGACTCCTCTAAAAATATTTCCGCCACCAATTACAATGGCAACTTCAACGCCTTTATCAACTACGGTTTTAATTTCTTGAGCATACTCTGCCAGGCGGTCCGGGTCAATGCCATATTGCCGATTTCCCATTAAAGCTTCGCCGGAGAGTTTGAGTAAGATTCTTTTGTAATGCATAGTGTAGCGTTGAGTTTTAAAAAGTGTTTGATTTAAACTGCTGCAAAAATAGGGAAAAATATTTTTGGGATGCAGGGTTGGATGGATTTTAGTATATAGGAAATCAATTGCCAGGTCAAAATCAAAAATTAAGGAATTGGCTACTCATCAAATCCCGGTCTTACAAATTCATTGACTTTTGGAAAAGTTTTAAATATTCCTTTTCTAATTTTTTCAAGCAATAGCAATATGGTAATAATTTCATCTTCCTGTTCAGGTAGTTGACTGTGTAAAATGCCCCAAGCTCCCAAAGATCTTTCAGTGCCAATAAGGGCCACTTTTGCTGATCCATTTATATCGTTTTGAATAGGGTCTTCATATTCTAAATCCAATTCGCCGTGTCGCAATGCACGCATTAATTTTACATGAATCTGAAAGCTATACCAGTGAATGATTTCTATAGCATCTTTCAAGGATTCAAAATCTTTTAAAGTGTCTTGATTTGACAATCCAAGTTCAATTGATTGGTTGATTATTTCAATTTGTTTTTTGAGGGTGGTTTCATTTTCATCAAACCATTTTATTAGGAGGTTTGAATATTCTTTACTCTGAACTGATAAAATATGATTATCTGCAAACTCTTTTAGGTTTTTTTCTTCTTGTTCAAATTCTATGTCCTCAATAGTGTTGAGGTCAATTCCTTTTTCTTCGGCCATTTCAAGGAGCATTTCCATAACAATTTTGAAATTTTCACTCACTTGTTCAAAAAATGCTTCAGGATTGTTATCATTTGATTTGTCACGTTGTTCTTCTCTGGCATATAAACTGCATTTTGATTTAAGGCTACATCGTTCACACCAGCGATCACAATAGTTGTAAATGCCTGAGATGAATTGACCCCGGTTTTTTTCAAAAAATTCTTGAAATTCTTTTTTGTTCATAGCTTGAAATTGAACTTAAGATATAAAATTAAAAAATCCGTTCCAAAACTGAAACGGATTTTAAATTATTTGATGCAATCAAAGTTTACCCCAAAGCGACTCTTTCAAAACCAA
>TARA_R110002072_G_scaffold293232_3_pt1 | contig 15618 bp, 16 predicted proteins | sample TARA_R110002072 | Tara Oceans TARA_R110002072 (sample SAMEA4397118) | marine metagenome | biome: Polar Biome; feature: [SRF] surface water layer (ENVO:00010504); material: water (ENVO:00002006), including particulate matter (ENVO:01000060) such as... | depth 5 m | reverse complement strand
CTCGTGATGATGCGTTCAATGACGTTCTCATCAAGTTTGTTGTATTTGACAAAATGTTCCATCAACATGGTAAATTTTTTATCAAATTCTTCCAGCATTTCTTCATCGCCAAAGACCGTTAATCGGTTTCCCCGAGCGACAATTTTTAATTTAGGATAGTATTTTTTTAATAGATTGATATTGGCATTTTGTTGCCCAAATAATTCGCTGGGACTTATCTCTGTAATTTCTAGAATAAGTTCGTTCAAAAGCAGTTGTTTATTTAATGAATTGTCTTATTTATTGACTAAGTTTGTATTACAAATTTAATCTATTTTTGTGGTACCCTCAAGGGTTTGAGGTTAAAAAAATATCAACAATTTATCTATGCCAATTATAACACTTACTACCGATTTTGGAGAGAAAGATCATTTTGCAGGAGCGGTAAAGGGGGCTATTTATACTGAATTAGAGGATATTAAAATTGTTGATATCTCACACTCCGTTTCTCCTTTTCATATTGCTGAAGCGGCTTACATTATCCAAAATGCTTATAAAAGTTTTCCCAAAGGAAGTATTCACATAATTGGAATCGACTCTGAATTGACTCCTGAAAACAAACACATAGCAATATTGCTTGACGGCCATTATTTTTTATGTGCTGATAACGGGATTATGTCACTTATCACCCAGGATTTACGTCCAAAAAAAATAGTAGAAATAAATATTCACGACCGAGTTTTGTCTGACTTCCCGGTGCTGGATGTTTTTGTGAAAGTTGCGTGTCATATAGCCAGAGGCGGAACATTGGACGTAATTGGAAAAGAAATTTCAGGAATTAAAGAGTTGAAAGACTTTACTCCGGCTGTGTATCAAAATCAAATTGTGGGTAGCGTCCTTTATATCGATAATTATGGAAATGTAGTAACAAATATTCCGAAAACCCTTTTTGAAAAAGTGGGTTTAGGAAAACCGTTTACAATCACAGCACGTACCGTTAAGTTTAAAACGGTTTATGCTAAATACAGTGATGCTATTGACTTTGACACACCTCCCGATAAAAGAGAAGAAGACGGTAAAAAACTCGCTATTTGGAATGCATCAGGCTTTCTGGAACTGGCTATTTATAAGAGCAATCCACAAACTGTAGGCAGTGCTTCCACGCTATTTGGTCTTTATTTTAGAGATACCATCTCCATCGATTTTGAATCTTAAGTTATTACTATGTTTATTAGAATTGTAAAAATGGAGTTTCAGCCTGATAAAATTGTTGATTTTCTTGAAAATTTTGAGAAGGTTAAAGAAAAAATAAGACACTTTCCCGGTTGTCATTACTTGGAGCTCTATCGGGACAAAAACAACACAAACATTTTTTTCACTTACAGCAAATGGGAAGAAGAAGCCCATTTGGAAGCTTACAGAAACAGTGATCTTTTCAATAGTGTGTGGAGCGTTACAAAACCCATGTTTTCTAACAAAGCACAAGCTTGGAGTGTGGATGCGATTGTTAGTCTTTGAGTTTGTGAGTTATTGAGTTTGTTGGTCTTTGAAAACTCACCTTTCACCACTATTTACTTATTTCTATTTTGGAATTTGTTGTTTGACACTTTGGCACTTTATTTATTCAGTACTTCCATAATTGCCTTAGCTTTCAACAGGCATTCTTCATATTCATTTTCTGGATTTGATTTTGTGGTAATCGCACTTCCCACAGAAAAACTAATGTAATTATTTTGCCGGTTATACAAAATACTGCGAATCACCACATTAAAATCGGCATTGCCTTGCGGCGAAATGTAGCCCACCGACCCGCTGTAGAGCCCGCGTTTTGTTTCTTCAAGTTCTTCAATGATTTTCATGGCACTTACCTTTGGTGCTCCAGTCATACTTCCCATTGGAAAGGTGGTTTTCAACACATCAACAATCGATGTTGTTTTTGCTACCTCTGAAACGACCGTGGTAATCAACTGATGAACCTGTTTAAAGGAGTATAAACCACAGAGCTCTTCAACCCTAACACTGCCTCGTGTCGCTGTGCGCGAAAGGTCATTGCGCACTAGGTCAGTAATCATTATGTTTTCTGAACGTTCTTTCTCATCGGTTTGCAAAGCAATTGCTAATTTTAAATCTTCCTCTTTTTTTTGAGACCTTCGTGCGGTTCCTTTGATGGGCTGTGAGATAATTGTTGTCCCTTCTTTTTTCAAATATCTTTCCGGGGAGGCCGAAAGTAAAAAATGGTCTTCCAGTTTGACAAAGGCAGCAAAGGGAGGCGATGAAATGTCATTTAGTTTTTCAAAGGTCTGCAGCGGATTGATTCTTACATCTTCAGCAAAAAACTCCTGACAAAAATTAGCTTCATAGATATTACCTATTTGGATGTGGTGAAGCATCTGTTTTACTTTTTCAAAATAGGTTTCTTTTGAAATCCTTGCTTTTATTTTTGGTTGATTGTTTTTGACACTTTCGCTTGGAGTTTGAACATTTAAAATTGAATTAAAATCTTCTTCCATTTCATCTGCAACAAACAAGAGGTAATGCATTTGCAGTTTGTTTTCGTTGATGAAAAACAATTTCTTCGGTTGAAAAAAATACAAATCCGGAAACAAAATATAATCAGGATTTGTGGATGTTAAGTCTTCAACATCGTTTTTTAAATCATAGGTGAGATAGCCAAAAATCCAGTCGTTCGAGGAGTTTTTATATTCCTCCAGTTTATCAAAAGCGTTTTGAAAGTCTGTTTTTATAGCTGTAAGCGCCTCTGCCGCGAGTATAAAGTCAAAGCTTGAATACAGCTGATTTACTTTGTTAAATTCAGGATTGGAATCCAAACAAACGAGTTCATCAAATTGCTGTGCCCAAGAAAGTAGTTTCCTTTTAAAATCTGTCGGATTCTCTAAAAGTATTTCCTTAATTTTTCGCAACTAAGTGTTTATTTGATGTTCAAAATTTTGAAGAATGTCTGTAAAGCCCAACGCGAGGGTTTCATTGGTAATTTTATTTTCGGTTTTGGAGAAGTTTTCATTGAATGATGGAAAACTAAAACTCTCAACTACGGTTCCGTTGTATCGGTTGGTCATGACGTCTTTAACATATTCCAACGATTTTGCTGCTCCCCCTCTTCCGGGTGAAGTACTCATTAATAGAATTTTCTTATCCTCCAGGAATTTATATTTGATGCGCGACAACCAGTCCAATACATTTTTAAAAAAAGCAGAAGTGGCACTATTATGTTCATTTACTGAGACAATTAGGGCATCTGCTTTTTCAATTTCGCTGAGAAGACTCTTTAAATTAACCGAAAACCCTTTTTCCTTTTCAATGTCCTCACTAAAAATTTCTAACGGAAAATCTGTTAACTTTATGATTTTCACTTCGTGTGAATTGATTTGAGAAGCCGCAAATTCAACTAGTTTGTGGTTGATAGATGTACTGCTGTTAGATCCTGCAAAAGCTAAAATTTTAGTCATATGTCTTTCCGCGTAAGCGGTAATTTTAATATTTAATTTTATTTGTTTGGTGCACGACAAAATTCAATTTTGAAGGATTTTCCTCGATTTGTTTCCCCTCCCTAAAGGGTGAAATCGAGGAAAATCAGACTCCCTTTAGGGTTGGGGCAAAACTGATTTTCCGACAAATTAATGCTTTTTCAAATTTTGTCATGTACTAAATTCTTTTTAAGACACAAAAATACCCAAATTAAACAGAAAAGCTGTTAGCAGAATCCTAAATCTAAAATAAGCGTACCTTTGTCCCTTAAAATGATGTATCGTGACTTTTGAAGATTTAAATATAACAACACCCTTGCTTAATGCCCTCAAAGACCTGGGAATTGAAAACCCCACTCCCATACAGGAAGAGTCGTTTTCTGTGGTGATGTCTGGTAGGGATATGGTGGGTATTGCACAAACGGGCACCGGAAAAACCTTTGCTTATATGCTTCCCATTTTGAGGATGCTTCCTTATTCCCGGCAGGAAAACCCAAGAGTGCTGGTTTTAGTTCCCACGCGCGAACTCGTTTTACAGGTGGTTGAAGAGACTGAAAAACTGGCTAAATATTCAAACCTTCGGGTGTTGGGTGTGTTTGGTGGCACAAATATCAATACTCAAAAAAAGTCGGTTGCAGAAGGGCTTGATGTTATTGTAGCCACTCCGGGCCGTCTTTATGACCTTGCTGTGAGCCGGGTTTTACAGCTAAAGTCTATCCAAAAGTTAGTCATTGATGAAGTGGATGTGATGCTCGACTTGGGTTTCAGGCATCAGCTGGTGAATATTTTTGACATCCTGCCCAAACAACGTCAAAATATCCTTTTCTCTGCAACCATGACAGAAGATGTGGAGGAACTGCTCTCTGTTTTCTTTAAAAGTCCCGAAAAAATCTCAGTCGCCTTAAGCGGTGAGCCCCTTAAAAATATTGAGCAAACTGTCTATCACGTTCCCAATTTTTACACCAAAGTAAACCTCTTACTGGATTTACTCGCTGACGCAGAAACCTATTCAAAAGTATTGCTGTTTGTTAAAAACAAAAAGGTAGCCGACCTGCTTTTTGAATTGCTTGACGAAAAATTCAAAGAAGAGCTTTGTGTCATTCACTCAAACAAAACCCAGAATTACAGGATAAGAAGCATCAAACAGTTTGAAGCCGGTGAAAACCGAATTCTTGTAGCAACAGATGTCATGGCACGAGGTCTTGATTTTGATAATATCTCGCATGTTTTTAATGTCGATACACCGGATTATCCTGAAAACTACATTCACCGCATTGGACGAACAGGCCGTGCAGAGCGGATGGGGAAGGCGATTGTATTGACAACCCCCGCAGAAGAACGCAGTCTGGAAGCCATAGAAGCCTTGATGCAGATAGAAATCACCCGCCTCCCGACGCCCGCAACAGTTGAGGTGTCTGAAAAACTCACTTATGAAGAACGCCCCGTTGTTAAAGAAATAAACAATCCTAGCAAACGCAGCAAAAACGACGAAGACGCACCCGGACCAGCTTTTCACGAGAAGAAAGACAAAAACAAAAAAGAAAACCTGGGAGGCTCTTACCGCAGGGAAATTGTCAAAAAATATAAAAAACCCAAAACAAAGGGAGATAAAAATTACAATAAAAGAAACAAGAAAAAATAAATAACATGTTTGTCAACGCCATCAAAGAAGTCACAAAGTTTACACGCCCATTGCAAACCATCACGCGCGCTTATGGAAATAAACACATAACACCCGGCTTGTCAACACTTTTTTTTGTCAACGAAATGGGAACCGCGGTTACATGCAAACACGTGTCCCAACTCATCATTGCTTCAGAGCAGCGCAACAAACAGTTTTTAGACTTTAAAGCGGAAGTAGCCAAACTACACAAAGATCATACATTTAAGAGAAATCTGAAAGGGCTTGAAATAAAATACAAGTATAAAAAGGACACCACCGTTCAAATTAAAAACAGTTTTATGGGTGCTGTGGATACGTTTGATCAAATCACCGTAAAGCAACACCCCAGATATGATCTTGCTATTGTTCAGCTTAAGGGGTTTAATGAAATACAATATGACGGTTATGCCCGTTTTTTAAATGACACTTCAAAAATAGAACAGGGAAAATACCTGTGCCGATTAGGCTTCCCTTTTCCGGAATTCAATAATTATAAATATGAGGAAAGTCAGGATGATATTCAGTTTGATCAAAATAAAAGAGCCATGGTTCCCATCTTTCCAATAGATGGCATTGTAACCAGAAACATAGCAGAAAACAACGAACTCATGGGCATTGAAATGAGCACTCCCGGCTTGAGAGGACAAAGTGGCGGACCCCTTTTTGACGAAAACGGTATTGTATATGGTATGCAACAAAGCACCAAACACCTCCACCTGGGCTTTGATATTGAAGACAAAGAATTATTGATAAAAGGCGAATTGAAGAAAATCAATGATTATGCGTTCCTCCACCTGGGCCAATGTATCAGGGTGGATATTATCAAAGACTTTCTTGAGAAGAACCAGGTGAAGTTTTATGAAGCGTAAAATTTTTAAATTACACTAAAAATTCTTTCTCATTATTCTTACCGAAAGTTTGATATAAGTTCAATCAAATACTATTTTTTTTAAGTAAATTTATACTTGGTTTACTTGTCAACAAAATGGATAATTCTTCAAAACTTACACTAATAAAAACCATTCATACCCTAATCTGGGTTTTCTTCAACATTGTTATTTTTTATTTGTTTTATGCAGTGCTTATTAATAAAATTGACAAATGGGTTTGGATTTGTTTAGGGATTATTGTACTAGAAGGCCTAATTTTACTAATCTTTAAAGCCGTTTGCCCCATCACATTGACAGCAAGAAGGTATTCCGATTCTGAAAAAGAAAACTTTGATATTTATTTACCCAATTGGCTCGCAAAATACAATAAGCTCATATATACCACTATTGTACTTATTGCCGTTGTGATACTAATTTACCGCTTGAATAATAACTCTTAATACATGATTTCAATCCAAAGAACGACAGCTACAAACAACGACTTTGTTGTACTCATAAAACGACTCGACGAGGATATTAAAGTTCGTGATGGTGAAGAACACCTCTTTCATGCTCAGTATAATAAAACAGACCATATCCATCATGTTTTGGTAGCATACAAAAATAAAACAGCTGTGGGTTGTGGGGCAATCAAGCACTTTGACAACCAGACAGCAGAGATCAAACGCATGTATGTCTCCACTGATTACAGAGGCAAAGGAATTGCCACTAAAATCCTCAATGCACTGGAGCTATGGGCACGTGAATTAAATTATAAGCACACCATTCTTGAAACAGGCGTCAAGTATCACGAAGCCCTTGCCCTCTATCAAAAACACGGCTACTCCCCCATTCCCAGGTATGGCCAATATGAAAAAATGTTAAGCAGCCGTTGCTTTAAAAAAAGTCTTTAAGGAAGTAACGCTGTTTTTTTTAAACATTAAGAAATTAAGAGTAGTTAAGAATTAGTAACTCAATATCCCTTAATGCCTTAATGTTTCTTAAACGCATGCTGATTTAACTGATAAACGTTGATTTTATCTTATTCTTAATTATAAAAATCATTCAAAATCACTACTTTTATACTATCCAACCTAAACAACAAAACCAATGAATCCAACTCTAAGAAACATCTTGGCGGTGATTGCAGGCATTCTTATTGGCGGTACCGTCAATATGCTCATTATCAATTTTAGCGGAAGCATAATCGCCCCTCCTGAAGGCGTGGACACCACCACTGCAGAAGGACTCAAAGAAGGCATACACCTCTTTGAACCCAAACATTTTTTAATGCCTTTTCTGGCACATGCGCTGGGCACCTTTGTTGGTGCATTCATAGCTGCACTCATTGCAGCCACCCATAAAATGAAGTTTGCAATTGCTATTGGCTGCGTTTTTCTTCTCGGAGGAATTGGTGCGGTATTTATGATTCCCGCTCCCTTATGGTACAATATCACAGATTTGGTGCTGGCTTATACCCCAATGGCATGGCTTGCCGGCCGATGGGCATTAAAATTAAATCGTTAATTCTAAATCATTTTTTATGGCCAAAAACAAGACCAAGCCCACTAAAGCAAGTGTTACAGATTTTATCAATGCCGTTGAAAACGAGCAAAAACGCAAAGACAGTTACCGGCTTATTGAATTGATGAAAGACGTTTCAGGCGAAGAACCTTATATGTGGGGACCCTCTATTATAGGTTTTGGAAATTACCATTACAAATACAAGAGCGGTCACGAAGGCGATGCGCCCATCCTGGGTTTTTCACCCCGTAAAGCCGCCATTTCGTTGTATGCATTTACCGGCTTAGACGAACACAAAAACCAGCTCGATTCTTTGGGCAAGTTCACTATGGGCAAAGCGTGTATCTATGTCAAAAAGCTGGAAGACATCGATGAAAAAACCTTGATTGACGTCATGAAACAAACCATTTCATTTATTGAAACAACTTATCAGCGTCAATAAAGCATTCTTATGAAAACACTTGAATTTACAATAATCATCAAAGCATCACTTCAAAAAGTATGGCATTGTATGTGGGAGCCTGAAAGTTACAAATTATGGATCAGTCCTTTTGGGGAAGGAAGCCATTACAAAACAACCCACTTTGTCAAAGGTGCTAAAATACACTTTCTTACGCCTCAAGGTGAAGGAGTGCATTGCAAACTAGCCGAGGTGGACGAACCTCACTTAGTAGTATTAGAATACCTGAGCGCCATAAAAGATTTTAAAGAAACCCCCTTTGCTGCAGACCACAACTGGACAGGCGCCCGTGAAAGTTATGCCTTGCATAATACTGAACTAGGCACTAGAGTCACTGCTAAAGTAGATACAGACCCCATCCATATTGATTTTATGAATTCAACCTTTCCAAAAGCATTGTATTTACTTAAACAATTAGCTGAATAAATACTAAAACCACTCAAAAAATTAAAATGTTTCTTGAGTGGTTTTTTTATTGTTGGTATATAGCTATGAACTTACTTATAAGTTTCTAGCTATTACTTTTTTTGAGAATCAATCCATTGATTGACTCTTCTATCGAGTATTTCGAGTGGCATGGCACCACCACCTAAAACCGTATCGTGAAATCCTTTGATGTCAAAAGCATCACCCAGTTCAGTTTCTGATTTTTGACGAAGTTCCTGAATTTTAATCATTCCAATTTTATAAGCCGTAGCTTGACCCGGCATCACCATATAACGCTGCACTTCTGCTTTAATAGCACCCGGCGCAATGGACGAATTTTCAGAGAAATAAGCAATCGCATCTTCTTCTGTCCATCCTTTTGAATGCAAGCCAGTGTCAACCACTAGCCTGATTGCTCTCCATATTTCATTGACTAGGCGACCAAAATCATAATAGGGATTTTCATAACCACCCATTTCTTTGGCTAAAGTTTCAGAATACAAGGCCCAGCCTTCAACATAAGAGGTATATCTGCTTTGCTTTCTGAATTCAGGAACAGATTCCAACTCCTGTGCAATGGATATCTGCATATGGTGCCCTGGATTGCCTTCGTGATATGCCACACCTTCCATAGTTGTTTTAGGCATCGCATTCATGTCTGATAAATGGGCATAATAAATTCCTGATCTGGAACCATCAGGTGTACCCGGAAAATAGTGCTGTGGTGCTCCATCCTGCTCTCTGAAAGACTCCACTCTTTTTACAACCAAATCTGCTTTGGGCAGTATTCCAAAATAGTCTGGTAGTTTTTTTGTGAGTTCGTCAAGGTACTTTGTAGATTCATCCAAATAAGCCTGTCTGCCTTCATCGGTATTTGGAAAGAAAAATTGTTCATCGGTATTTACAAAATTAAAAAACTCCTGTAAGCTTCCCTCAAAGCCCACTTTGTCTTTGATTGCCAGCATTTCTTCCTGGATGCGTGCAACTTCTTCTAAACCAATTTTGTGAACCTCATCTGCAGTTAAATTTGTTGTAGTCGATGTTTTTAAACGATAATTGTAATAAGCTTCCCCATTGGGATGCCTGCTCACCCCTGTGGGTGCAACTTCTGCATTGGGCATTTCGGCTTCGAGCCAACTTATTATTGATTCGTAAGCAGGCTTAAAGTATTGTGTCAAGGCCTCTTCAGCATTTGACCTCAAGGTTTTAGCTTCGGTTTCGTCGATATCTCCTTTTTCTATGAGTTGGTCAATTTTCATATTCATATCAGACCACAAAGCGGCGTTGTTTTCTGACTCTGTAAAAGGTTTTCCGTTTAAAAGGTCTTTGCACTGAATAAGGACTCTTTCAAAAGTAAATTTAGGGGGTATAATTCCTTTTTCTGCCTGAAGCTTTGCTCGTTCCAATAAATCATTAATCGCCTTTTTTGAAGCTTTTATTCTCGTTATGTATGCATTCAAATCTGAAACACTATCCACTTTGTGAAAGTTAATCATAAAGCTGGGAAACTGGGTGTGCATTCCCATCATTTGATGAAAAACATAATCCATATTTTTAAACTCCAAGCCCTCTTTCATTTGTTGATATTCATACATCCATAAGTCATAAGAAATTTGATCTTCAGGAATTAATGACTCATAATCAAATGTTTCTTCAAGTTCTTTGACCGAAGCTTCAGTCCATTGAAATAATTCTTCTTCTGCTTTGAGGCTCATATCATCCAGTTGATCATAGCGGTCTTTTCTACCCAGCATCGTTAGTTGCAAGGGACTTTTTTGTAGTTTTTCTTCATATTTGGTATCAAACCATTCATTTAATTCATTGGATTGGTCTGCTTTTACTTCCTTTTCTTCTGTGGAGGATTTACATCCGGAAAATAACAATGTTACCATTAAAAAGGGTATTGCTAATAGTGTAAAACGTTTTTTCATAAGAGAGCAGTTTTTGTGGTGAGTTGTTGTTGAATCAATAAAGTTATGAATAATAATTTGATTTATAATTGATTAAGAATTTTGATAAGTTTTTGGTGCATCTCCTCAGTATAATCCAGATGAGTAACGATACGCCATTTTCCCTGACCCATATTGCTGATGCGAACGCCCTTTGAGGCGAGAGAATCTGTAAATTGGTTTTCATGGATTTCAGGATTGAGATAGAAAATCACAATGTTTGTTTCTACCGGTTCCACTTCCTGAATATAGAACTGATTTTTGAGAACTTCGCCTAATTCCTTCGCACGTTTGTGATCTTCTTTAAGACGGTCGATGTGATGGTCGAGGGCATAAATTCCTGCGGCGGCCATAAATCCTATTTGACGCATACCGCCACCCAGCACTTTTCGCACACGCATGGCATTCTTCATAATGGCAACATCACCAATCAGCACCGAACCCAGCGGTGTTCCCAGACCTTTGGATAAACAGATAGAAATGGTGTCAAACACCTCTCCATACTGTTTTGTTGTCTCCCCTTTCGCGACTAGCGCATTGAACAAACGAGCCCCATCAAGATGCAGACCCAGCCGGTGTCTATCACAAACCGCTCTTATTTTTTTGATTTCCTCGAAGTCATAACAGGCACCACCGCCTTTGTTTGTGGTATTTTCCAAACAAACAAGACTCGTTAACGGACTGTGATAAAAGTCGGGCGGATTGATGTTTTCTTCTACTTGGGGTGCGGTAATCATTCCGCGATGACCGTACACGAGTTTACAAGACACACCGCTGTTGAAGGACGCACCACCTCCCTCATAGTTATAAACATGGGCCCATTTGTCACAAATGAGTTGTTCGCCGGGTTGGGTATGCAACTTAATTGCCGCCTGATTTGCCATACTTCCTGATGGAAAAAAAAGTGCTGCTTCTTTACCAAACATAGCCGCCAAACGTTCTTCAAGTGCAATTACTGTGGGGTCTTCTTTATAGACATCGTCCCCCACTTTTGCATTCATAATAGCTTCCAGCATACCCTGTGTGGGTTTGGTTACGGTATCACTTCTTAAGTCAATTGTCATATACTTTGTAATTTTCCATAAAATTAAAAGAATTTACTTGGCTTACACACTTCAAAAAATCTATTTTTGTTAAAAATTATTGATTATGGTTCAGATGGAACAAATCAAAGAGCTCCAAAAACGCATCAGCGCGTTGAGGAGGTATCTTTGACATAGATGCAAAACAGATAGAAATCACTAACGAAGAAGAAAAAACCTTTGACCCCAACTTCTGGAACAATGCTCAAGAAGCTGAAGCTTTTATGAAAGTATTACGGGTGAAGAAAAAATGGGTTTCAGATTATACCAAAGCTGCTTCACTTGCTGAAGACGCTGCTGTTCTTTATGAGTTTTTCAAAGAAAATGACGCTACCGAAGCCGAAGCACAAAAAGCCTATGACAAAGCCCTTGAGGTTATTGAAGACCTCGAGTTCAGAAATATGCTTTCTGAAGAAGGTGATTCGCTGAGTGCTGTCCTTCAAATCACAGCAGGTGCCGGTGGTACCGAAAGTTGTGACTGGGCGGCTATGTTGATGCGCATGTATATGATGTGGGCTGAAAAAAACAACTTTAAAATCAAAGAACTCAACTATCAGGAAGGTGATGTTGCCGGCATCAAAACTGTAACACTGGAGATAGAAGGTGACTTTGCTTTTGGGTGGCTCAAAGGTGAAAACGGAGTGCATCGACTGGTGCGCATTTCACCTTTTGATAGCAATGCAAAAAGGCATACATCCTTTGCTTCGGTGTATGTTTACCCTCTTGTAGATGACACCATTGAAATCGAAATCAACCCTGCAGACATTGAAATAGTTACAGCACGCTCCAGCGGTGCAGGCGGTCAAAATGTGAACAAGGTTGAAACCAAAGTACAACTTACTCACAAACCAACAGGTATTCAAATTAGTTGTTCTGAAACGCGCTCACAACACGATAACCGAAACCGAGCGATGCAGATGTTGAAATCGCAATTGTATGAAATCGAACTGCAAAAGCAACTCGCACAACGCGAGGATATTGAAGCCGCCAAGATGAAAATTGAATGGGGTTCACAAATAAGAAACTATGTTTTACATCCCTATAAACTCGTTAAAGATGTGCGTTCCGGTCACGAAAGCGGCAACACAGACGCCATCCTAAACGGAGACATCAGCAGTTTTTTAAAAGCCTACCTGATGATGATGGGGCAAAAGGAAGAGGAAAGTGGTTTGTAGTTTCTGGTTTCAAGTTTCGGGTTTTTAAAAAAGCACCAAATTTCAAATCCACTATTGGATTTATAACTGCTCTTCCTAGAAAAATACCCTCATCGGTCAAAACTCAAAACTCATTAATTTGCACCTGTCTAGTTATCCCTTTATCTTTGCAAAAAAAAGAATTATTATGAAAATATACCACAATCCGCGTTGCAGAAAGTCTCGTGAAGGCTTACAAATAGTAGTAGATTCTAAACAGGATATTGAGGTTGTTCTTTATCTTGAAAATCCGCCATCAGAGCAAGAGCTTAAGTCCATTATTTCTAAACTCGGGATTTTACCCATAGAGCTGGTGCGAAAAGGTGAAGCAGATTGGAAAGAGAACTACAAAGGAAAAGCGTTATCTGACGACGAAATCATCAAAGCAATGGTTTCTTATCCTAAACTAATTGAACGCCCCATCGTGATAAAAGGAGACAAAGCCATAGTGGGTCGTCCCCCGGAAAAGATTAAGGAGTTGTTATAGTATAGATTTTTCTTCGCTCATCTTCGCAATCAGCGGGATAAATTATCACTTAAGCTGCTTCATAAAGGCAATCAATGCTTTTCTGATGTCGTGGCTCATTTCTTCCTCAGAGGATTCATAGATGCTTAAAACACGTTCGTTTTCCGGTGTTAGAAAGGGAATATCAAAACCTTTAAGCAGATAATCACTAAAAGCAATTGTGTATGTTTTATTGGGATCTATTTGGTTTCCGCCCAAAAGCCACTCCCCTTTTTCGTTTTGTGAAAAATTATAGCGTTGTAAATAAGCTCCGGTACCGCGAGCTTGCCTTCCATAAACAAGAACTTCGGTTAATAAACTTCCTTTGAGTTGAACCTTTAATACACCTCCGCCAAAAGGCAACACCCTAAAAATGTCAACCGGTGTAATCTCATTTTCAAGGACGTCATCAATTCTTATGGAACCACCATTTACGAGAGCTCCTTCTACCTCATAGTTAAAAGAAGCCGCCATTGCCTCAGCGATGAAGCCCCCCAGATTGGTTTGAATTCCGCGACTTGCACTGTCTGTTCCGTCTAGAGGAACATTTGCATAATAAATTTGCTCATAAGGGTCATCAACCACTTTTTTGATTTCTGATTCTAATATAACATTCCAATCCTCAACAATTTCCTGAACCTGTTGTTGTGATGGCACCTTTTCATCTATGGGGACCAATTGGGAATCAATCACCAGGCGGTTTTGGTTTTTGTAGAACGTAAGGGTATGCACATAGATAGTTTTTGCGTTGGCATCAGCTTTGGCAATTTTTGCATTTCCTGCGTCAAGCAACATATTGTGATGCTCATGTCCTCCCATTAGTAATGAAATTCCGGGTAGTGTTTCGGCTAAGTTTTTATCTTGTGTAATGTTTAAATGAGTCAAGCCCACGATAATATCTGAGTTTTCTTTCAATTTAGGATAGACTCTTTGAACCGACTCTAGATAGTTTTCATACACCACATAGGGTTGCGGATTTGAATCAATGGTTACTCCAAAAAAACCTAAAACAACTTCCGTTCCATCTGAGTCAGAAATGAGTAGTTGATAGGTTTCCTGTATGGGTTGTGCGTGTCCATTTCGATGAATCGAAAAAGGTGTTGCTTCACCTTCGGTTAACTGCTTTGCATTAGTGGCAATCCATTGAAAATTAGACTCATTCAACCGGTTTTGAAATTCATCTTCCTTTAGGTCAAACTCGTGATTTCCAAAAGTAACCAAGTCAAAATTCATTGCATTCATCACTTCAATCATTTGTTTTCCCATAATACGCTTTCCGTCATGACGCATTGTCCCCAATAACGACGGACTCAAAAAATCGCCTGCCATCACAAGAAAACTATTGGGTTCTCTATTTTTAATAGAATCTGCAACGTGCGCCACACGTGCCATACCGCCATAAAGTCCGCCGCTAAGTGGTGCGATTTCATAGACATCATTCAACTGTATGAATTTAAAGGTGATGATTCCGTCATCTTTGGTGGTTGAAGTGACGCTGTCTTTGGTTTTACACGAATTGAAAACTAAGGCAATCGCAGCGATTGCAACAACTATTTTTCTCATTTTAATGGTATTTAGTAAATATTTTTGTGGCTTCGTTGTGAGCACTTTCAAAGGGCATCCAGGAAACATTGGTATCTGCTTTTGCAGCAGTAAAATAAGACAATAGTTTCTCTGTGGGCATATTTCCGGTGAGTTCGTCTTTTGCCATTGGGCATCCGCCAAATCCTTGTATCGCACCGTCAAAACGATAGCAACCGGCTTTGTATGCAGCATCTACTTTTTCATGCCAACTAGAAGGCGTTGTGTGCAAATGCGCACCAAATTCTATAGTGGGGAATTTTGGAATTAAATTCTCAAACAAATAGGTAATCACCTCCGGTGTAGAAGTTCCTACGGTATCAGACAGTGAAAGGATTTTCACGCCCATTGCGGCAAGTTTTTGTGTCCACTCCCCCACAATATCTACATTCCACGGGTCACCATACGGGTTTCCAAAACCCATAGAGAGATAGGCCACCACTTCTTTGTTGTTTTGTTGAGCTAAATCGAGAATTTCCTGAAGCAAAACCATAGATTCTGCAATGGTTTTATGTGTATTACGCATTTGAAAGTTTTCAGATATGGAAAATGGATAGCCCAAATATTGAATTTCGGGGTGTTTTACAGCATCCTGAGCGCCTCTTAAATTGGCGATGATGGCCAATAATTTACTTTCGGTTTTAGAGAGGTCGAGTTTTGATAACACTTCTGCAGTATCGACCATTTGGGGTATCGCTCGAGGCGAAACAAAACTGCCAAAATCAATGGTGTCAAATCCGCAGCGCAATAAGGACTGAATGTACTGTACTTTTTTTTCTGTGGGTATAAAGTCTTTGATGCCTTGCATAGCATCGCGCGGGCATTCAATAATTTTTATTTTTTGGCTCATAGACAGGAATACTACGGTCGTTAGGTTGTGTAAAAATACAATTTCTTTACGG
>TARA_R110002072_G_scaffold295673_2_pt1 | contig 15622 bp, 13 predicted proteins | sample TARA_R110002072 | Tara Oceans TARA_R110002072 (sample SAMEA4397118) | marine metagenome | biome: Polar Biome; feature: [SRF] surface water layer (ENVO:00010504); material: water (ENVO:00002006), including particulate matter (ENVO:01000060) such as... | depth 5 m | reverse complement strand
ATTGAAACTGACTAAGCGGCCATCATTAAACCAAAATCCCCACTTTGTGTTGTTAGTGGAAATGCAGTTGTTAAACCAGTTCGCGTTAGGATCACCCGCTGAAATCGTGGAGTCAAACCATTGCATTTTTACGCCAAATTGGTTCGCATTAGTAATCATCTCACTCCATGTACACGAGATCGCGCCGTAGTCCTGCCAGCCCACCACAGACTTTTCAAGCCATATATCATGGAAATGACAGTTGGCTATTCCGTATGACTCAATGCAAGCGGTAGTCGTTGCAACCTGCCCTTCCATGCGGAATCCACCCATTAGAATTTCAGCGACAAAAAAGGTCGGGGTGGTCGAGTTGATCCGCATAATGGGTTCAGCGGTTGCATCTGTTTTAAATATTCTGGTTCTGTTTTTGCCTGAACCCCAGATGTTATAGCGCTGGCTGGACGTTAAAGCACCATAGTCAAGGAATGTAACGAGATAATCGCCCTCAGGGAGCAGCAGACCGCCTGTTTTATTATCTCTACAGTAATTCATGGCTGTCTGTATTGCCGTAGTGTCGTCGGTTGCTCCGTCACCGGTTGCCCCGAACCATTTGGGATTGATAAATATCCCTTCATACAGCCTCTTCCAGGTGCCTATTCTCGGACTGACAGAATCAACAATATTAATCCCGTTGTCATCTGCTGTAGACGTGTCCGAGGTGTCGAGCCAAAACTCACCCCCACCGCCGTCACCTTCTGTTGTGTGGCCAGCTAATCCCGCTCTAAGCAATGCTGAATCGGTGTTAGCTCTAAGCTCGGTAAGATCATCAAATGGCGTAATGATATCTCTAATAGGTGCGTCATTATCAGAACTATCAGCCCGGTAATAAACCTGCGCACCTGAGCTGTTTAAGACTTTCATTGAGTAAGCCCCGTCCACAATAATCTGGACTGGAGAGCCGTTATACAGGGGAACACCCCCTGCACCGGTCAATACGGGCTGAGTAGCAGGTACAAGAGTGCCGTCTTCCTGTCTGTATTGGATTGTAAGCTGGTTTGCGGGGATTTGAGGGTCAAGGTCCACTACTCCCACATAAACCGAGCCAAAGTAAACAGGGCGCCCCTTAGTGGGATCGGGAAAGTATTCGTAGCCAAGAATAGCTGCGTTAAGTGCCATATTAGTACCTATGATTTTGTTTTGGGCGTAAAAAAACCGCCAGAAGGCGGTTGGTGTGCTATTGATAAAGATCAAATTATTTGTTGAAGGGAAGTGCTATGAAATTTGTCGTCTTTCTACTAATTATCTTTAGTTCTGGGTGCGCCTATAGCATTCGAGACATTGACGCTGCGGGTAAAGACGCCGCCGCCGTGAGAGGGTGCTCAGCGTCATATTCATCATGCGTATCTGGCGGGAATCAAGCTGGGTTTAAAACAGAGACGTTAAGAGCTTGTAGAGACTCTTACGCGGTCTGCATTAGTTCGTGCCCTGCTGCTCTTTTAGAAGCTCTCTAATCGCTTTAAATCGTCCAGCATCGTCTATGCCTCTAAGCTTCTCGGCTCCCTTGGCAGCCGCGCCAATAGCAGCCTCGGCAATGCCATCTCTGGTTGCTGCTTTGGAAGCTTGCTTAATCCCTTGCTCTACCTGTCCCTGAAATGACGTTCTGGCTACCGTTCCAAATACCCTGTCAAGCTCATCGGCAAACAATATCTCCATTAATAAGTCATCGCCGCCTAATCCTGAGCCTTCAATTTTCAGCGTTCCCCCACCACCGTATTCCCTAGCCACGGTTTCAATTTCGTCAATGGAATCTAACAATCTAACTCTTGACTGAGCATTGCCCATGACCCTGCGTAAAAGCGTCCCTACAGCCTCACCTGCCCTTTCGCCGGTCAGATCCATCTTGCGCCCTGCAACATCTTGTATCGAGTCCAGCGCCCCTCTAGTCTTCGCGTACTGCGTATTGACCTGATCGTATGCGGGGAAAGTGTTGTCAAGGGCTTGATCAAGCTCGGCTCTGAATTGCTTTAGCACTCTCGACGTGTCGCCGCTTAGCCCTGTCTTGGTCTTTCCGAACGTGACATTTGAATCAATTATGCGTTTGAGAACATGGGCATCATTGGCGTCCGGGACACCTTTCTTTCCTAGCCGAACCATCTGGCGGATAACCTCTTTAATTGGCCCCCTGTCGCCCGGAGCAACGATTGAGTCAGTAAAGGAGGGCTTTAAACCACCGCTACCGTCATCAATTAACTCTATCCCCATGGAGTCTAGGTTTTCGGAAAATCCTAATATGGCGGGTTGAATATCAACAGGCTGACCTCTCAGGCTATTCGCAACAACATCAAGCTCCTTTCCGGCCCTTCTGTTTGACTGGAAGATTACCCTGACTCTTTCTGCCAGCGTGTTACCGGCTACATCGCTAGGGCGGTTCTGAAGGGCGTATTTTCTATTCTTTTTGCCGCGCTCCATTATGTCTACCATTTGAATCATTTTGTCTTTTGATGCGCGGCTTGACTGGTTAATAGGGGCAATCACCCCCTCATCAAATCCCTGGGTAATAGCGCGCTTGGCCAATGGGTTTGGGACGGCGGTTGGCGCGCCTGTTTCGGTTTTTGGCCCCGGCTGAAATTTTGCTGTTTCAATATCGGTTGAGCCGCTCTCTAAAAGCTTGGCGATACGCTGCCTAGTTGGCGTTTGGTACTGAAACACGCTTTCAGCAGCATTCCCGGCCTTTCGGGCCACACTTTCTACAACTTGCCCCACTGCCTGCGCACTCCTCTGAGTGGCACCCGCTAAAGATTCGGTTCCCTTTGCGGCCATTCCAGCACCCTTCAGGCCCGCAAGCTCAGCTATGGCTGTCGGCAGAGTCTCAGAGAGGGTTGCAAGTGCAGGGCTGCCGGTCCTCTCAAAGACTTCATTGCCCGCAGTGCGGCCTAATCCTACTTCCTGAACGCTTTCGATCATGTCAACAGATTTGTCTACCCCCTCTCCCGCCAACAACCCGCTTAACCCTGCCAGGCCTGATATTGGAAAGTTTGCAATATCAACGCCCATTTCCACAAGGTCGCCAAGCATGGTTAATTTTCTCGCGCCAGCTTCAGTTCGGGGTTGGTACGTTAGCGCCTCTTGCACATCACTAGAAACCTGTGCAGGGTCATCCGCAAATGGTACAGAGGCCAGACCCGCAAGACCGCCTGCAATAGTCCCCGCTATGCCGCTGCCAACCGCTGCCGATGCTTCAACTCGGCCCGCTACATTATCAAGGTATGTGGGTTCATCTAGCTGCGTCATCGCCTTTTGAATAACTTCAGGTGCAGTGCCGTCTGGGAACTCGACCACCTGCCCTGTACCGCTATGCTCAACTTCGATCATCTGGCTGGCTCCAGTTGCCCTGTTTCTGGGTTAAAGACAAGCCGCTGACTTGGCTGTTGTCCTGAAGCTGCCGCCCTTTCATCGGTGGTTAAAACCGCTTGTGACGCCAGTCTATTTCGCATCTGTTGAACATCCTGGCGGAATCTTTTCTGTGAGCGCTTTCGGTTTAATCCTCCAGACGAAAGGTTTTTAAGCAGCTTAATATCTGACTCACTTAACACGCCGGTCATTAAGTCCATGTTGTCGGCGGTGAGGATGTTTTGCGCCTCATCAATATCAGCAATCAATTCAGCCTCAGCATCAGAGAAGAATTTGAAATCTATGCCTCCTTCAAGCGAACCCGTAACATCGCCGACCTGATTGCTAGCCAAGATCTTATCCAGTAATTGAACGGCCCTATCCTGAAACCCTTTGGCTTTTTTAAGTCTGCGCTGCTCGACCCTAACATTGCGGGCTGAATTCAGCCCAGCCTCGACGGTCTTTCCTGCCGACGCTGCTGCCTCAATCTCTCTATACTCTGCGGGTGAGGCGCTAGGAAACGAGTCTCTCAGGAGCTTCGGCATCAAAACCCTTTGCTCTTGCTCTGTGGCTTTATCGACAACCTTAACAAAAGCCTCTATCCCGTCTTTTCCGCCTCCAGCGGCCCCGAATGCGGCGGCTCCCTTTGCTGCTACCTGCTCACTTAGCCCTACTGTTAAAGCCTCTGGGATTATTGCACTACCCGCATCAGCCCCTGTAGCTTTTTGAATTGCCGCGTCCACCTGGGCGCGCCTGGGGTCATCAGCGGGCAAGCTGTCTTGCAAATCAAAAAGCTTGCCAAGCTCGGTTGGCGCTCCTTCACCCTTAAAATCAAGACCGTCGGACGGGATAATCTCAAACTGACCTGTTGCATTATTTAAGCCCGCCTTTTGACCGTCCGCCGTCTCTGTAACATTTGAATATTCCGCCTGCGCCCCACCTGTCGCCTCTCTGTAAGCTTTGTAGCTCTCGGGGTCGTAAAGAGCTAAGGCCATTTCGGCTTGCTTGCGCCCGTACTCAGGGTTATTAATAGACTCTTCAGCCACCGCAGCACTCTGAGCAGCATCGCCACCCTCATTGACTACCGCTGTAGCATGCTCCACCATCGCAGTACCGGGATCGGCATTGCCAAGTAAGATATTACGGGCTGTATTGATCATGCTATTTTTAGTGTTATCACTGGCAAACCCTGTCATTTGCTCAGCCATTTCCAGAGAGCCCGGATTGTTGGCGACAAACTCAAACACAGCATCTGCATCTTGGGACTGGATCGCTTTTGCAAGCCCCTGAGACTGCAAACGCCTTTCGGCAAGCTTTTTCTCTTCTTGACCTCGCCGGAACGCGGTCTCTGCACCCTGGTTAATCGCATTAAGCCCAGGCAGGACACTAAAAGGTTGTACATCAAAGTTTGTAACAGCCATTACGCTACTCCTAACATTGGATAATTAACGGTTTTAAAGCCATTCCGCTCACCAATGGCCTCTGGCAGGTATTTCTCTACCTTATCGGCCATAACGCCTTCTGAGGCTCCTGAGAGACCTAATTGCTCACCGATCTGGTTCCACGTCCACTTGTACCATGCATGGCCGTTCTTCGTGCCAACATACTCAATGTCTTTCTTGAGCCTGCCGTCAGAGAATGCATCGTATTGAAGACCTAGCCCAACAGCGGTGCCAATAGAGTCAGATATTCCTTGATAGCCTGCCTGCTGTGCTCGACCTGCTCCCAATATTCCACCAGCCTGAGTTGCACCAATACCGCCAATGACGCCAGCAATGTTGTTTGCGTTAGAAGGAAGCCCAGCCAGCCCCTGAAGGCCTGAAACCTGTTCGTTATAAACATTAAATAATGCATCTTGATTGGTTCGAGCCAGGGCATCCTGAGCATTGCCAGACCTAAGGCCTCCAGTCACTGAAGCGTTTCGTAATACGCCTTCTTCGCCTCGTTCCACAAGTTGTTTATAAAATGGATCGTCTAGCAAACCTTGAATAAACCCCGCTTTACCCTGCGGTTGAGGGGAGGCACCGCCTCCACCGCCTCTAGCAGTTAACTGCTGCTGTATCTCAGGGGAAAGCTGACTCTGCTGGTACTGATTGGCCTGTGCCTGTACCTGGCTCGCAAAGTCACCAATAAGGCCGCCGCTACCGCGCTGAAAATTGAACCCTTGAAGCGGGGCCGCAGTACCGGCGGGATCGTTTGCCGCTACTGGGGGTGCGCCAGTACCGTATAGCATCCCTAGCTGATTAAGCGCATTCTCTCTATGAAACTGAGGGATCGCCTCGACTTCTTTTAAATAATCAAGCTGCTCCCTCTGGGCCTGGGCCTGAGCATCTGCCGCATCTCTTGATGCCCCTGCTGCCTTGCTTGCGCCCTTGCTCGAAAAGTACCCGCCTGCTAATGCGCCCCCTCCAATTGCTGCTGCTATTGCACTCATACTGTCCTCTCTTCACATTCGCCAGCGATCTCGTCGAAATCATCAATGGTTAATTCTTTTTCCACTGCTTCAACCGTGGTTGCTGAAGTGGGGTGATAGGTTGCCCAAACAACTTCTGTTATTGCGTAGCCTGCTTTCTTATGCCCAGCCCTTGACGTAAGTGAGCAGGGGGCTTTTAGGTGCTTAAATCCATCCTCTGAGGCAACGATCATCTCGCCGGATAGCATCACATCCATATGATCTTCAGGGTGTATTTTTCCCGTTGCTAACATGCCTTTAGGGAAGGTCACCTCTCTTCGGTAAAGACCTTTAATAAATTCGTGCTTAACTGGAATATCAATCTGAGGCAGACCCTCTAAGACATGCTCGAAAGCTAAGACGCGATCTCTCAAGCTAAGGCAGTTGATATGGTCTTCGTTGAACAGAAGATCGTAAGCAGCCGCATCATGGCCCGACATACACCCCCGATCCTGAAGGGAAATATCAAGAGAGGCAGTCCCATTTGTTATCGTCATTGAGTAGTCGCAACCTGACGGTTCGGGTCTTTTAAGGCTAAGGCTGAGGGTTTTCCCGTAGTTTGTCGTTATCTCTTCGCCTTCAGCGATCGAGCGCACAGAAACAAGCTCTACATCCTCACCAGCCAAGCGCATTCGAGCGTTGGCAAATGGAGAGTGATTTGAATATCTTCCTGCCACTGATCTCATGCCACCAGCTCGTGCACAGCAAATAACAGCGCCCGACTCGTAGGGCTTGTCAGCAAACAGCCCCGCCCCATGAATTGACGACTCCTTAACGCTCAGCCCTTCAATAGGTGAATCGTCAAAATCGGTTACATCGCAGGATTGTTTCCAAGCTGTAGCATGAGAAATACCGTAGTCAGCAAGTACGCTTAAATAGGAAGAGCGGACAAAGGCATCGCTCATGACTCAACAGTCCCAGACGACTCGGCATTGATAACCGCTGCTGTTCCCGCTGTGGCCCAAAGGGTTTGAAGGTTGCCCAAAACCAGATTGCCAATATCGACAATAGGACTCCATGTGGCCCCCGGCTGAATGGTCCGCTTGACCAGCCAATTACCGCCCGATCCTGCTGTCGGCGTGTCGGCATTAGCCAGCTTGTAAACAATGACCTCGACGGCTAAAGCTGAGGTGTTGGTAAACGATAACTGACCGACAAAGGCCTTCTCGCCATCAAGGGTACTGACAATAGAGGTCGCTGCCACTGCAACCTGTTTAGTGGTTGAATAGTTCTTTAGATTTGTAGCCATAGAAGATCCTAAGCAGTGAACCACTGCCCATAGAAGTAAAGGGTGGATGATTGAAGGTCTGTGGTTAACAAGAGAGTTGCTGCGCCGTCGATAGTGCTGCCATTGGCATCAATGGTGACGTTGCCAGCCACGGTATTGCGTTTAATAATGACCTGCTCACCCTCAGCGGGTTCGGCGTTGAGAAAGGCGGTGACATTGGAGGTCACTTCAACAAACTCATTGCCTGCTGTGGTGTAGTTAACCGCTGTGGTGTGATACTCGGTCTTGCTTTGAGGGCTCTGGAACTGAGGGAGCGCAGCATTCTCTAGCGGGTGGGTCCACGGAACGCTAACCTCATCGTCTCTCACCGCATTGATGGGATAAAGCCCGCTGATTAATACGCTTTGCGCACCTGTATCGCCAGCATTAGCGAGAGTTAATAAGTCACTCAACAGATTGAGATAATCCTCGACCATGATATCTGGCCAGCCGGTCAGCTCTTTAATCTCAACCGCGTTTAAAACCGGCTGTTGAAGTAGGTCTCTAGTGCTAGCCATGGTCAATTTTCGCCATGCCAAAGGCCATGCGTGAGCGTGTCGCGCCTCGCAACTTAATGCCCACCCAATCCCGTACGTAACCTAACCTGCGAGCTATAAAGCGCTTACCGTAGTCGTTAGGTAATCCATAAAGCTCGGTCCACTCCTTGCCAAACGTTAGGCCGTCATACGTCAACGAGATGAACACCGTGGCGTCATCATCTCCGGTATGGCCAGGCATGGTTTCGATATCCAACCGATCAATGGATTGTGATTCAAGTAGCAGGAATGGTGTGTGCAAAGTCCACTCGGCAATTTCACCGTATTGCGTAGCCACAGTGTCATCATAAATACCGATATTACTATCAAGCTTATCGCCATAGACCCACTTACCTATCCGAGGCTCGAAGATCCCGTGCACTCCTCTCCACGGATCACTGTCTACGCCGGTTTTTAAAATGCTCCAGGCGTATTGAATGCCGACACTCTTAGCAATGGTTTCATTAAATATCAGGGTGCGGGTGGGCAAGTGCACAATGACAAATGCGTAAGCATCTTCGGTTCTGGATTCGACAATGGCTGTTTGCAATTGGGTCTCTGTGTATTGACCAATTACTTTTTCAACTTCACGGGTCGAGACCCTTTCTGCTGAGCCAACGCCGAGAATATGAACACCAACACCTTCTTCTTTTCGCCCACCCAACAGATACCACCGGTCATTCATCTCCGCTTTAGCATGAGTGCCGACAATACCAATCTTAACTGCTCGGGTAGGAACGCGGGCAAAGGCAAAGTTCTCCTGTGCAGTGTTGACGAAATACTCTGTGGTATACCGGCCAAAGACGATCCACTTGTTATCCTGCGTCTTGCCGCAGCCCAAAGACTTATCGGGCATAAACTCGGCAGTGGCAAACTTCAGCGGGTCTATACTCGACTCATCATTGATATCAGTGTGATAAATAAACTCACCGTCGGTTAGACAGTAATACCCATCAATCCACACGCCATCTATCGGATCACCCAGGTCAGGGTCAACCACTTCATTAAAGCCACCAGAAGGCGAATAGAGCCAAAAGCGGTTATCCGTTATAATCCCTTGGCTGTTGAACGAATACGGTAGAGAGGCAGTCTGAGAGCCTGCTACAGCCCCCAGCGTTACCGATACACCAGAACTGTCAACCGAGATAAAACTCCCAGCAGATACGCGGTAGTGATTATTAAAGCGTTCATTCCAAATGCCCCCGCGATCAATGCCTATACCATTACCCAGGAGTGATAGGCCGGGGCTTTGCAGCATGTAGCCTTTAGCGCCAAACATAGGCCGTTCAATGGCCAACATGTTTTCAGGCAGGTAGTCGCGGTAGTCTGTTTCAACGCCAACTTTATCCCCTTTAATCAGGGTTATAATCGACTCCATTAACCACCACCCGGATAGAATCGACGCCAGCGGTTATATCTGAATGTATTACCTGAACCCCTCGGCATTCTTGAGGGATAAGGCACGTCACAAACATGAGCCACTGAAGAGGACATGGTGGAATAGGTTGCAGAAGCTCGAGCCGCTAGAGTTTGAGGCACTGCTTTGTTGAAATCGGGAACAAGATTTACTGCAAGGTTGGTTTCAAAGGCTTGCTTATATGCACGGTCTACGCCAAAGATCGAATCAGGGTCGGGCTCATCTTCAAAGTAGTACCCCACATTAACATTGCGTGACAGCCATTCAGCGGCCATATCTTCAAGACGATCAAGCGCCACCATGACATCTTCAGGTGTAGCCTGAACGGTTAGCCCTGAGATTCTCAACTGAGAATATGCGCCGTTAATAACATCGATCTTTTTAGTAGCCATTTAGAGTATTCCTAGTATCTTCTTCCTTTTGCTCGACTCTTCGTCGGGCTCTTCGACGGGCTCTTCACCGGTCTCGGGCTCTTCGCTGTCTTCGATGGGGTCTTCATTGGTTTCTTCGCTGGCTTCTTCATCGGTTACCTCATCGGCAGTGTCTTCGCTGGCTTCTTTACTGGGATCGGTAACACTCCAGCCCGCAGCCATTTCTCTAGCCATATCGGCAGGGTCGCAGAGCAGGGTTTCACCGTCTTTGTACAAAACGCATGACATAAATTTCTCCATTAAAAAGGGGGCCGAAGCCCCCTACTGGGTTAGAACGTAACAGCTACACCGTTAGCCATTGGATTACAGTTGGTTAAACCGTACCAAGTGAACAAGCGGAAGCGGAACGTCATATCATCGATCTTACCGTCGTAGACCATATACATCTGTAGGCCTGACTTCAGCGTTGAGCTAACCACTTTCTTGCCTGCAAACTGAGAGAACAAATCAGCAGGAATAGATCCTGCAAATACTTCAATCGAGTCTTTAGACCAGAAGAGATTAGATTTAGCTGAGGCGTCAATATTGAGACGGTTCATGGTTGCCGTGTTGAGAATGCGCGTATCCACGTTGGCATAGGCCTGTTCTAGCACGCTCAGTGCGGGATCATCCAGAGCAATAGGCTTAGGATAAACTTGAACGCTGGTGCCGCTTGGCTTGGCTACGATGGTGAACGTCATAGCCTGATCAGTATCAGACTTGTCCGCTAGACCGACTGCTTTAACAGTTGTTCCACCGTTGGCAAAGCTGACCTTATCGCCAATGTTGTAACTTGCGCTGGCTGCTACTGCAATTGTGGCTAGACGGTAATCGACGTTAGTTACTACGCCTGTTGCCGCATCCACAGAACCACCTTCAGGCTTAAAGGATTGATCCGCTGTAACAGTTGTTGCCGGATCAGCACCGCCCGCCAAATTAGGCAAGTAAGAGCCTGTGTACAGATCATACTCAGCAACATTCTGCCCAATCTGACCCGTTGCCCATGCGGTTTCTGGACGGCCCTGAAGTGTCTGGCGACCTGCTAAGTCAGACGAAAACTTCAGTTGATCTCGATCATTCAACACAAAGCAACGAGTATCTACAGCAGATTGGCGCTCATTCTGAAGTGCCTGACCTTCTGCGATGAAGTTGTAACCTGACGCGGTATTGCTGCGATAAAACAGTGATCCAGTGTTCTTGACCAGCGTGGCGATATTCTTGTTGAGCTCTGTTGCCTGCTGAAGACCGGACTGCTTGCCGCGACGTTCCCAGAACATAGTATCTCGCAGGTCATCTGCGCGCTGCTCAACAAAATCGTTTTTAGGCGTACCGAGAATTGCGGGGTAGGTCTCTTCAATGATGCCAGTTTCCTGACCGGTTAAATCCCAGCCATCGAGGATGGGGGCGTGTTGCTGAGTGGGACGCCAGACAAAGTTGCCTGAGTTTTGCATATCACCAGCGTTGGGGGTAAATACGGTAGTCAGATCGACTAATTGCATTTGGTCTTCGTATGTATCTAAAGCGTTCTCAAAGAGAACCTCTGCTATCTTGCCTGTATCGGCCATAATGACTCACCTATAAAAATTACCAATTGGATGGGTCGTGTCCTGCTGCCTTGGCTTTTCGTCTAAGATCTATTCGTCCTTGTATGTCGCCGGAATTCACTGCTGCCTTATATTGCTTCTTGAGGGCATTAGCGCCTGCTGATGATCCATCACCACCTTTCAACGTTGTGCCGGGCTTGGGAGCACGACTAACTCGTTTTGTTGGTGAGGCTGTGAGCCGCGTTTTCAATTCTCCGAGATATAGCATTGAGTCCAACCCTGAAGGGTCGGTGGTTAGCGTCTCTTTGAGTTTTGATAATGCGGATTCGTTGCGGCCTAAATAAAGCCAAACTTTCTCACTGCCTTCACCTTGCATTTTTGAAATGAACGTGTCCGCTAGGTCGTTTCCCATTCCTGGGCGCACAGACTCAAACGTGTTCCTGATGTTGAAGTCGGCGCTTTTAAAAACCTCTTCAGTAATCAGGCCTGTCGCGACTAATTCAGTCGCCGCTCTTTCGTAATGCTTATCAACCGCTTGTTCTTGCGCTTTCTTCTGTCGATCAACCGCTTCGTTTTGCACTGCATGACTGAAATAATCTTCAGTAGCGGCTTCATAGGCGTCTGTATCGTGACCAAAATCCTCAAGTCGCGGCCGCTTTGAGTTCGGTGCCTCGGGCTGACTGTTATTGGTTTTGAGTTTTGCCTGTAGCTCTGCTATCACTCGGTCTTTTGAAGAAAGCTCATCATCCTTTTCTGTCAGCTTTGCCTTGAGCTTGCGCCGGACATTCGCCATATCGGAATCATTGAACTTCGGTTTTTGCGATGTCTGTTCATCACTTTGCATCCAGTCTTCTACAGCGTCTTCTTCCTCTTCACTCTCGGGGTCTGCTTGCCCGTCAAGTTCCGTGGTGTCTTCTTCTGCCGCTTCGTTTTCAGTGTCTTCAATAGTTGTCTCTTGCAGAGAGACCTCTGTTGCTTCTTCTGTTTTCGTTGCGTTTTCTGCCTTCAGCTCTTCCAGAGTTTGAGTTGCCACTTGTTAATTCCTCGTCAGTGTTACGATCATCCTGGGTACACCACCCAGTGGGCCGAGTAAGAACCGCGCTCCCGCGTAAACGAAAAAAGGCCGCTAAAAAGCGACCTCTGTTCGGGATAATTTGTGGTTTAAATTAGAGAAGCCCTAACGCAGCCTCGGCGTCATCTGCCAGCGTTGTTGGCTGGCCATATGACCATTTGTCTACAAGCTCGGTTGGTGCTTCAGGGAGGATAAAGTCAAGTCCAGGCTTGCTTTTAACCCACCGGTTGTAGGTTGCAAACTTGCTGGCTAAATCGGCTAGAGCCTCGTGCTCTACAGGAGCCGCCTGACCTAGGCGATCTGTCGTTTCTGCGTTGCTGCGATCCCTCATGGCCTGCCATTTAGGCTTCTTTGCGACTCTTCGTTGATAGAAGTCGCTTGCTGCTGCCTGCTCACCTGAAAGCAATGAGCCAGCTCCAATCATTGCAGCGGCAGTACCGGCCAGCAAATTACTGGATTCTTTTTTAGTGGGGTCGAAGGCGGCGTTGACTGAGCGCACGCTAGACGGGTCGAGCACAACCGTCACGTTGCCCGCCTTTGATTGTTTGTTGTACGAATCCCTGATGTTGTTAATAATTACAGAATCAAAATCTTCATCTATGGCTTTGTCAATTTCAGAGCGCACATCGTACCTTTTGCCGTCCGAAGTCTTCCCCCTGAAGTCCTTTCCACCCCAGTCTATTCTCTTTGGATTGCCGGTCTTTAAGTGCACTGGAATCGTTTCCGGTACAGCGTTTTGTAAATCAAAAGCCCTTGTGTCGTCGGCGTAGGTTTTTGCCATCCAGTCATCTGAGCTAAAGAATAAAGGGCTATCCTCTCCAAACCCGTGACTTCCCTTTTTTGAAAATCCCTTTTCCCATATGCCACGCGCATCAGGCGAGCCATGGTAGTAGACTGTTTCAGTATCAAACCCCGCCTCCCGGGCACGCTCCATCCGAGCCTTCTTGGACGTATCGAGCGCCTTTGCAAGCTTAGACAGCTTACCCATTGACCTGTATTAACTCCGCAATACCAGACTCAACCGCATCGTTCTCAATTTCCTGAGCTTCAGCATCCGCCCTGTCTTTTGCTGCCCGAGCCTCAATGCCTTTAATCTCAGCAACCGCTTTAACGCGGGTTGTTTCTGCATTGAACTTGTCAGTCTCTTTATCCATCAGATCAGCCTGCGCTTTGATCATTTCGGCTCGGCCAATCATCTCATTCGGATCAGGCTTTTGAGACTCTTGAGCTTGCTGTAACGCGGCCTTTTCTTCGTCTGTGTCAGGCTCTTTAACGCCCATCATGATCAGCTCTTTGCGGGCATAGTCACGGACATCATCGAAGTTAGCACCGTCCATTAACTCCATATATTTCATCATTAATATGTTGCGCATAGGATCGCCGGGGGCAAGGCCAGCAATCAAACCCTTTAGCTCTTCTCGCGTCTGCTGCTTTTGCGAGTTGTAACTTGGGCCAACGTCTGCATAGACATCAAAGGCTTTGTTAGTGAGATCCTTGAGAACCACAATCGTACCCGTCTCAGGATCCATGACTTCTTCCATCAGCATCACTTCTTTGCGCGTGCCATCAGGTAGAGTCAGCATTACTTTTCGGGGCGTGTCGTATACCTCGCGCGCCATCGAGGCCCAGATCTCACCGTCTCGGCGTGCTGCGTGTTTATAGTTTGATTGGAATATGAACGACTGCATGTCCATTCGCTCTTGCACTGCGAGGACTGCTTTGCCTGACATATCTGGATCTGCAATATTCTGTGGTAGACCAGGATTCGCTACGTCCTCGACAGCTTCGCGGGTTAGCGCGATTGACTGCGTAAGCGCTAATGGAACGGTCTGCTCTGGCATCTGAGCGATAGGGCCAATCGGTAGATCCTCACCCTGCGGTGTCTTGCGATTCTGAAGCAGGTACGGGTAGTTGTTCTCAGACCCACCTTCGTCGTACATGTACTCAAAGCCCTGCAATTGCTCTTGCGTAAAGATAGGCTTGGGTCGTGGCGAGCGTGCGACAGCATCCATCAGATACGACATTTGGAAATTACGTAATCGCTGCGGATCTTTAGCAAGACGAGTAATGCCTTCGTATACCTCCTCACCCTCCACAAATGCTCGCTCACCGTAGTCAGGAACAACTGGTATTTGAGTGCCAGGAACTACAGTTTCTTCGAGGATGTCGCTACCTGATGCGATATAACGAGTGACTTCATACTTCTCGTAGTCGCGCTCATCAATGACTTCATAACCACCGTCGACTAGCGTGTCAAAAATACCTTCAACTTGATCAGCCGAGTACACCACTTCATTGCCGAACAGATCTTTAAATGTGTAGCTCTTAACCTTGACCTTCTTTCTGTGATAGAACCGAGTGACATAGATAACCTCACTAGACCACCAGGGGTAGACGTAGGACTGATTCGGGGAGGAGAAATCACTGCCGGATATAATGCCAGGATCTTCACCGGTCATCTCTTCAACCATCTCGCGATAGGCATCAGGGGAGTAAGGCGTCAGTATCGATACATAATTAGCATCAGACTTATCTAATCGCTTAGCGTTTGGATCCCAAAACACTGTGTTGCACGCTTCGTAAATCGGAGTGCGTACAATGACCTGCTCTTGCTCGCCGATGTTGTTAGATTTGTATTCGTTGATTAATTCCCACGCACCCACACCACAGACAATCGCCTCGTTTACCGCGTTATCGAATGCTTCTTTGGATGTATTAACTCTACAGCTAGAGCGGTACAGTCCATCAGCAATGTCACCGCCATCATCATCGTCTTCAGTCTCGGGCTCAAAATCGACCTGAACGGGATTAGCGTGGATGTTTGACATGATCTGGCGTCCAGCTTTACGCAAGATATTGAATTCACCGCGATACTGAAGCTGTGTTGTGTCTAGTAGAGTATCGTCCCACTGAGTGACCCAATAGAACATAAGATCGTCAGACGACTTGTCACGCGTAACCTGACCTTTCTCATACGCTTTGTCATGCAGCTTTTTGAGTTTATCGAGATCTAGCATTCATGCCGCCATAAGTTTTGATTGGTTGTGGAATGTAGGGTTTGGGGGCTATCAGTAGCTCGCCTTTGCGTTTAGCAAATCGACGCATCATGTAGGCGTAGCGGACGCCATCAAGCAGATCGTCTTTCACTTTAACGATCTTGCCTTTCTCATCGCGATGGTATTGCCTGACCTCATCCATTAGATCGATCTGGCCTTTGAATATTCGGAGCTTTCCTTTACGCATTCGGTCGAGGATTTCATACAGCCCGTTCTCGACTGAGTTGCCGCCCTCTAACCATGTCGCGTGATTAGCCAGCATTTTGAAACCGGCGGTTTGATAGTGATCTTTCTGCTGTGCTGTTACGTCTCGGCCCTTCTCGTGCATCAGGCCATCGGCAGGCCATGCAACAGGAACATTCTGAGACCATGCTTTAGTCGCGCCCCACGCATCGTTAGCAGAGACCTTTGAGGCCTTCCAAGAATGCGTGATGTAGACAATGTCTTGATCAGGATCGATTGCTAATTGAATCTGTGACTGAGGATGATCCCAACCAAA
>TARA_R110002072_G_scaffold8018_2_pt1 | contig 15630 bp, 12 predicted proteins | sample TARA_R110002072 | Tara Oceans TARA_R110002072 (sample SAMEA4397118) | marine metagenome | biome: Polar Biome; feature: [SRF] surface water layer (ENVO:00010504); material: water (ENVO:00002006), including particulate matter (ENVO:01000060) such as... | depth 5 m | reverse complement strand
CAGTTCGCGATCGAGGTACTGCTCCAGGCTCAGGCCCTCAGCCACACCCTGCATGGAATAGCCTACTGCCAGCCGCCCCACATCGATATGAGCGGGCCCGAGGTCCATCTGGCTCAGCCAGTTGAAAACCGGAAATGTTTCTTTTTCAGACAGTTCGTTGCCTTCAACCTGACGCACATAGCGGTGGTCTTTCATGATCTCGTAGACCGAGCGGTTGACCAGCGGCTTGCCATAGATATAGCAATTGACGTTTTTTTCACGACACAACCGGCCTACCAGCGGGATCATGCCCTCCGCCAGCGCCTCGCGCTGTTTCCAGTCTTTGAAGTAGTCGTCGGGCCGCGTACGCTTGCGATTGTTCGCCATTGGATACCTTAATTTTGCGCAAGTTAGTTCAGGGCGCGTATTATTATCCGATGCGTCAGGGTTCGCAAGCCGCTATCCGGCAAATTCACGGTCTGCGCCCTTGCCGGTGCTGGCGATCGCCACTGCCTTCGCTATAATTGCGCAGCTCCTCTCCCACCCGGATTCACCCTGAAGCGGCATCGATTTATGTTCAGTAAGCTGGTCGAAAAGACCCCATGGCCACAGCAGGTGGCATCCCGCACCGCAATCGGGCCGTTCAGTGGCAGCGCCGACGCGCGCTGTATCGCAGAACTTGCCGCGCCGGAACGGCTACTGGTTGTCATTACTTCCGACACCAGCGCATCGCTCGCGCTGGAGCGCGAACTGCCCTTTTTCCTCGATGAGCCGCTGGACATTCTGGTGTTCCCCGACTGGGAAACCCTGCCCTATGATAATTTTTCACCGCACCAGGACATCATTTCAGAACGCCTGGACACACTGTACCGTCTGCCCGCCCTCACTTCAGGCATTTTGATTGTGCCAATGCCGACACTGATGCACCGCCTGGCCCCGAGAGAGTATATCGCCGGCTCCAGCCTGGTGTTGCAGACTGGGCAAACACTGGATGTAGAACGTTTTCGCAAGGATCTGCTGCGCAGTGGCTATGCGAATGTGGAGACCGTCTATGAACACGGCGAGTTCGCTCTGCGCGGCTCACTGCTGGATGTGTACCCGATGGGCAGCGATCTGCCGTTTCGTATAGACCTGCTTGATAACGAGATCGATTCCCTGCGCACATTTGAACCAGAGAGCCAGCGCACCGTGGCAAAAGTGGCCGGCATCAACCTGTTGCCTGCACGGGAGTACCCGCTGGAACCGGACGCTGTGCGGCGCTTCCAGATGAACTGGTATGACAGTTTCGACGTCGATCACGACCTGTGTCCCACTTATAACGAGGTCAGCGCTGGGCGCAGTCCAGGCGGCTGTGAATATTATCTGCCACTATTTTTCACACAGTGCGCCACCCTGTTCGACTATCTGCCCGACAACAGCGCGATCATCACCACGGGCGACCACCACGGTGCGGCCATGCACTTCTGGGAAGAAGTCAAAACGCGCTTTGACGAGTATGGGATCGACCCGAGGCGCCCGCTACTGCCGCCGCAGCGCTGTTTCACTCCGGTGGAGGAGCTGTACCGGCTGTTCAAGCGCTTCCCGGTGCTGGAATTGCGACACAACCCGGACGCCGCGGTTCACCAAACCACCGCCGTGCTACCGCCGCCGAACCTTGCGGCCAAACACCCCGCAGACTCAACCACCGCGAACCTGGTACGTTTTCTCTCGGAGCATCAGGGGCCGGTGCTGCTGTGCGCCGAGTCGGCCGGGCGCCGTGAGGTCCTGCTTGAGTCGCTGCGGGAACACCAACTGAATCCGACCGTGGTTGGCAACTGGCACGAGTTTATCGCCTCCGGGCTGGACTTTGCGATCGCCACCGCGCCTCTGGACCGCGGCCTCTACCTCGGGCCGGGGCAACCGACCCTGGTGTGCGAGGCGCAGTTGTTTGGCAACCGCGTCGCGCAGCGGCGGCGGCGCAAAAGCAGCAGTGAGGAAGCCCAGACCAACGCGTTCAAGGCGCTGAATGAACTGCGTGAAGGCGTCCCCGTGGTGCACCTCGAGCATGGCGTCGGGCGCTATATCGGCCTGCAAAAACTGCAAGTCGACAATCAGGAATTTGAGTTCCTCGCACTGGAGTACGCACAGGGTGCCAAGCTCTATGTGCCGGTCGCATCACTGCACCTGATCAGCCGTTACAGTGGCAGTGACCCGGAACTGGCACCGCTGCACAAACTCGGCTCGGACCAATGGGAAAAAGCGCGGCGTAAAGCGAGCGAAAAAGCGAATGATATCGCCTCCCAGTTACTGGAGGTCTACGCTCGCCGCGAAGCGCGACAGGGTTTCTGTTTCGACACCGAAGATCGCGGTTACGCGCAGTTCTGCGCGGCCTTCCCATTCGAGGAAACGCCCGATCAGGAGGCGACCATTGCCGCCGTGCTTGCCGATATGCAAAGCCCCAGGGTGATGGACAGGCTCATTTGCGGCGATGTCGGCTTTGGCAAGACCGAGGTCGCACTGCGCGCCGCATTCGTCGCCTCCTGCAACCGCAAGCAGGTGGCGGTGCTGGTGCCGACGACACTGCTGGCACAGCAACACTACAACTCATTCAGTGATCGTTTTGCTGACTGGCCGATCACTGTAGAGGTCGTATCACGATTTAAAACCACGAAAGAACTGAATGATGTTACACGCCGCGCACGTAGCGGCGACGTGGACATCCTGATCGGTACGCACAAATTGCTGCAAAGTGACTTCCGCTTCAAGGACCTCGGCCTGCTGATTATCGACGAGGAACACCGCTTTGGCGTCAAGCAAAAGGAAGCTATCAAGGCCCTGCGCTCTGAAGTCGATATTCTGACGCTGACCGCCACACCGATTCCGCGAACACTCAACATGGCCCTCGGCGGCATGCGCGATCTCTCCATCATCGCAACGCCACCGGCACGCCGACTTTCGATCAAAACCTTCGTACGCGAACACAATGTGGCGCTGATCAAAGAGGCGGTGTTGCGAGAGACCCTGCGCGGTGGCCAGGTGTACTACCTGCACAACGAGGTCAAGACGATTGAGGAGACAGCGCGCAAGCTGCGGGAGTTACTGCCGGAGTTGAGCATCGCCGTTGCACACGGCCAGATGCGCGAAACACAGCTTGAGCAGGTGATGTCGACGTTTTACCACCGGCACCATCATGTCTTGCTCTGCACCACCATCATAGAGACTGGCATCGACATCCCTAATGCCAATACCATTATCATCGACCGGGCCGACAAGTTCGGGCTGGCGCAACTGCACCAGTTGCGCGGGCGCGTCGGACGCTCTCACCACCAGGCGTACGCCTACCTGTTGACGCCGCCGCAGTCGGCCATCTCCACCGATGCCGGCAAACGGCTGGAGGCGATCGAGGCCGCCGGCGACCTCGGCGCGGGCTATCTGCTGGCCACCCACGATCTGGAAATCCGCGGCGCCGGCGAATTGCTCGGTGATGAACAGAGCGGGCAAATACACAGTGTCGGGTTCTCGATGTACATGGATATGTTGCAGCGGGCAGTGGAGTCACTGCGGCGCGGGGAGATTCCTAATGTCGATGCACCGCTGGACCAGGGCACAGAGGTCAACCTGCGCGCCCCCGCGCTGATCCCCGACGACTATTTACCCGACGTGAACAGCCGCCTTATCCTCTACAAGCGCATAGCGGCGGCCACCAGCAATATTGAGCTGCGCAATTTGCAGGTCGAGATGATTGACCGTTTTGGCCTGTTGCCGCGCCAGGTGGATAATCTGTTCCAGGTATCCAGGCTACGGTTGCGGGCACAGGATCTGGGCATTCGCACTATTGAAGCCGGACCCGAGGGTGGTAGTATCGAGTTTAAGGGAACGACGCCGGTGAACCCTCTTAGTCTGGTCCAGTTAGTGCAATCGGATCCACGCAGCTATAAGCTTGCCGGTGCCACCCGCCTGCGATTCGAAAAAGAACTTCTGGATATACACGACCGGTACCACTTTCTGGAGCAACTCATGGACTCACTCACCACAGACCCGGGGAAAACCTCTGCCCATGCGTGACTCTTCAAAGACAAGTCTCTATCGCTACCTGCTATTCGCCACCCTGCTATTGCCGCAATGGGCGCAAGCGCAATCGGAGCAGTTGTACCAGGTTGAGTTGCTGGTATTCAGCCGCCCTGCCGGAGCCGGCGCTGAACACTGGGACGCGATCCCGGAGCTCGCCTATCCCGCGCGTTCACGCTTTTTGAGCTATCCCGGCGAGCAGGTGGAACGCCCCACTACAACGTCGACTGCCGATAACACTGCGGCTCCGGTCGGCGGCACGGTGGCGGGGACATCGCAACCGGCACCCTTCACTACCCTCGCCGCCGGACAGCGCCGATTTGCCGGAAAGGCCGCCGCCATGCAGCGCAGCGGCCGCTACCGCATACTGTTTCACGAAACCTGGATTCAACCCATGGGCAGCCAGGCGAGCGCAATGCCGATTGTGCTGGACAGGTCCGGTGATGGCGGCCCATGGCCAGCGCTGCAGGGCTCGATCAAACTCTATCTGTCACGCTACTTTTACCTGGATACAAACTTGTGGTTAAACACACAGGGAGAGTACCTGCCGGGCGACTGGCGTATGCCCGCCCCACCGCTGGCCCCGGCATCCCCGGCGCAACAGCGCAGCGCGGTAGCAACCGTGCAACCGGCATCGCTTGCAGAGCCCGCTGACGCCGAGCAAGTGGCGGTACAGTTCGAAGCGGAAACCCGCCCTGACACCGACCTCAGCGAGGAGGGAGCGAACTACCCATATCGGCACGCGGTGCAGCTGAAGCAGACACGGCGCATGCGCAGTGGCCAGGTGGTCTATATCGACCACCCGTTGCTGGGCGTGCTGGTCACCATCACGCCGCTTGAATCCGCACCTGAGGGTTAGTTAACGGCAACCAGCACAATACCATGTGCCAGGGGCCTGCCTCAGCCGCTTTCGCGCTGCCTCAACAGTTCACTCAGCAACTTCCTGACGACTGCCGCTTCGCTCGCCAGTATCTCCCGCATCATCGCCAGCGTCAGTGGCAGGTCACCAAGACCAGCAGCGGGGTTTACCACCATGCACACTGAGGCGTAAGGCATCTGCGCCTCGCGTGACAACGCGGCCTCGGGCATGCCCGTCATCCCGACCACATCACAGCCGTCGCGCGCCAGACGCTGGATTTCTGCCGCTGTCTCCAGGCGCGGCCCCTGGGTAACCCCGTGCACGCCGGACGCTTCATGTGCGATTCCGGCAGCATCTGCCGCGGCCAACAGCGCCAGACGTAGCCGCCTGTCGTAGGGTTCGGTGAAATCGATATGCATCAGTTCACCGCCCTCACCCTCGTCAAACGTGTGTTCCCGTCCCCAGGTGTAGTCGATCACCTGGTCGGGAATCAGCAGCCTGCCCGGGCGCATGTCCTCGGTAATGCCACCGACGGAGTTGATCGCGACGATGCCATCAACGCCCAGTGACTTGAGCGCCCAGATATTGGCACGGTAATTAATGCGGTGAGGCGGGATAGCCCCGGGACTGCCATGGCGTTGCAAAAAGTACAGTGTGGTGTTACCAAGACGCCCCTCCTGGATGGGCCTCGAAGGTTCGCCGAATGGCGTTTGCACGCGATGGTCACTGACCACTTCCAGCCCCTCCAACTCATCGATACCGGTACCGCCGATAATGGCCAGCGGCCTCATAGCAGCCACCCCGGTGTCATCACTGTCACATCCCCAATAGCAGCCAAACGCGGAATACGGTCGGACCGTACACGGTGACTTTTCTGCGCTCTGTGTGTGTTCAATCTACTCTCCTGTTCCGTTGATGCGGTGTAGGCCTGGTACGACAGCATTCTATCCCTGTTTGTTAGACAAATTGTTTATGTCGAGACCGCTTTACACTTGAATCCGGCTATATAAAGGCCAGCGCAGAGCGCTGTCAACTCTTAGAAGTGAGCGCAAGCAGTTGATCTACTTTAAAAAAGGCTATTCAAGTGTTTTCCAACACGAATCGCGCCGGGTCAATGCTCGCAGATTCGCCCGCTAGACATGCCTCGTCATCGTGATATGTTGGTGTGCAGCAATTGGTGCTGGCAATGGGGGAAGCCAAATGAAAATGTTGAGCCCTGTCGTGGGTGCTTGGTACAAGGACTTGCAGACTCAGGAGTTGTTCGAGGTTATCGACTGGGATCCAGGTAACTTCACCATTGAAACCCAGTATCTGGATGGCGAGGTCTCTGAGTACGATCTGGACGCCTGGCGAGAAATGCGTCTGGAGGAAGCTGAAGCCCCGGAGGATTGGCGAGCTGCTTTCGAACTGGATGACGATGACCTCATTGATCCCGATTTACCCATGCACCCTGAAGACTGGGACAACCCGGTAAACTCGATCGAACCCGACACGATGTACGGCGTGGAGGAGTACTAAAGGCGTCAGGACAGTTGCCGGGCTACCCCGTCCTGCCCTATGCGGGGAGAGCAGGGTGAGTACTTGTGGCTGAGCGCGCAATGCCCTGGGCAGTGCTGCGACACACGTGCAACCACCCCCCGCCTATGCACAGCGCGGTCATACTCACCACCCCAGCCCTCTCCCGCCCATGCAGCAGGAAGCGCAATGTAATACATTTGTTGTTTTTTGTATTACATTAAATTACACTGCCCCACACGCAAGCATCACTTCATCCGCACGGAGCCTGTTTTATGGCTGACGACAAAACACCGCGCAAGCGCAGCCAGGCCAAAGATCGTGTACTGCAAGCGCGCATTCCGGAGCAGCTTGATGAGGAATTGCGCGGCCGCGCCGAGCAACTGGGCCTGTCAGTCTCCACCATTGTGCGCAACGTGCTATTGCACACTTTTGATCTGGTAGAAGGCGTCGTAACCGACAGCTCACAGATTGCTCGGGCACTGTCGGGCCGGCAGGAAAAACGGCCCCCAGACCAAAACACGCTGCCGGCGCCGTCGGGAGAGGCTTCTGATACTGCGGACGCCGTTCTCGGGTGGCAGACAGTGATACTGAACAAAAACGCAATTTGTGAGCAGTGCAACGCCATCCTGCCGCTAGGCGACAGTGCCGCAATCGCAGTACCCACCGGTCCTCGCGCGCTTCTGATTTGCCTGTCTTGCCTGGCATTGCGCACCTCCCCCGCCGCTGCGCCCAAGCTGCAACCGTTGCCGAAGAAGCAAAAAAAGGAACCTGCGTCCAAGGCTGTTACAGGCCGCAGGAAAACGACGCGCCAAGCGCCAAAATGAATGATGGAGTGCGATTGTGGTCACCACAACAAAGATGGCTCGAGGTACCAGCAGACTCATATTCGATTCCGTAGCAGGGATTACCAGCGCGGTTGAAGGCATGCATGAAACGATCGCGCGCCATCCGCTGCCGTGGTCGCCGCAACCGGAGCGCCCCACCAGGGCGCATGGCCTGATTGCTGCCACCGTGTATGCCACCATCAGGGGCGTCAACGGCCTGCTGCGTGAAGGCATTGACCTGTCAATGGCATGGCTGCCCGAGAGGACGGAGGAACCGCAATACTCCGCTGCCAGCATAAAAGCCATCGCGGCGTTGAACGGTGTGCTCGGCGACCATCTGGAAGCTACCGACAATCCGCTCGCGACGCCCATGCGCCTGCTGACACCACAGCATCCGCTGGCGCTCGATCAGGCATCACTGGAGACCGCTATCGGCCAGGCCAGCAGTCACGTGGTGATACTGGTGCACGGACTCAGTATGTCGGAGCTGTGCTGGAACAGGAATGAAACGCCTGGTATCGGGCAGCGACTGCAGGACGCGTTAGGTGTGACGCCGCTGTATCTTCGCTATAACACCGGGCGTCATATATCCACCAACGGACAGGAATTTGCGACGCAACTGGAACAGCTGTGCGCTAACTGGCCGGTGCCGGTTGAGTCCCTGTCACTGATCGGGCACAGTATGGGGGGACTGGTTATCCGCAGCGCCTGCTGGTATGCACAGCAGTCAGGCAGTGAGTGGTTATCACAACTGCGGCGTGTGGTGTGCCTGGGAACGCCACATCACGGCTCGCCGATCGCCAGGGCAGGACACAGCCTGAACGCAGCGATGCAGAACATTGCCTATACACAGCCACTGGCATTCGGTCGCCGACGCAGCGCCGGCATCAAGGATCTGCGCCACGGCGACTTACTCGATGACGACTGGCGGGATCACCACCCGGATGAGTTGCGGCCGGACACACGCCGGCCCGTGCCATTGCTTGAGGGCGTCGAATATTACTTTGCGGCGGCAACACTGGGGCGTCACAAAAAGGATCCGCTGGGGCATTTGCTGGGCGACCTGCTGGTACGTATGGACAGTGCCACAGGCACCCACCGCGAGAACCTGCGGCATCTCAACATCAAGGCAGAGAACTGCGCCGTTTTTCACGAAAAAAATCACTTCGATCTGCTCGATGACAGCAAGGTTCAGCAACAGATCGTGGACTGGTTTAGCGCATAGCTTTCAACGCATAAACAGGCCCGCGTGATCTAGCGATACCATGCATGCGGTATCGATGCCTGCACAAGCTCCGCAGTATTCACGCTAATAACATCGTGTTGATCACATATCCCGCTGGCAAAGGATGAAGGGGCCAGTGTCCTGGCAATAATCAGCGCGTTCGGGAATTGTTTGCGCAGCCAGATCGCGCACCGCAGATTGGTCTGGTCATCGCCAGTGGTGATAACGAAGACAGGCTCTTCTTTGCCGGCCATGGCCTCGCCAATGAGGTGTTGCCAAACCTGTGGGTCATTGATATCCCCCTCGTAGATATGGCGGGTATATGTCCGTTGGCTCACCAGTTGTTCATCGGCTATCAGCGCCTGCTGCTGAGCGTCGAGATCGATAATCGCCACCCGGCTGAAAGCGCCTTCAGCGTGCCGTTCCAACTGCTCCAACAGACTCTGGCCGAATCGCCCGAACCCTGCCAGCACAACGGTGTCCCGGTAGGGCGTGGCCCTGAAACGCTGGGTTAGTTGTTCTCTGGCCAACTGCGTTGCAGCCAGCTCGTACTGGTTGAAGGTGGTACATAACGTCACTACCCGTGAATCTGCCAACACGCGCAGAAACCGCAGATTGGATACGTGGTATATGATCTTGGAACCCAGTTGAGGGTCGACATCAAGCAGGATGCTCGCCACCTCAAAATTGATTTCGTCTCTTTCGCTGAGCAAAAGAAATTTACTCGCCTTGTGCAGCGAGTAGCGGCGCATACGGTGCATCTGGTTACCTGAGACCACGTAGACCTTGACTCGCCGATAGGAACGCAACTGGTCGAGATGCGGATGCAGCAACTCGTCAACGATAACGATCACCCTGCGACCATCGCCACTCGCTGTAATCCTGTTCAGGAAGCCCAGCGTGAGTTCCCCCCCGCCGATGATAACAATCTTGTTCTTGACACTTTTGATGCGCCAGACGGGCGGGCGCAGTGCACTGAGAATAGTTTCGAAGACAGCGGACGCTGTCCACACCGGCGCAGCAAAATACGCGATCCACAATAAGATACGAGCGTACAGGGGGCCGCCGGTTGGCATGCCCAGATCCAGGCCCCCAAGGACGAATAAGCCGACGGCATAATAGGCCTTGGTGAACACTCCCGCACCTGACACGTTCGGACGCTCGGACAAACCCACGCCTGCCAGAAGACCAATAAAGCCGAAAGCGAACAGGACAACCGCCAACCAGGACTTCCAGGACAACTCAGGATCAAATCGTAGAACCAGTCTTGCCATAGTGGTGCCCTGCTCGCATAACACATCCGCTTACTATGCCGTAGGCGCGCGCAGAAGTCCTGTGTACTTAACACACTGCAGGTACAGCCAGTTCCTGCAAGTGCCGTCAACTCTGGCCTTAGCCGCCGCGGGAAACGGGAATCAGCGCTCCCGAAATCGAGCGCGCCGCCGACGATGCGAGAAACAGAATCACATCAGCGATCGCCTCAGGCTTGACCCAATCAGTCGTATCCGCGTCCGGCATATCTGCACGGTTGGTGGGTGTATCAATGATGCTGGGAAGAATCGCGTTCACCGTTACCGGGCTGTCACTGAGTTCTGCGGCCAGGGCTTCCGTCAACCGGTGCACGCCTGATTTGGACGCGGCGTACGCGCCTAATCCAGCATCTGCCTTGATCGCGCCACCAGCGCCAATATTGATAATTCGACCGGCCGGGCTCTCGCGCAGCGCACCCAGTGACACCTTGCTAATGGTTGCCGCAGTCAATACATTCATCTTGAACATACGCTGCCAGGTGTCCAGGCTGCCGTCGTCCAGGGTTTCCCAGGCAAAGCCGCCGGCGATATTCACCAACACGTCGACGCCACCCGCCTGTGTACAAATCTCAGACAACACTTTTTCGCACGCATCCCGGTCAGAGAGATCGACACCGGAGTAATCCCAGCCTCCGGGATTATTGTCTGGTGCCGACGGGGCGAAATCGACTCTCGAAACCCTGTGTCCCTGATCGACAAACGCCTTTGCCACCGCGCGACCCAGCGCACCGAAACCACCTGTTACAACAATACTTCTACTATCCATTAAAACCTCCTGAGTGTGTTTTACATCGAAGTCCATCGCGAGCACAGCGTATGCCTTTGGCACCAATCTCGTCGGCCTGCTATCGTAGTATCAACGCCATAAGGCTGGCCAATTGTTCATAACACCATCTTTTCAGACTGACCCACCAGCCGGGCTGTTGGCTCAGTTCCCAGTCGTCATTGGCTTTTTCGACGACGTAGGCCTTGAGTGCGTAGGCATCATCTTCAGTCAAAACGTCGCTAAACCCGACCATTCCAGCCTTTTCCATCACACCATCGAGCACGATGGCATTGAAGTTCTCGTAAAAAGCCTTGGGGAGACGCCGCAGGTCAGGCACCTCACCATTGCTGACAAGCTCCTGCCCATGACAGGAGAAACAATAAGTCTGGTACAGGACCCGCCCCTTCTCGATCCTGGCCGCGTCATCCGTCAATCGTGCCGGAGGACGGGGGCGCGCGGGCAATGGGGCGAGCGCTGGCAGCGTGTTATGTGCATTTAACTTGAAGGTTAACAAACGCCCTGTGTCCGGCTCTGGACGCGGCTCAGCACCGCCCACAAGACCCACGGCGCCGCCCCACCCAACCAGTACTGAGAGATACTGCTCACCGTCTACACTGTAAGTGACGGGTGATCCTATAACGCCTTCCTGCGTATCAAATCGCCAGCGTTCGCCGCCATTGCTCGCATCATAAGCGGCGATATAGCGATCCCCCGTGCCCTGGAAGACCAGGTTGCCCGCCGTGGCGAGAAGGCCTCCGTTCCACATTTCCCTATGCTTGACGCGCCATACGGGCTTTTGCGTGCGAGGGTCCCAGGCCAACAGGTGTCCAATGGTCATCTTGGGCAGTAGCGCCTGCGTCAGCTGGTCTATCCCAAGCGTGCCCTGATCGAGCTCAGCACCGGTATTCCACTGCCCCCAGTGATGAACGTATTCGTCGACGGCCCGATACTGGTATGTAGACTCCATAACCGGAATGTAGACCAGCCCAGTAACGGGGTGGTATGCCATGGGCTGCCAGTTGTGGGCACCGCCACCAAACGGATAGATGAACTGACCCTCGGCCTGATAGTCGGCAGTGGGCGTTTCAACGGGTCGCCCCGTTTCCAGATCGTAATGACTTGCCCAGTTTACGCGCGCAAACGGCTCTGCAGAGAGCAACTTTCCCGTCTCCCGATCAATAACAAAGAAAAATCCGTTTTTTGGCGCATGCCATATCACCTTGTGCTGCTGCCCGTCTATCGCCATGTCGGCCAGCATGATGTGCTGCGTGGCGGTGTAGTCCCAGGACTCTGCCGGTGTCTCCTGATAGTGCCAGAGGTAATCACCTGTATCAGGGTTCAGGGCAACAATAGAGGAGAGGAAGAGGTTGTCACCCCCACCGGGGCTTCGAATATGGCGATTCCACGGAGAGCCATTGCCGACGCCGATATACAACTGATCCAGTTCAGGGTCATAGACAATCGAATCCCATACCGTTCCGCCGCCGCCGTACTTCCACCACTCACCCGTCCACGTTTTCGCTGCCTGCGCCATCGCGTCATTTTCGAATCCGCTTGCCGGGTTGCCCGGAACAGTATAGAAACGCCACAGCTGCTCACCGGTATCAACATCATAGGCAGTGACGAAACCGCGCACACCGTATTCGGCACCACCGTTACCGATGAATACCTTACCCTTGGCCACGCGTGGCGCGCCCGTAATCGTATAGGGGTACTGCGTAATATCAGCGGACTGCACCGACCACATGACATCGCCCGTGGCTGCATCGAGCGCGACCAGCCTGGCATCGAGTGTGCCGACAAATACCTTGCCTTCATACACTGCGACACCGCGATTTACGACATCACAACAGGCCATTTTGCCCCACGCTTTCGGGACCTTCGGGTCGTACTTCCACAGCAGCTGGCCATTGCGGGCATCCACTGCGTAGACAACACTCCAATTCCCGGTAAAAAACAGCACGCCGTCGACAACAATGGGGGTTGCTTCCAGACCCCGGGCGTACTGCGTATCAAAGTACCAGGCGAGACCGAGCGACTGCACTGTCGCAAGGTTGATCTGTGTTAACGGGCTGTAGCGCTGCTCTCGATAGTCCAGGCCGTAACTGAGCCAGTCATGGCCATCCTGGTGGGTAATTGCCTGGGTATTCACAGCCGATGTGCTATCTCGAACCCGTTGCAACTGCGCGGATTCGGGTGCGCCGTACGCAGAAGCAACAGCCAGGAAAAGCGCAACGATTAGTGTCTTGCAACGACGCATGGTTAGATTCCGGAAATTGGGTGCCTGCCAGGGCATATCAGAGCCTGGCGCTATGTGCGTGCGAGATGCTACAGGATACCGGGCAGGGCTAACAACTTTTAGCGCTGGTAGGTGCACCTGGCCACTGCCTGACCGGTGTCTGCACCTGGCCAATGCGCTATCGGTACGGCTGACACCGAATTTTTGGGGGAGCCTTCAACGATCTTGTCGCTGTATACGAGATACACTATGACATTGCGTTCTGGATCGCAGTAGCGCAGCACTTTCATACTCTTGAAGATCAGCGAGCGACGCTCTCTGAACACAAGCTCGCCCTTCTTGAATGGTTCCCGAATGACAATGGGCCCCACCTGCTGACAATCCAGCGAGGCATCGGACGTATCCTCGGCAATGCCCATCGCACCGCGATAGCCGCCTATCTGTGCCCTGCTCAAATAGCAGGCCACACCCTCAACCTTTTCATCGTCAAAGACATCCAGCGTTATCGAATCATCCGGAGACAGCGCGCGCCATTTTGTGTCTACGCTGCCCAGCTCTTCAGCGACGACGCAGCAGGACGAGAGCAGTACGAAAGAGAGTATTATCTGGCGAAACGTCATAGTTACTAACCTTTCTAAAGCTGACAAGCGAGCTGCATGGCTTCATCCGTGGCCTTGCGAATCAAACCTAAACCGGTACAGTCTCCGATGGCATGCACCTCTGGCGCCAAACCCTGGGACCGCTCAAACAATTCGTTCGCGGCCACCGGTTCGCCAGCCAGAATCACAGAATCCGCCGCGATTGTTCGCGCTATACCCTGGGCAGTACGGTAGTTCACGGTATCTGCCAGAATCTCGTCACAAACCACTTCGGTATTGATGCTTACACCCAGTCGATCAAGGCGATCCATGTGCTCAGCGCGCCGCTTGGGACCGATTTCGGGGGCAATGCGTTTACGCTGTTCCAGTATGCTGACCCGGCGTCCACGCCTGGCCAAAAACTCTGCCAGCTCAATCGCCGCAAGGTCAGCACCGACAATAACGATGTGTTTTCCCAGTGGCAGCCACAGCCGCGAGCTGTTGCGCAGCAGTGCAGGCGTCAGGTATGCGCTGGCCAGACGCATCAGGACAGCAGCTACACTGCGCAGCGCTGCTGGCAACATGGTAAATTCGTCTCGCTGCGCTTGCCCCTCAACAATGCTGCGCAGTTGTGCGCCACTGACAACATGCCTCTGCCGCGCCCCGGCAATAACGGGCGTCTCCACCCTCGCGCCGGTGGCGATCACGATAGCATCGGGATTGAGGCTGCGTAACAATTCAGGCGTTGCCTCCACGCCGAGGCGCACCTCCACCGTGGAGGCGCGTACCTGTCGTTTCAACCAGTAAAAAAACGACTCGTTGTCGGAGTGCACAGTAGCCGCCAGCAGCATAGACCCACCGAGGCGGCCTTGCCGCTCCAGAAGTGTGACATCGTGGCCGCGCAGATCCGCCACGCGTGCCGCCTCCAGGCCGGCAGGTCCCCCGCCCACAATCACCACGCGCTTGCGTCGCGCTGCAGGGGTAAGCACATGCGTCAGCTCACGCCCTGTCGCGGCGTTCACCGCACAGCTGAGGTTGTAGCTGGTAATCATCGTATCAATACAGTTTTCGCAGGATATGCACAGGCGAATATCCTGCGCGCGCCCCGCTCTCGCCTTCGCGGGCCACTGGGGGTCAGCAAGGAACGGCCGAGCCATCGCGATGAGGTCGGCGCTGCCCTCCTGTAAAATCTGTTCCGCGTAACCGGGTGTGTGTATACGCCCCACTACCATCACCGGCACATCGACCGCCTGCTTGACCGCTCGGGCCGCAGTGACATTGGCACCGTTGGGGTAATCGCTGCCCATCACCATCTGGCTAACCAGGCCATCGGTGCTGCCGCCGCTGATTCGAAAAGCGTCCGCCCCGGCCTCTACCAACAACTGCGCCAGCGCTTGCGACTCATTCATCTCACTGCCACCGGGCGAGCGCTCGTAGCCCGAGAGACTGACAGTAACAGGAAAGTCATCACCGACTGCCGCACGCACAGCCGTCAGGGTCTCCACTAACAAACGCGCTCTGCCAGCGAGACGTTTACCGCCGTATTCGTCCTTGCGCGCATTGCGCAGCGGCGACAAAAAAGAACCAAGCAGCATGTAGACATGTGCGGCATGCAGTTCCATGCCATCGTATCCCGCCGCTTTCGCTCGCACTGCCGCTGCAGCATATTGTGCGATAACGGCTGGAATTTCGTCCAGTTCCAATGGTCGACTGGACTGGAAAGCCGCCGGGTTCACATTGACACTCGGGCCCAATCCAGGCTTGCCTTCAAAAAAGGCGGCCATGGATTCCGGGCCAGGATGGGTAATCTGTGGTTGTATCTTCACGCCATGGCGGTGGACGAGATCGGTGATTTTGCGGTGCAGGGGGACAAAACGATCCTCTGACAGGCTCAGAGAGTTTGGCTGGTAGCGGTGATCCAGCGCTACGGAACAAACTTCCAGCGTGATCAAGCCAACGCCACCGCTGGCACGCGCTTCCAGGTAAGCCAGCAGACGCTCTGAAGGTTCCTGCTCCGATGTGCCGTAATTGGTCGTCATCGGCGACATCACAATACGATTCGGCAACTGCATCGAGCCAATACTGATGGGCGAAAACAGTGTGTCAAACGGCATCAAACATTCCCCTGCAAACCAAAGCGAGCTATCCTGCTAAAATACCACAACCCTGACGCAGGGTGCATTGACTACTGCGCGCGTTATCAGTCGGGCACTCATCGATAGTCAGTACGATTTTGGGGTGAGGGATGCGGCCGACACCATCGAACAGGAGCGCCTACACTGTTG
>TARA_R110002072_G_scaffold22400_34_pt1 | contig 15632 bp, 11 predicted proteins | sample TARA_R110002072 | Tara Oceans TARA_R110002072 (sample SAMEA4397118) | marine metagenome | biome: Polar Biome; feature: [SRF] surface water layer (ENVO:00010504); material: water (ENVO:00002006), including particulate matter (ENVO:01000060) such as... | depth 5 m | reverse complement strand
CTATATCGCGTGGTTTGAGATGTTCGCATGGGAAACCCGGGGTCCAAAAGTGTTTACCAGTTTTCCTGCTGATCTTTTCGCACCAACAAAGGCAATGGCGGCCAATCAAGGCCTTTACAACGGCTTTCTGGCGGCGGGATTGCTGTGGTCGTTGTTCATAGGTGATGACGCGTGGCAACGGGCGGTCGCCATTTTCTTTGTGCTGTGTGTGGCCATTGCAGGGGCGTACGGGGCGGCAACCGTCTCAAAACGCATTTTCTATGTTCAGACCGTACCGGCGGTGATTGCCCTGCTGCTGATTGTCATATTCTGACCGCAGGACGCGAAGGACTGCCTTGATGTTATGTGCAGGCTGTATTTGGTCAGCGGGCCCAAGGTGGCAACGTGTAAATACCGTTTTCCAAGACGTTTTGGTCACCCGGTTTAGGCAGGCTCAAGGATCGGTTTGGCACCCGTTGGATAATCTCAATCCTTGGTTAAGGTAAGCATGGTGCGCGCCAGCGGCTTTACAGTGTTCTACAACCTATGAATACTCCACGGTGACACCAACCGGAGATTTCATGTCCCGTTAAGGCTGGGCTGCGCATGCGGCTCAAAAGGATGGTTTTGGACAGATCTGCTTTTCGCAGGTCCCAATGTTATTCCTATTCAGAAAAATGAAAAACCTATCCCGCATTCGCGGCGGTGAGACACGAAAGTTGATCCAAAACAATGATCAGAGAGTATACACCAAAAGACAACGGTGCACTGGTGCGCATCTGGAAAGATGCCAATGCCGTGGCGCATCCGTTTCTGCCTGCGGCTTTTGTCGCGGCAGAAGAGGCCAACGTGCGCGACATCTATCCGCAATTTGCGCAGATTCAGGTCATCGAACCGAATGGCGTGATGCAGGGTTTCATCGCCATGCTGGGCGATGAAATTGGCGGATTGTTCGTCGATCCTGCGCACCATGGGCAGGGTTTGGGGCGTGCCATGGTGGATCACGTCGTGGCGCAAAAGGGGCTGCTGCAGGTTCAGGTGTTCGAACAAAACGCCATTGGGCGGCGGTTTTATGAGCGTTATGGATTTACCTTTCAGGCACGCTCCATCCATGACGCCACTGGACAGGTCGTACTGCGTCTGACAATGCCCAAGAGCCTCTAAAACAGGGTTGCCGCCGCCCCAACAGGTGCGGTGGCGATATTGCGACATGCATGTCAGGCAAGGGGCCAAAGCCCGTCGCGATAGAAGATCACTCCTCCGACACGGCCTTTGACGTCAATTTATCCAAAGCGCCTGTCATCATGGCCAGATATTTCGCATCTGCGGGTAATCCATGCACTTCGGCCAGATCAGCCGGATCATGATAGGTGACATGCACCACACCTTCACCATCGGCATAGGCCAGAACGCGCAGCGGCAGGTCCAGACCCGCGGTCTGACCATCCAACATCGCGGGCGTGCCCAATTTGGGATTGCCAAAGATCAACAATTCGGTGGGGCGCAATTCCATATCAACCGAAGCTGCACCAGCCGCGTGGTCAACGCGGGCAAACACCGTGGCACCGGCCCCTTCAACAGCAGCCGCCAAGCGGTCCATGGTGATGACAACCGAATGTGGGCTGACCTTGGAAATCATATCAGCGGCATAGGCTGGCAGGGTCATAAGAGTACTCACAGCGGTGGCAATGATCAGGGGGCGGAACGTTAGATTGCGAAACATTGGCAAATTCCTTTTGAATGCGGGTGTGGACCAACCCTAACGTCAAAAAGAAGTTCCGCGAGGGGTGCGCCCCTCACGTTTCGTTGATCGGTTCTATTCCGCCGCTGCTGCCAGTGGCCCGGTTTTGCGCAAAGGCGCAGGTGGAATCACCTCGTCATTGTCCCAGATGATCTCTTGCGCGGTGCTGCGCCGCGCGTCGCGCTGCAACGCCCAATCGCGCGCGGCCTTGCTGGCTCGGCCCATTGACAGTTTGGCCAGCAACCGCGCAATCCAGTGGATATAGGTGGTGGCCCAGACCCGGATTGCCAACATTGACGGTGTGACCAACAGCGTCAGAAACGTCGCGATGCCCAGACCAAACACCACGGCTGTGGCCAGTTGTTTCCACCACAGGGCGGTTGGCGAATCGATGGTATAACCACCATCGGCAAAGTTCAGCGACAGGCCAAACATCATCGGTGCCAGCCCCGCCATCGTGGTGATTGTGGTTAGCAACACAGGGCGAATGCGTGCCTGCGCCGTTCTGATGATCGCCTCAATGCGCGGCATATAGCGTTCATATTCCTGATAGGTATCAATCAAGATAATGTTATTGTTCACCACGATCCCAGCAAGCGCCACAATCCCGGTGCCGGTCATGATGATCGAAAACGTCTGGTCCATGACCAACATGCCAATCAACACGCCAGTGGTGGACAGGACCACCGCCAGCAACACCAATACAGCGTTGTAAAACGAATTGAACTGCGCCAGCAGAATGATGAACATCAACCCCAATGCAGCAGTAAAGGCCGAACTGAGGAAGGCTTGGGATTCTTCTTGATCTTCCTGATCGCCGGTCCATTCATATCCGACCCCAAAAGGCAGTGGTTTGGTTTCGAGCCAATTGGTGATCTCGGTGATCCGTTCGTTTGCGGTGATTGGTACGAGCCGCAAAGAGCCGCTGTCTGCTTGCGTCTGTAAATCCACGTCCCGCCCCAATTCGGTGCGTTTGGTCACCTTATAGGCCACCCCATCGGGGGCGGTAAAATCGCTGTCTCCCGCCGCAGGGCGCAGGCTGGCATAGGTTTCTTGCGTCTCAACCCCGTCCACCGTCTTTGTCTCGACCAGTTTCATCAGGCCCACACCCACGCCCGCCTTGATATCAAGGTAGCGTTTTTGATCAACGCGGGTGATCTCTGCCAATTTTGGCACCGGGGTGCGGGTGATGAAATTGGAAAGCGGGATCAGACCGTCGGCGGTGCGGACTTTGAGCGTGTCCAGCGTGCTCAGCACCCGGTCGCTTTCGGGCAGGCGCACGCGGATGTCGATTTCCTCGTCTGAACTGTCGACGCGCATCGTGTCGAGCAACAGGCCACGCGTAACCAATTGCACCATCGCCCCCACTGTCAGCACATCCGCGCCATACCGTCCGGCTTTTTCGACGTCCACGTCAATTTGCCAGTCGATGCCGGGCAGCGGACGGGTATCTTCGATCAGGGTCAGGCCCGGGGTTGTTTCGAATTGTTCACGGGCAAGCGCTGTGGCGGTGACCAGATCGACAAAGCTGTCGGATTTGAGGCGCAGGTGCACGGGTTTGGCAGATGCCGGACCACGCGCCTGCGCCAGAATTTCAATGCGGATGCCGGGAATGTTTCCAAGCTGCTCGGTCAACTCGGCGATGATTACATCCCCATCAAAGGCGGGGTCCTGCGTCTGGCGCGTGACCCGGTACCCGATGAGCGGCACGGTAAACAGCACCTTGTTCAGGTTCGGTCGGTCCTCCCACGGGATCGTTTCAAACTGAATTTGACCAATAGAATCCTTGGGGGCCTGCGCGCCACCTGTGTTACTGTCCAATCCGCCCTCACCAGCAAAGGAAAACGCGGTCTGGATGCCCGGATGTTGCAATACGATCTCTTCAGCCTGACGCAGCAGTTCGTCCTTTTCCTCAAGGCCAAGGTTGCCACGTGCCAGAACATAAACGATGGCCTGTTCGGGTTCGGATTCGACAAAGAACTCGACACCTTTGGAATTGTTGCCAAAGAAAATCATCACCGTGCCGACAAACACAAACACAACACCGGCCACAACCAAGGGCATCACCGGGTTGCCGGCGATAAATTCAATCACCCGGCCAAATCCGTTGCGGCGGTATCCTGCGTGAATGCGATCAGGTTGTTTACGGAACAATTTGGATGTGACCCAACGCCCGCCCCGACCCAAGCGGGTGAACAGGCCGAAAAATGCCAGCAGGGCCACCATGGCCCCCGAAAACCCAACAGCGATAAGCGCGCTCAACGCGATAACACACAAAAAGACGACAGCGAATGTCGGGACAACGGACCCAAGGACATTCAGCCCATCCATGGCCGCAAACCGGGCAGAGATGACGCCAAAGAGCGGCGGCATCAGCGCCATCGGCAGCATGATCATGACAATTGCCACAGGGACCAGCAAGAGGTGCAAATACCATTTGACGCCCGCAATCGCATGCATCTGATCCGCCATCCACCGTTCCAAACGCCCCGTCACACCGCCCAAAACCGGCAGATAAATCAGCGCGACAACCAGCGATGCCGACAAAACAAAGATCAGCGTCACGGGCAACATGCCCATAAATTCGCCCGGCACACCCGGCCAGAACAGCATCGGCAAGAACGCACAGAGCGTGGTCGCGGTGGACGAAATGATCGGCCAGAACATGCGCTGCGCAGATTCGACATAGGCGTGCATCGGGCCGACGCCCTCTTGCTGGCGCGCATCGGCATATTCGACCACGACGATGGCACCGTCCACCAACATGCCCACGGCCAGGATCAGGCCAAACATCACGATGTTGGACACCGAAATGCCCATCAGCGCCAGAAACGCAAAACACAAAAGGAACGAGGTCGGGATGGCAAAGCCCACCAGTATCGCGGCGCGGATGCCCAGGGCTGCCAAAACAACAATCATCACCAGCGCAATCGCGGTGAACACGGAGCCCTGCAATTGCTGCACCATGCTGTCCACAACGCGGCTTTGGTCATTTGAGGTGCCAACTGTTACGGCTGCTTGCAACCCATCGGGCCAAGCGGCACTTTTCTCAGCGACGACTTCTTTGACGGCGGTGGCTGTGTCAATCAGGTTGAAACCCTTGCGTTTCACCACCTGCAAGGCCAGCGTTTTTTCACCGTTAAACCGTGCGGTGCCAAGGCGGTCTTCGAATGTCAGGTTGATCTGCGCCAGATCACCAAGCGTCACCACCCGGTCGCCATTTGTCTTGACCGGCAGCGCATAAACATCGCGCGGCTCATCAAAGGACGAGGGAATCTTGACCGCAAAGGTGCCTTGCGCCGATTCAATCTCGCCTGCTGCGATCAATTGGTTGTTGTTCTGGACGGTGTTGATCAATTCGCCCGCCGTCACGTTGTAGGCCTCAAGACGCAAAGGATCGATCAAGACCTCAAGCATTTCATCCCGGTCGCCCGCAATACCGGCCTCAAGCACGGCATCCATCGCCTCCAGATCATCTTGTAGATCACGGGCCACCCGCGCCATGGTGCGTTCGGGCACCGGGCCGGTCAGGTTCACGATGATGATCGGAAATTCGGAAAAGTTGATCTCGTTTATGGAGTATTTGTCGGCACCTTCGGGAAAGTTCGCTTCTGCCGTGGACATGGCATCGCGCACATCGGCCATGATTTTGGTCTTGTCCCAGCCAAATTCGAATTCCAGCGCCACGCCAGCATAGTTTTCCGCCGCCGTGCCGGACATGGTTTTCAAGCCATCCAGATCGGCCAGTTCGGTTTCCATCGGCTTGACCAACAAGGTCTCGGAATCTGCCGCCGAAATACCAGGGAAAGGGACCGAAACAAACAGCGCCGGAATTTCGATGTCCGGCTCGCCCTCTTTGGGCAATGTCGAATAGGCATAACCGCCGACCACAAGGCTCAGCAGGATAAACGCCAGCACCATCCGCGCCCGGTTGGCGGCCCATGCGACAACGCCGCTCATTGCGACACCTCGCGCCATGTTGGTGCGACGGTGACGCCTGCGGTGACATATTCCTGACCAGTGACAATCACATCCGCCTCTTCAGGCAGGCCCGTGACCCAAACACCTTCGGCGGTGTCGCGCATGATCTGGAGCGGCACAAAAGACACCAGAGCGGCATCGTCCACCAACCGCACACCAAGTGTACCCTCATCGTTGAGGGTCAGCGCCGATTGCGGAATCAGATGCGCTGTCACGCCAGCCGAGGCGATGGCAATTTCTGCGGTCTGGCCATCGCGAATTGTCAAATCCCTGTTGGGCACTTCGATTTCGACCTGAAATGTGCGCGTAGAAGGATCAGCGGAGCGCGACAGGAATGTCACCTTGCCGACCACATCTGTGCCGCCTGCCGCCAGTCGCGCACCGGCCGCTGCCCCTATGGTGACGCGATTGACTTCGGTTTCAGGCACATAACCGACCAGTTTGATCGGATCGAGCTGAATGATCGTCGCACAGAGCGCACCGGGTTGCAGCAGGCTGCCCAATTCGGCGGTATCGATTTCCAGCATCCCACTGAACGGCGCTTTGATGGTGAGCCGTTCGATTTCCTTTTCTGCGACGGCCACAGCCGCAGTCGCCGCTTCGATCCCTGACTGCGCTGCGCTCAACCCAGAGGTCGCAGAGGTCACAGCAGCCTTTGCCGCCGCAACGGCAGCATCCGTCGAAGCGACACGTGTTTGCGATGCAAATCCATCTTGGATCAAACGCGCAGCGGCGTTCTGGTTGATTTCGGCCTCTTCCAGTCGGGCGCGCGCCTCCTCGACACGCGCCTGTGATTCTGGGACCCGTGATCGGGCTTCGCTCAGCCGGGCACGTGCTTCGTCCAGAGCGGCTCCGCGGGTTCCGGGGTCCAGGACACACATCGCGTCACCCGCACTGATCTGAGCGCCTTTGCGCAGGGGTTCAGATATCACAACTGCGGAGGTTTCAGAGCGCAAATCCACCTGCCGTGCCGCTGCCGTTTGGCCGCGCAAAATCACACCGCTGTCGACTTGTCTGGCCGTGCTGTGCATCACCATGACCTTGACCAGCCCTGATGTGTCCGCAGGTGTTGTAGCGGGGGCATCGGGCGCAGCTTCTCGGGCTTGTTCAGCAGTTTCATCCGAATCCATGCCCAAAAAGGCCATCAACTGTGGCCGCGCCAAGATCGACATGGCCAGCAGAATAGTCACTGCAATTGCAGCCAAAATGGAAAACACACGCATAAAGCAGCTCCGCGTAAAAAATTCTGCCGCGTCTCAGCGCAGCATATGTTGGCGACTATTTAGCCCATGACAACTGAACTGACCAGTTTAGATAGCACCTTTTTTACCGCAGGCGAATTGTTTTGAACCAGCGTGAACCGAAGCGCCCGGCAAACCACCACAGCCTAAGGACTTGGCTTGGCCCGTCCTGCGGGGTATGAGAGGCAAAATCCAGACCGGGAGCAGATGCGTTGAGCGATACGGACAGTTTTATTGAAGAGGTCAACGACGAGGTCCGCCGTGACCGGTTCTATGGCTATTTGCGGCGCTATGGCTGGATCGCCATTTTGGCGGTGATACTGATTGTTGGCGGGGCTGCATGGTCAGAATACCGCAAAGCCCAAGACCGCGCGCAGGCCGAGGCATTGGGCGATGCGATGCTGGCAGCCCTTGCCGCTGACGAAAGTGCTGACCGTGTCACTGCACTGGCGACGATTGAACCGGGCGCGCCGTCCTCTGCTGCTGTGTTGGGCCTGATGACCGCAGCAGAGCAGGCGGAGACAGGCGATAACGCCGCCGCAGTGGAAACGTTGAACGCCCTTTCATTGGACGGTGATGTCCCGGAGATATACCGGCAGATCGCGCGCTTCAAATCGTTGACGTTGCAAGGTGACACGACGCCCGTGGCGGACCGCCGTCAAGCATTTGAGGCGATGAGCCAACCGGGCAACCCAATGCGGTTGCTGGCCGGCGAACAATTGGCGTTGATCGACATTTCTGAGGGAGATGCAGAGGCGGCCATCGCCCGGTACAATGCGATCATATCTGACGCGGAAAGCACCTCGGACTTGCAACAACGCGCGCGACAGGTGATTGTGGCGTTGGGGGGCGAACCTGAACTGGACAACGATACCTTTCAGGATGGCGCAACACCCACAGAGAACGGCAATTGACGTAGTCAGAATACGGCATTTGAGCAGATGAAAAAAGAAGTGAGCAGGGCCATGATGAACCAACCGCGCTTTTTGGCTAAGGCCATGATTGGTGGACTTTTTTCCGGACTTCTTGTGCTCAGCGCTTGTGCTGAAAAAGAAACTTATCTGCCCGGTCTGCGCGAAGACGTGCGGTCCGTTCTGCAAAATGCCGAACTGGTTGATCCGGTGGACGAAAGTGAAGTTGTGAACACGACCCGGGCCATTTCACTGGGCGGCACAACCAACAACGCGAGCTGGCCCCACAGCATCGGCACCGCGAAATATCGCGTTTCCCACCCCGCATTGCGCAGCGCGCCGCAACTGGCCTGGAGCGCCAATATCGGTGGTGGTGACAGCCGTAAATTTCGCATCACGGCGGACCCGGTTGTATCAGGTGGGCGCGTGTTTACCCTTGATTCAGGCGCACGGGTCACTGCGACATCGACTTCCGGTGCGACGCTTTGGACCCGCGACCTGACCCCTGTGAACGACAAGCAAGGCCAAGGCACCGGCGGCGGTTTGGCGGTCGAGGGCGACACGCTTTATGTTTCTGTGGGATATGGTGTGCTGGCGGCATTGGATACCAACTCGGGTGGTATCCGCTGGACACAAGATCTTGATGCGACGGGGTCAGGTACGCCAACGGTTTTTGGTGATCTGGTTTATCTTTCAGCGGGCGACGACGCCGGTTGGGCCGTGCGCAAGTCGGACGGGAAGGTCGAATGGCAAATTGGTGCAAGCACAACGGTCAACAATGTCTTGGGTGCACCTGCGCCCGCGATCACCGACCAATTCGCAATTTTCGCCTTTGGGTCAGGTGAAGTGCAGGCCGCGTTCCGCCAAGGCGGCGTCGGCCGCTGGAACACATCGGTGGTGGGCAGGCGCCCCGGCCGCGCGCTGAGTTCTGTGTCTGACGTGACAAGCGCGCCTGTTGTTTCAGGTGACCGCGTGTTTGTCGGCAATCAATCGGGGCGCCTTGCCGCGCTCAACGTCAACAGCGGTGACCGCCTATGGACAGCCCGTGACGGAGCCATTGGTCCGGTGTGGCCCGCGGGCGATTCTGTTTTTGCGATCACCGATCTGAACGAATTGGTGCGCCTTGATGCAAGCAACGGCGGCCGTATCTGGGGCACGCCCCTACCAAAATTTGTCAAATCCAAGCCGCGCAAGCAATCCGAGATTTTCGCGCATTACGGTCCAATCATTGCTGGTGGAAGGGTGATTGTCGCCTCAAACGACGGCAAGTTGCGCAGTTTTGATCCGACCAACGGCGCGCTGATCGGCACGGCGGAAATCCCGGGTGGCGCGACAACCGCACCGGTCGTGGCAGGTGGCACGCTTTATGTTGTGTCGACCAAGGGCAAATTGCACGCTTTCCGTTAAGCGCAAAATGGGTTAGAGCGCGAGCTTGACCCGCCTCCGTTGAGGCCCGGAGCCTGAAAAATGTCTTTTACCCTCGCCATCGTGGGCCGTCCGAACGTCGGCAAATCCACGCTGTTCAACCGCCTTGTGGGCAAACGCCTGGCGTTGGTCGATGACCAGCCCGGCGTGACGCGCGACCTGCGTGAAGGGGCCGCACGGCTGGCCGATCTGCGGTTCACGGTGATCGACACGGCAGGTTTGGAAGAAATAACCGACGACAGTTTGCAAGGCCGCATGCGCCGGTTGACGGAACGCGCCGTGGACATGGCCGACATTTGTCTGTTCATGATTGACGCACGCGTGGGTGTAACCCCCTCCGATCTTGTGTTCGCCGACATCCTGCGCAAAAAGTCCGCGCATGTTATTCTTGCGGCCAACAAGGGCGAAGGATCTGCCGCCGATGCGGGCGTGATTGAGGCCTATTCTTTGGGTCTTGGTGAGCCGATAAGGATGTCTGCCGAACACGGCGAAGGATTCAATGATCTGTATACGCATCTGATGCCGTTGGCTGACGCATTTGCAGAACGCGCCGAGGCAGATGCACCGGAAACGGATGTTGACCTGACCGAAGAAGAAGCCGAAGAGGGCGAAAACGCAGTCCCCGTCCCGACCAATACCAAACCGTTGCAGGTGGCCGTGGTGGGCCGCCCGAATTCGGGCAAATCAACGCTGATCAACCAGATTGTCGGCGAAGACCGCCTGCTGACCGGGCCAGAGGCCGGGATCACCCGCGATGCGATTTCCCTGCGCACCGATTGGCTGGGCGTTCCGATGCGGATTTTCGACACCGCCGGCATGCGCAAAAAGGCCAAGATACAGGAAAAGCTGGAAAAACTCAGTGTCAGCGATGGCCTGCGCGCGGTGAAATTCGCCGAAGTCGTGGTGGTCTTGCTGGACGCTGAAATCCCTTTTGAACAACAAGACCTGCGCATCGCCGATCTGGCAGAACGCGAGGGGCGCGCGGTGATCATCGCGGTGAACAAATGGGACGTTGAGGAAGACCGTCAGGCGAAACTCAAAGACCTCAAAGAAAGCTTCGAGCGTCTGCTACCACAGTTGCGCGGCGCACCCTTGATCACGGTCAGCGCCAAGACGGGCAGAGGGCTGGACCGTCTGCATGATGCGATCATGCGCGCTTATGACGTGTGGAACCGCCGGATCACGACGGCGCAGTTGAACCGTTGGTTGTCTGGCATGATCGAGGCGCATCCGCCCCCCGCGCCACAAGGCAAACGCATCAAGCTGCGCTATATGACTCAAGCCAAAACGCGCCCCCCCGGTTTTGTGGTCATGTGCAGCCATCCTGACAAAGTGCCGGAAAGCTATAGCCGCTATCTGGTCAATGGCTTGCGGGTGGATTTTGACATGCCGGGCACGCCGATCCGGTTGTGGATGCGGGGGCAGTCAGACGCGAACCCCTATAAGGGCCGCAAGAAAGCACCGCCGTCAAAGCTGCGCAAACACACGGCGGGGCGGCGCAGGGACTAAGGCGCGCGGGCGTTTTCTTTGAAACAATCTGTATGGTTCAGCCTTTGCGAAACGCTTGCAATGTCGGCAGGCATATCACCGCTGCACCACCCGCCGCGACATAGGCCACAATCGGCGTGCTGGCCCAATTGGCCACGACAACAGCGACCAAGGCCCAGATCACCGCAATGCCATAGGTCGGGGCGCGGCCCAACGCCGCTTGGATAAATCCACCTAGCACAATTGCCAGCCCCACAAAAACCAGCGCTGCGGTGGTCTGATCCAACCACCCATAGCCCGCGGCCAGCAACCCCAGTGATACGCAAGACGCCGCACTCAACCACCCGGCGTAAAGCCCGACAGGCCATGCAGCCCAAGGCGTGTCCGCGACAGGTGCCACAAACAGCGCCACCAGTGCGGTGATTAACATCAGCCAGATCAACACGCTTGCCCAAATTGGGCTCATCACTGCCACCGCCAACCACCCGGTGCCAAAAGCCAGGGACAGTGACAACGGCACTCGCATGTCATGCCATTGCCCATCCCGGCGCGCCATCATCAGCCCCCAACCCAATCCAAGGACCAGCCAGCCATAAATCACGCCCCAAATTGCAAAGGCATATCCGGCGGGCTGCACCGGCGGATTGTCCTGTGGCACGGGGAACTGGTTGGGGTCAAATCCAGCAAACCCGGCCACAAAAAACGGAGACGCAGCAAACGTAATACTCAGCAAGAAACAAAGCACTGCAACAAAGGGGCGCAACGGACCAGACATCATTCACCTACCAAATTTACTTTTCGCCAAATGAGGGTATTATTTTTTCATTAAGCGTCCCGATGGTAGCGTGGAAAAAAGGATTTACAACGTGGCACGGATCGCAATTTTCTGCGACGGCACGTGGAACAGCGCAGCCCAAGCGCAGCCCACCCATGTGCATCGGCTGTTTGAGGCCACCGCCGCCGGGGTCGATCAGCGCCCGGTTTACGTGCCGGGTGTCGGCACCGGCGGCAAATGGGCAACCCGTTTTGGTAAGCTGTTGAACAAGGTTGGAGGGGGTGCATTTGGCTGGGGTTTGAATGCAAACATCAAACAGGCGTACCGCGCGCTTGCGATGCTTTATCAACCCGGCGACAGCATCCTGATCTTTGGCTTTTCGCGCGGGGCTTATACGGCACGGTCGCTGGCCGGGATGATCCGAAAGGTGGGCATCATCGACAACCCCACAGCGGCCCGCGTGGACACCGCATTTGACATCTACCGGTTGCCCGGCCCGGAAAATCACCCAGACAAACCGCATATTGTTGAACAGCGCCGGGCGTTATCGCCCCGCTATGCGACGTCCGCCAAAGAGATCGCGTGGCGGGCGGAAAATGCGCACGGCAAGGACGGTCCTGCCCCGCTATTGGTCAAAGTCGACTTTCTGGGGATTTGGGACACCGTCGGATCGCTTGGCATACCCACAAGCATCCTTGGCCCGATAGCGTGGCTGTGGAACCGGAAATACCGGTTTCATGACACCAAATTGTCAAGCACGGTCAAATCCGCGCGCCACGCTGTTGCCTTGGATGAGCGGCGGATTTTTTATCGGCCCAGCCTGTGGGACAATCTGGAACAAAGCATTGATAACGCGGGCCTGAACAAAGGCAACCGCAGCGATGCGCGGCCCTATCAACAGATTTGGTTTGTCGGCACCCATGCGATTGTGGGCGGGTCTGCGACAACGCGGGCGCTGACCTCGATCACGCTTGATTGGGTGGCCGCGGGCGCGCGGGATGCGGGGCTTACGTTAAACGACGACCCGCCCTTGCTGGACGCAGACCCAAATCCCACGGCGGACAGTCCTGAACTGATCGGCGCGCCGTTGATTTACCGCCTTGCGGGATCGCTGCTTGATTGGCGTAAGGGTCCGGGGCATGCAGTCGATTTGCACAGCTCTGCCAATGAACGGGTGGTGGGGCGAGAGGATTATCGCCCGCTGTCGCTACGCGGGCTGCGGCCGGAATTGTTTGGCCGCAAGGCGCAGGTTTGACAGCCTGACAATTTCGTCAAAAGCGCCATCAAACCAACTTGCCATCCGCGCCCAACGTGGTCTTGTTGCCCAGATAATGCGCCAAGACATCCGGTAGTTTCACCGACCCATCCGCCTGCTGGCCATTCTCAAGCACCGCAATCAAACAGCGCCCCACGGCCAGACCGGAACCATTGAGTGTATGCACAAACTGCGGCTTGCCGCCGCCCTCTGGTTTGAACCGGGCGTTCATGCGGCGTGCCTGAAAATCGCCAGTGGTCGAGACCGAGGATATCTCGCGGTAGGTGTTCTGGCCCGGCACCCATGCCTCAATGTCAAAGGTGCGCCGCGCGCCAAACCCCATGTCACCCGTACACAGGATCACGGTGCGGTACGCGATGCCCAACCGTTCCAGTATATCCTCGGCACAGCGCAACATGCGTTGCTGTTCGTCATCTGAATTGTCGGGATGCACGACGCTGACCATCTCGACCTTCTCAAACTGGTGCTGGCGCAGCATACCGGCAGTATCGCGGCCTGCGCTGCCGGCCTCGGACCGGAAACAAAGCGTATGTGCGGTATAGCGTTTGGGCAGGTCAGCCTCGTCCAGCGTGTCACCTGCAACCGTATAGGTCAGCGGCACTTCGGAGGTCGGTACCAGCCACCAGCCATTGGTGGTCTGATAGCTATCTTCGCCAAACTTTGGCAATTTATCGGTGCCATACATCGCCTCATCGCGCACCAGCACAGGGGTGTTCATTTCGGTCAGCCCGTTATGATCCACGTGGGTATCGACCATGAATTGCGCCAAGGCCCGGTGAATGCGCGCCACGGCCCCCTTGAGCATGACAAACCGCGCGCCAGAGGTTTTGGCAGCGGTCTCAAAATCCATGCCCGGGATCACGCCCATGATCTCGTAATGTTCCTTGGGGATGAAATCGAAACTCGGCTTGTCGCCCCATGTGCGCACCTCGACATTGTCGTTTTCATCCGCGCCCATTGGCACGTCTTTGGCAGGGTTATTGGGGATACGCGCAAGCATATCGGTCAGCTGTGCGTCCAACTCCTTGGCCTCGGCCTGCATCGTGGCGACTTCGGTCTTTTTGTCACTGACCAACGCGCGCAGCCGCTCAAATTCGGCCTCGTCGCCTTTGGCCTTGGCAGCCCCCACCAGCTTGCTGGCCTTGTTCTGATCCGCTTGAGCAGCCTCAGCCGCCGCAATCATGCCACGCCGCGCCTCGTCAAGCGCCAGCACCGCCGCTGACATCGCCGCATTCCCTCGGCGGGCAAGGGCGGCGTCAAAGGCAGCGGGGTTGTCACGGATGGCGCGGATATCGTGCATGGGGGCGGTCCTTGGAATTGAGTCGGTTTGGGTGCGTTATGCATTAAACTGAATGGCTGGGGTAGGTCTGGATGTCCCTGGAGTTGTGAGTGTGTCAGAAACCTGAATACCTACCTTGTTAATACCCTTTGCACCTTGCACCCAATCCCCACCACGCTTAGGTTCCGCCCAAATTCGCGATCAGCCTACTGTGCTGCGTCAGACACATCAAAAAGGACCACCTCCATGCAAGGCATCCAGCAATTCGTGCCGCTGATCTTGATCTTCGCGATCATGTATTTTCTGCTTATTCGTCCCCAGCAGAAAAAAGTGAAACAACATCAGGCGATGGTCAAGGCACTGCGCCGCGGCGATCAGGTGGTGACCCAAGGCGGAATGATCGGCAAGGTCGTTAAGGTCAAAGACGATGGCGAACTCGAGGTAGAGATCGCCGATGGTGTGAAGGTACGCGTTGTGCAATCGACGATCGCGACTGTGATGTCCAAAACCGAACCCGCGAAATAAAACCCGCCATTCCGGCCCAGATAAGAAGGCGGAACCATGCTTCAGATTGATCTGTGGAAGCGGATTTTGATTGTGCTGACCTGTGCCTTGGGCCTGTGGATGGCCCTGCCCAATGCGTTTTACACGCCCGTGGAACAGCACAACGATGCGGTCAAAGCGATTGAACTGGCCGGGTCCACGCCCGCGCTTGAAACGCAAAAGGCGCTGTGGCCGGATTGGATGCCATCAGGGTTGGTCAATCTGGGCCTCGACCTGCGCGGTGGCGCGCATTTGCTGGCTGAGGTCAAGGTCACGGATGTCTATACCAGCCGGATGGAAGCATCATGGCCCGAGGTGCGTGATGCCCTGCGCGGCCTGACACCTGTGCGCCGCCAACAATCGCCCGAAGGTGAATTGCGCGTGCGGCTGAATGACGCGACCAAGATGGCCGATGCGTTGGAAATTGTGCGTGGTCTGGCGCGGCCAGTGACCACGCTGACCGGTGTGGGGGCCAACGACATTGACGTCAGCGCGAATGACGGCGTGATCACCGTGACCCTGTCAGATGCCGAAAAGCAGGCCACCAATGAACGCACCATGCAGCAGTCGCTTGAGATCATCCGCCGCCGTATTGACGAGGTTGGCACGCGCGAACCCACGATCCAGCGTCAAGGCTCCGACCGTATTTTGATTCAGGTCCCCGGTGTTGGATCCGCGGCCGAGCTCAAAGCGATTATTGGCACCACGGCGCAACTGACCTTCAACCCGGTGGTCAGTCGCGGGTCGGATGCGAACGTCAACCCCGGCATCGGCAACGCGCTGTTGCCAGCCGCAGACGAAGAGGGCGTGTATTACATCATCGAAGCGGCACCTGTGGTCACGGGCGAAGAATTGGTCGATGCGCAGCCCGCGTTTGACCAAAACGGTTCGCCTGCGGTGAATTTCCGGTTCAACACATCTGGTGCGCGTAAATTTGGCGATTATACCGCTGACAATATAGGCGCACCTTTTGCCATCGTGCTCGATGACGAG
>TARA_R110002072_G_scaffold99842_8_pt1 | contig 15642 bp, 14 predicted proteins | sample TARA_R110002072 | Tara Oceans TARA_R110002072 (sample SAMEA4397118) | marine metagenome | biome: Polar Biome; feature: [SRF] surface water layer (ENVO:00010504); material: water (ENVO:00002006), including particulate matter (ENVO:01000060) such as... | depth 5 m | reverse complement strand
GGTGATAACGTCATCAATGACCAGTACGCGACCACGCAACGGCGCACCCACCAGAGTGCCTCCCTCGCCATGGGCTTTGACCTCCTTGCGGTTGTAAGCAAAGGCGACGTCCCGGCCGTGGTGGTCGGCCAGCGCAACCGCAGTGGCTGACGCCAGGGGTATACCTTTATAGGCCGGCCCCAGCAGGACATCGAACTCGACACCGGAGTCCACGATGCACTGCGCGTAACAACGACCCAGTACAGCGAGCGCTGCGCCGGACGAAAATGCCCCCGCGTTGAAAAAATAAGGGCTAACCCGGCCCGACTTCAGGGTAAATTCACCAAATTTCAAGACATCGCAGCGCCGCGCCAGCTCAATAAACTCTGTTTGGTAGCCTTGCATATCGATATTTGATCCTTAAGGAAACATTGTAATCCACCGTTTACGCTATAGAATACGCAAATCTGGGTTTAAGCACTTACTAATAACTGGGTCCGAGCTGTGCAATTCTGCTCCGGACGCCATCGCGATCAACGCTGGCGAAACAGCGATGGTTCAACAATGATCAGATGTGCGAGCGTTACCTCGAGAGCCCGGGGTGTTTGTAACACGCTGTATGGCTCGCACATCATACACGCTCTCATATCAAGGGGCCAAGAATGAGGATCATCAGCTTCAGCGCTGACGGTATAAAAAACGCCGCAGAGAATGGATTTTTCGACTGGCTGAACGAGCAGGATGCGGACTTTATCTGTGTTCAGGATTTGCAGTGTTCGGAATACGATTTGCAGGACAATATCTTTTTCCCGGCCGACTATAACGCTTACTTCTTTGACGATGTCGATGGCAAGGCCAACGGTGTGGCCATTTATTGTCGCAAAATGCCGAAAGCGATCATGACTGGCCTGGGTTTCACTGATTTCGATATGGAAGGGCGCTACATTCAGGCTGACTACGAAAACCTCAGCGTGGCCTGCCTGCTGGCGCCGCACGCGGAGCCGAATGACGCCGCCCAGCAAGCCCGCAAGAATGACTTTTACGCTCTACTCGGTGCTCACCTGCAAAAAGTTCGCAACAAGCGCAGGGAGTTCATCATTTGTGGCAACTGGTATATTGCCCACAGCGCCGCCGATGTACAGGATACCCAGCGAAACAGCACCACGACCGGCTTTCTGGCGGAAGAACGCCAGTGGATGGATGAGCTTCTGACGTCTGGATATGTCGATGCATTTCGCGAGATCAGCTCAGACCAGGACGAGTTCAGCTGGTGGCCCGACGGCAAGCGTGGGGAAAACGGCTGGCGCACGGATTTTCAAATCATTTCACAGGGCCTGAAGTACGCCGTGGACTACGGCGCAATCTACAAGATCAAGGAGTTCTCGACGCACGCCCCCGTCATCATGGACTACGATATAGAGCTGTAAACCCCCGAAGTCCAACCGGTCAGGACGCCAGTGCGGCGTTCTGAATTGTGATTAACTGCTGTATTCCCTCACTTGCCAAATCCAGCATGCTGTTCAGTTCTGCGCGAGCAAATGGCGCCTGTTCTGCAGTGCCCTGTACCTCGATAAAGCCGCCCGATGCGCCCATGATGACATTCATATCAGTATCTGCAGAGGAGTCCTCGGCATAATCCAGATCCAACACCGGAACGCCCTGATAAATTCCCACGGATACCGACGCTATCATTTGTAACAGCGGGTTCTCCTTGAGCATTTTCTCGCGTTGCAGGAAGCGAACCGCGTCGACCAGGGCAACGCAGGCACCGGTGATGGCGGCCGTACGCGTGCCCCCATCAGCCTGAATGACATCGCAATCCACAGTGATGGTGTTTTCGCCGAGACGGGAGAGATCGAGAGCCGCACGCAGTGATCGGCCTATCAGGCGTTGAATCTCCACGGTGCGCCCACCCTGTTTACCGCGGCTGGCCTCTCGCCCCATACGGCTGCCGGTTGAACGCGGCAGCATGCCGTACTCGGCGGTCACCCAACCCCTGCCCTCGCCCCGCATAAAGCTGGGCACACCCTTCTCCACCGAGGCTGTGCAAATAACCTTGGTATCACCAAAGCACACCAGCACTGAACCCTCCGCGTGCCGGGTGTAGTTGCGGGTAATATTGATCTCTCGCAGTTGCTCGGGCGCGCGGCCACTGGGTCGTTGCATTGTCTTGCTCCCGTTATGATAGAAGCGCGGTAGTATACGCGAGGCAGCCGCCCGATGTTGCAATGAGAGACACCGAGCTATCACAGCACAAGCAAGGTCGGCCCGACCTACGCGGCCCGACCTACGCGGCCCGACCTATATGCACCGGTGACAAGCTGCTACACTCGATTCCCTGCAGCACAACACAGGCCCGCTATACAGAATGATTCACAGCATGACCGCCTTTGCGCGCGAGAGCGCAGCCACAGAACAGGGTATCCTGACCGTGGAACTGCGTTCGGTAAATCACCGCTATCTGGACTGCAGTTTCAAACTCCCGGACCCGCTCAGAGCACTGGAGCCGAGACTGCGCGAACGCGCGGGTACCGTTCTCGCCAGGGGCAAACTGGACTGCGTGATCAGGCTGCAGGCACACCCCGCACAACTGGGAGAACTGGAGATCGACCGCGAGCGACTGGCTGCGCTCGTGGCAGCGACGCGTACCATTGCGGAGCAGCTGGATAACACCGCGCCAGTCAGCCCGCTGGCAGTGTTGCAATTTCCCGGTATCTACAGCGCGCCGGAAGCATCAGAAGAGCAACTGCAGACAGCCGCACTCTCCCTGTTCAACCAGGCCCTGACCAATATGCAGCAGACGCGCCAGCGAGAAGGGGACAAACTGGCCGCCGCAGTGCGCGATCGCCTGTCACTGGTCGAGGCAGCCATTGTCGCTACGCGTGAAATACTGCCCGCACTGATGCAGCACCAGCGCGAGCGCATCACCGCCCGGATTGCCGACCTGGGAGTGGAAGTCGACCGGGGTCGCCTCGAACAGGAACTGGTCTATCTGGCTCAGAAGGCGGATGTTGACGAAGAGCTTGATCGGCTGGACGCGCATGTTGGCGAGGTCTCCCGCACCTTGAAGAAAGGCGGGCCCTGCGGCCGACGCCTGGATTTCCTGATGCAGGAACTGAACCGGGAGGCCAATACCCTGTCCTCCAAATCGCAGTCTGCCACCACCACCCAGAGCGCAGTCGAGTTAAAAGTGTTAATTGAGCAGATGCGCGAGCAGATCCAGAATATAGAGTGACACCGCGACCGACTGAAGGCGTAGCGACAGGAATAGATCATGAACCAAACCGGAACACTGTACACCGTGTCCGCACCTTCCGGTGCAGGTAAGACCAGTCTGGTCAATGCCCTGGTCGAGCGGTGTCGGGACCTGCGCGTATCGGTCTCCCACACCACCCGTCCCATCCGTCCGGGCGAGCAGGATGGCGTGAACTACCACTTTGTCGCCGAGGCCAGTTTCCTGGCCATGCTTGAACGCAGTGAATTCCTGGAGCACGCGCGCGTATTTGGCAATCTCTACGGTACATCCGGTGTCTGGGTAGAGCAGCAACTCAGGCTCGGCCAGGACATTATCCTGGAGATAGACTGGCAGGGTGCGCAGCAGGTGAAACGCCTGCTGCCGCAGACACAGGCCATTTTCATCCTGCCACCGTCTCGCGAAACACTACTGCAGCGGCTCAGGGATCGCGGCCAGGACGACCCGGCGATCATCGAGAACCGCATGAATGTGGCTGTCGAGGAGATGTCCCACTACGTGGAGAGCGACTTCCTTGTGGTAAACAAGGATTTTGACCGGGCCCTCGATGAATTACAGGCGATTGTAACGAGTCAGCGTCTGCGCACCCTGCGGCAACAGGACGCCCTGGGCGATATGTTGCAGGAACTCCTCAACTGAGCCGGGCGCAGCACCGGCAGGCCACAAACCGGAATTATTTGCGCTGGACGTCCCGGGGGGGCATTGCGCTATAATTGGCGGTTCCTCCGGCCCACCAGCCGGCAAAGAGCGGCGCCACAGTGATTTCACCAAAGTCTCCGCTCCGGCATCAATAAACCCGTGTCACAAGGCTTCTGCCGCGTGGCACACCTGAATGGGATGTACTGAACGATGGCACGCGTAACCGTTGAAGATTGTCTGGAAAATGTCGCAAACCGCTTCGAACTGGTGATGGTGGCCAGCAAGCGCGCCCGACAGTTGGCCACCGGCGGCAGGGATCCGATGGTACAGGAAGAGTCGGACAAGCCCACGGTCATCGCCCTGCGCGAAATTGCCGAAGGGTTCGTAACCAACGAGATTCTGCGGCGGGAAAGCGAAATGGATGCCGAAGAAGAGCTGGCAGACGTCATGGAGGCCACTGAAACCCTGTAGCGAAGCCTCCGCACACTGCGGGCATCGCTGTTACGGGTCTTGAATCAACGCTATGCAAACCCTTGATGCCCTCAACTCCACCCTGCGAACCTATCTCAATGCAGAGCAGGCCAACCACGTCAATCGCGCTTACTATTTTGCCGAACAGGCCCACTACGGCCAGCGGCGCCGCAGCGGCGAACCCTATGTAACTCACCCTCTCGCTGTGGCGGGCATCCTCGCCGACATGCACATGGATCACCAGAGCCTGATTGCGGCCATGTTGCACGATGTCATCGAGGATACAGGCATCGAGAAATTCGCAATTGGCGAGCAGTTCGGCCCGACCGTGGCTGAGCTGGTGGACGGTGTGAGCAAGCTGACACAAATGGAGTTTGAGTCTCTGGAAGAGAAGCAGGCGGAAAACTTCCAGAAAATGGCGCTCGCAATGGCCCAGGACATTCGCGTTATCCTCGTCAAGCTGGCAGATCGGCTGCACAACATGCGCACTCTGGGTGTACTGAAATCTGTCAAAGCGCGTCGCATCGCCCGCGAAACGCTCGAAATCTACTCCCCAATAGCCATGCGGCTCGGTATGAACTCGGTGCGCATGGAGTTTGAAGAACTCGGGTTCAAGGCGCTCTACCCGATGCGCGCCAGCCGCATCGATGCTGCGCTGCGCCAGGCACGCGGGCATCGCAAGGAACTGGTGGAGAAGGTCAGGAACCAGATCGAAGCCACCCTGCTGCAGGAGGGCCACGATGTCGCTGTGCTGGGGCGCGAAAAGCACGTGTACAGCATCTACAAGAAGATGAAGTCCAAGCGGAAATCCTTTTCCGAGATCATGGACATCTACGCCTTTCGCATCATCGTGGACTCAGTCGACACCTGCTACCGGGTGCTGGGATGCATCCACAGTCTGTACAAGCCGGTGCCCGGTGAATTCAAGGATTACATTGCTATTCCCAAGGCCAACGGTTACCAATCGCTGCACACGGTACTGATGGGCATGCACGGTGTCCCGATTGAAGTCCAGATCCGCACCCAGGAGATGGAGGACATGGCCAACAACGGAATCGCTGCGCACTGGCTCTACAAGAGTGACGGCCAGGCAACCAAGGGCAGCCACGCCCGCGCCCGCGAGTGGGTGCAGGGACTGCTGGAGATGCAACAGCGCGCGGGCAACTCACTGGAGTTTATCGAAAGCGTCAAAATAGACCTGTTCCCCGACGAAATCTATGTCTTCACACCGAAGGGTCGCATTCTGGAATTGCCACGGCGCGCCACCGCCGTCGACTTTGCCTACGCCGTGCATACGGACGTGGGGAATAGTTGCGTCGCCTGTCGCATCAACCGTCGTCTCGCGCCGCTGTCGGAACCTCTCCAGAGCGGCCAGACGGTCGAGATCCTGACATCATCCGGCGCGCGCCCCAACCCCTCCTGGCTCGATTACGCGGTCACCGCAAAAGCGCGTTCCAATATTCACCACTTCCTCAAGTACCAGACCAGGGATGACTCAGTGGCGCTGGGGCGCAGCCTGCTGGACAAGGGACTGGCCGGCTTCAACAGCAGCCTCGAAAGCCTCCCGGAAAAACAGCTACAGGATTTCCTCGCACAGCAACGCTACGACAGCCTGGACGATTTGCTGGTGGACGTGGCGCGCGGCAACCGCCTGCCGACGTTCACCTCGCAACAGTTACTCAGCGGCCCGGAGGAGGGCCAACCGCAGCAAAACAGCGGGTCTGCGCAACCGGTCGCTATCTGCGGCACCGAGGGCTTCATGGTCAGCTATGCGCGTTGCTGCCATCCGATACCGGGCGACCCGATAGAGGGTTACCTGAGCCTCGAAAAAGGTGTGGTCGTGCACCGCGAGCGATGCAAGAATCTGGTCGATATGCGCGACCACAATGAGCGTCGAATCGCATTGCGATGGGACAGTTCCGTGGAGGGCGAATACCTTGCCGAACTGCGTGTCGAGGTCGAAAACCGCCGCGGCATGATTGCCGTGATTGCCACCCGGATCAACAGCATGGGCGTGAATATCGAGAAGATATCCACCGATGACAAGGATTATCAGTTTACCTACGTCAACCTGGAATTAATGGTAAAGGGCCGGGTCCACCTCGCCCGGATAATGAAAAGGCTGCGCACCATCAGTCACGTGCGCAAGGTCACCCGGACCAAGAACTAAGGGGCCAAACCTCGCCTCAACAAACACTGGAGAAACTCATTGAGTAATCGCGCCGTCATCTCGACCCCCGCCGCCCCCGATGCCATCGGCCCTTATTCACAGGCGATCAAGGTCGGCAATACAGTGTGGCTTTCCGGCCAGATTCCACTGGTGCCCGGCACCACCGAACTGGTCACCGGCGATATTACTGCGCAGGCAACGCAGGTCTTCAAGAACCTTGCCGCTGTGGCGGAAGCGGCGGGTGGCAGCTTGCAGAACGCCGTCAAAATCAATATCTCCCTGACCGACCTGCAACATTTCAGCGCGGTCAACGAGGTCATGGCGCAATATCTACAGGCGCCCTTTCCGGCGCGCGCCTGTGTGCAGGTTGCGGCACTGCCAAAGGGCGCGCAGATTGAGATAGAGGCGATCCTGGCGCTCTAGAACCACCCGCATTTTTTGCTATTGTGATGTGAGCAGAGCTGCATACCCGCTTTTATAATCGGGAAAAATCAACTGGTAGCCACTCGCATGCAGCGCGCGATTGCGGCAGCGTTTGTGCCCCGCTGAATTGTGTCGTATAGGTTCGTCGGACGGGGTGGGGTCACTGCTCGGCTCAATCTCCAGCCCCATCTCCCCGGCCAGCCAGGATTCCACCTCATAGCGCGGTGCGGGCAGGTCATCTACGCCGATGTAGACGGGCTCGAGTGTATTGCCAGCAGCAGCCAGATTCAGCAGGTGCTCAAGAAAACCCGCGCAATCAGCGCGGTGGATACGGTTAGTGTAGCTTACGGGCTGCGGCGGGCAGAGCTCGCCCCGGCGAATACGCGACAGCAGACGCCCACCGGGAATACCGTAGACCCCGGCGAGGCGCACTACTGAAGCCGAATGTCCACTGTCCAGCAGTAACCGCTCCGCCGCGATGATCTCCAGCGCCCATTCATCTGTTGTGGTCAGCTCACTGGTTTCGTCCACCCAGCCGCCGCCTGCCTCCGCAAAAACACGTGTGCTGCTGGTCATCAGGATATGCCGTGGCCGGTGCCCGCCGAGCCCGGCCAACAGATTGCTCATAGCCGTTCGGAAACCGGCCTTATACCCGGAGATCGAGCGATCGGCAGGGTTGAAAATCGCCAGCACAAAGTCCGGCTGCAGTTGCTCAGCAAACGCCAGGCTGCCCGGCTCCGTATAATCAGCAGCGCGGCCGATAACCCCGGCCGGCAGTTTCCCCGGGTTGCGCCTGACACCGGTCACACTGCAGCCGCGCTCAGCAAGCGAGGTACCCACCCGGGTACCGAGGTCCCCGCAGCCGACAATTAGGACAGAACTGTTCTTCATAAAGCGATCGCTCACTGGTTACACTAGACACTTACACTGACGGTAATCAGATACCATGACATTAACAGAACTACGCTATCTTGTGGCCCTCGCTGAAACAGGTCACTTCCGCAAGGCCGCCGAGCAGTGCAGTGTCAGCCAGCCGACGCTCAGTATCGCAATTAAAAAGCTCGAGGAGGAACTTGGTATCAGCCTGTTCGAGCGCGCCCACCACAAAGTGGCGACCACTCCCATCGGGGAGCGTATCGTGGAACAGGCCCGCACTGTGCTGCAGGAGGCGCGAAATTTGCGCCAGCTGGCGGAATTGGGCAAGGACCCCATGGGCAGCGTACTGTCGGTCGGCGCTATTTATACCGTCGGGCCTTACCTGTTCCCCCGCTTGATTAGCCGACTGCAGCAGCTGGCACCCAAAATGCCCCTGTTCATTGAGGAGAACTACACGGCCAATCTGCGCGCCAAATTAACCAGCGGTGAGCTGGATGCGATCTTCGTGGCACTGCCGTTTACCGAAACCGAAGTCGTCACCCGGGCATTGTTCGATGAACCCTTCGTCGTGCTGTTGCCACTGGATCACCCGCTGGCATCGGAAACCCATATCGACACCCGTGCCCTGGCGGAACACCGCGTATTGCTAATGGGGGAGGGACATTGCTTTCGCGACCAGGTGCTCGAGGCCTGCCCCGGGTTGCAGCAGGCCATTCGCGACAAATCTGCCGCCGGCAATGCCGTGGTGGAGGGCAGTTCACTGGAAACGCTCAAACACATGGTGGCCAGCGGCCTGGGCATTACGGTACTGCCGGAATCTGCGGCCCGCGAGGCCACTTATGGCGAACACACACTCGCCGTACGCCCGTTTATCGACCCGGCCCCCAGGCGCAGTATCGCACTGGCCTGGCGCGTGAGTTATCCACGCACAGAGGCCATCGATATTCTTATAGAAGCCCTGCGGCCCGTATAGTTGCTATGCACAACATCGCCAATCTCTCTGTGCGCGAGCTGCGTGGCGTCGGACCAAAACTGGCCGATAAACTCGCGGATTACGGCGTGTATCGCGTCGAGGATTTGCTGTTTCATCTGCCGCTGCGCTACCAGGACCGCACGCGAATAACCGCCATTGCTGCGGCGCGCGATAGTGACGATGTTGTCATAGAAGGCGAGGTGCGGGCAGCCGACATCGTGTTTGGGCGACGCCGCAGCCTGGTTGCCCGTATCCAGGATGGCAGTGGTACCCTGACCCTGCGCTTCTTTCATTTCTCCGCTGCACAGAAAAACAACCTCAAGCCAGGTACACGCCTGCGCTGTTTCGGCCAGGTGCGACGCGGCAGTAGCGGCCTGGAGATGTACCATCCCGAATACCGCCAGCTACTGGCTGAGGATACGCCCGTCGCGGAAACATTGACGCCCATCTATCCCACCACCGATGGTATAGGACAAAACCAGTGGCGCAATCTGTGCGCACAGGCGCTGCTCCACCTGCAGCGCGAACCTGTCAGCGAACTGCTGCCGCCCAGCGCAGCTTACCCCTATGCGTTGACACGGGCCCTGCAGTTTCTGCACGCCCCACCCCCGGATGCCTCACTGGAGTTGCTGCGCGAGGGCAAACACCCGGCGCAACTGCGTCTGGCGCTTGAGGAACTGGTTGCGCACAACTTGTCGCTGCACCGTCTGCGAGAGCGACAGCAACGCGGGGGAGCACCTCCGCTGGCGCCCAATCCGGAGTTGCTGACGGCGTTTACAGACAAGCTGCCCTTTGCACCCACGCGGGCGCAGTCGCGGGTTATGGATGAAATCGCCAGCGATCTGGCGAAACCCTACCCGATGATGCGACTGGTACAGGGCGATGTGGGGTCGGGCAAAACCCTGGTCGCTGCGGGCGCCGCTCTGCAGGCCATCGGCAGTGGCTTTCAGGTCGCAATTATGGCACCGACGGAAATCCTTGCTGAGCAACACTGGCGCACTTTCAGCCAGTGGTTCGAGCCACTGGGTATCACTATGGAGTGGCTGAGTGGTCGCTCGAAAGGGAGCAAACGGGCCAATGCGCTGGCGCGGATGGCGGCCGGTGAGGCCAGCCTGGTCGTAGGCACCCACGCGCTGTTTCAGGATGACGTTGCCTTTGCCCGTCTGGGACTGGTAATCGTCGATGAACAGCACCGTTTCGGCGTGCACCAGCGACTCACCCTGACCCAAAAGACCGCACCGGAACTCGGCCGTGCGCATCAGCTGGTGATGACAGCCACACCCATTCCGCGCACGCTGTCGATGGTGGCCTATGCCGACCTGGATTGCTCGGTTATCGATGAGTTGCCGCCGGGAAGAACGGCCGTCACCACAGTCCTTATCGACAACAGCCGCCGACAGGCGGTGGTCGCCAGGGTCGCAGCCGCCTGTAGTGAAGGCCGCCAGGCCTACTGGGTGTGCACACTCATTGAAGAAAGCGACGCACTGCAGGCTCAGGCGGCGGAGGCCACCGCCGCTGAACTGCGCCTGGCGCTACCGCACTTGGCGATCGGGCTTATTCACGGGCGCCTGAAAGCGGCCGAGAAGGAATCGGTGATGGCGGCGTTCAAGCGCGGGGAATTGGCGCTGTTGGTCGCTACTACCGTGATTGAAGTAGGGGTGGACGTACCCAACGCCAGTCTGATGATAGTCGAAAACCCCGAACGCCTGGGCCTGGCACAACTGCATCAGCTGCGCGGCAGGGTGGGCCGCGGCGCACAGGCCAGTCACTGTGTACTGCTCTATCAAACACCGCTGTCGGCCAATGGCAGGCAACGGCTGGCTGTGCTGCGAGAGAGTTCGGACGGCTTCTATATTGCCGAGAAAGACCTGGAATTGCGCGGTCCGGGCGAGGTACTTGGCACACGCCAGACAGGATTAATGGCATTTCGTATCGCTGAGCTGCCAACGCACGATCATTTGCTGGACGAGGTGCAGGCGATCTCCGACACGATTCGGGAGTCATTCCCGCAGCTGGTCGAGCCACTCATCCAGCGCTGGACCGGAACCGGCCAGCAGTTTGCCAAGGTTTGACAGCATTGGCTTCTACTCGGGCGTGACGTTACAACACGAATAGCGCCTTCCAGCGCTGCTCCAGTTCATCCACACCTATCGCTGTCAAGGTCTCGATGTTTCGCTCGGGGATTCGCTCGGGATCGGAGAAGTCTTCAAGCACACGCGTCAACATTTCCTCTCGCAGCAGATGGACTACAGGGTAGGGCGCGCGATTGCTGTAATGACTGGCTGCCTGTGGCGCCTCGCCCGCAAAACGGTAATCGGGATGAAAGCTGGCCAGCTGCACCAAACCCTCCATGCCAGACTCACGCAGTAAGTGCTGCGCATCCTCGAGGAAAAACAGGTAATCATCAAACTGATCGAGCGCGTCTGGAAATACCAGCAGGGTGGTGGCCAGCTCCTGTTCGGGGCTGCGCTGCAGCAGATCCAGCTCGAGCAAAAAAGCGCGGTGTAGCGCTGCCAGCGCGGTTTCCCCGCATACGGCTATACGCAGGCTCGGCGCGCCCAGCAATGGACGCGCAAAGGGGCACAGGTTGAGGCCGACAACAAAGTCATCCAACCAGCGTCGTATGTGGCGTTCAACGTGCTCGGTCACGAGAGGGGCCTGCGCAACCGAGCCCGTTTATCAGGCCATAATCGCCGGCAGTTCCTTTTGCAGGGCAAGTTTTTCCCTGGTCGCGTCACCGGTCAATGCAAAGCCCAGCAGCTTGCCTTCACTGTCGCGGAACTCCGCCTTGACGTTATTGCCGTCGACATCAAAAGACCATTCACCCGCTGTTGTGGGTGCCACCGGCGCGACCACGACCGGGCACGCCGGCGTCTTGATCGTGACAGGCATGGCTGGATAGGAGACTTCGGTGGCCTCTCCTGCGAGGGTCTTGCCCAGAGCCCTGGCCGCCGCCATCAGCGGCGCGACATACACCAGCACGTGCCCGTTCACCTCGGCGCAGTCACCCATCGCATAGACGTTGGGCGTACTGGTTTGCAGCAGGCGGTTGGTGACAATACCGCGATTGGTATCGATGCCACTGGCTTTGGCCAGCTCTGTCCTCGGTCGCACGCCCACGGCTGAAACCACTATATCGGCACTGATCGTGTCGCCGTTGTTCAGGCTGACAGTGACGCCCTTGTCCGCCTTGTTGACCGCTGTGACCAGTGGCCCAAAGTGAAATTTCGCACCTTTCTCCTCCAGCGCCGCCTGCACGGCTTTACCCGCTGGCTCCGGCAACAGGGTGGGCAGGCAGTGTCCGAGCGGGTCCACGACCTCCACTTCGAAGCCACCATTGAGCAAGTCATTGGTGTATTCACAGCCAATCAGGCCGCCACCGATGATGCACACTTTTTTGACGTCGTTCTTGGCAACCGCCGTGCGGAAATCACTGTAATCCATCAGGTCGTTGACGGAGTACACGAGTTCGTGACCGTCGCCCTCTATCGGGGGACGGATCACCTCGGCGCCCACAGCGAATACCAGCTTGGCATAGTGGATGGCGGTATCGGCGTCACCCACCTTGATCAACTGGCGCGCGGTGTCGATCTCGTTGACCTTGGTCATGGTCCAGACACTGGCTTTCAGCTGCTTGGCCATGGTGCCCGCATCTGACTGGGCCAGATCATCGGCTGACTGACCACGGGTGTAACCGGTAGACAACATTGGTTTGGAGTACGCCCGACCATCGTCAGACGTGATCATGATAAGGGGGGTTTCACTGTCGTGCTTGCGAAACTCCTTGGCCAGGCCGTAACCCGCCAGGCCCGTTCCGAGAATGACCACCGCCGCATGTTCGGTATCGGCTACCGGTTCCTCGTGATGCGGTGCGTCGTCCACAGGTGACTCTTCGAGAAGCTCGAAGTCCTCCTTGCCCACGCCACAATCCGGGCAGAGCCAGTCCTCTGGCACATCCTCCCACTTGGTACCGGGCGCGATACCATCGTCTGGCCAACCTTCCTTTTCGTCATAGATCAGGCCACAGACAATACATTCCCACTTACTCATGTTACGACTCACTTTTTCCTAAAGGGTTACACACCCGCCAGACGCCGCCTGACGGGTAATCGATACCGAGACAAATTTTGAGACGCAACACTATAAAGTTGTACGATAATTGTGCAAGGACTTTCTCCCGTCATCCGACAGGCGATTTAGACAGATGGTCCGCTTGCATGCGCTCCCCTGATAAAGCATTCTCGCCTCACAAAACGAGGATAGCTGTCGCTTGGAACCATCAACTTGCAATCTGACACCGCGATTACACGCGCGCAGGCGTATTGCCGACGAGCCCCGCTGGCGACCGGTGAGGCATTTCACCAGCGCCGCGCTGGCACCGCGTTTGCGCAGATGGCTAACCGACGACGGCTCATTGACTGCACGCCTGATGTCCTCTGGCCGCGGCGAATTCAGCGTACAGCGGCTGTACCAGGGCTGGGAGGTGCCGCTTCCCTCCGAGCGAACTCTGCTGGAGCTCCCGCAACGACAACTGGCGCTGGTGCGAGAGGTCGCACTCAAACTGGGTGACGAAACCGTGGTATTCGCGCGCAGCGTTTTTCCAATTTCCAGCCTGACAGGCGGCCTGGCACATTTGCGACGGCTACAAAACAAATCGCTGGGCGCCATTCTGTTCAGGCATCCGGGCATGCGTCGACACCCATTTGAACTGGCGCTGATGGCGGGCGACTGCGACTATCTGCCCGACACCCTGAAGCAGAGCGATCCGGCCTGGGGCCGGCGCTCCCGCTTCGAGATCGCAGGCAAGCGGCTGATGGTCAGTGAGGTATTTCTGTCGGACTTCACTCCGTGGCAGCAGCACCTGCCCACACACAGGGCACAGCGCGGTAAAGTCAGCGCTGCATTTCGGGCGCCAACGCAGTAAGCTGGGACCCTCGTATCGCTGCACAAGAGTTCAATGATCGCTTCCTCCAAAACCCGCGCGCTGTTACAGCTGATCCGCTTCGATAAACCCGTCGGTACACTGCTGCTGTTGTGGCCTACACTGTGCGCGCTGTGGCTGGCGGCACAGGGGATACCCGAGGCCAGCCTGCTGGTGATTTTTGTCCTCGGGACTTTTCTCACGCGCTCTGCCGGCTGTATCGTCAACGATTTCGCCGACCGCAACCTGGACGGTGGCGTTAGTCGCACCAATGCAAGGCCGCTGGTAACAGGCGCCGTGACCGTGCGAGAGGCCCTGCTGCTGTTTGCCGGGCTGATGTTGCTGGCGTTTGTACTGGTGCTGTTCACCAATACGTTTACCGTTATGCTGTCCTTTGTCGCGGTGGCATTGGCATCCACCTATCCCTTTATGAAACGCTATACCCACTTGCCTCAGGTGGTACTGGGCGCCGCATTTTCCTGGGGCATTCCGATGGCGTTTGCGGCCCAGCGTGGCGCGTTGCCACAGGCTCTCTGGGTGCTGTATCTGGGAAATCTGCTGTGGACGGTCGCCTATGACACCACTTATGCCATGGTCGACCGGGAGGACGACCTCAAGGTGGGTATCAAGTCCAGCGCCATCCTGTTCGGCCGTTACGATCGCCTGATTATCGGGGCACTGCAACTGGGATGTCTGCTGTGCTTCTATCTGGTGGGCCGGGCATTTGAATTGGGGCTGTACTTCAACGTGTCCCTGGTCGTTGCCGCCATCCTGTTTGGCTATCAACACGCACTGCTGCGAAAGCGCCGCACCGATGCCTACTTCAGGGCTTTTTTACACAACAACTGGGTCGGTATGGCCATCTTTCTGGGCGTGGCAGCGGACTACCTGATGAGGAACGCCTGAGGCGCCAATGGCGAACACAACGCAAGCTGCGGCACTGACCGCTGAATTCCTCACCAGTCTGGAGCAGATTACGGCGACGCAATGGGACAGTGTCGCGGGCGCGGACTATCCCTTTATGCGCCACAGTTTCCTGTACGGACTGGAAACAACAGCCTGCACGACAGCGGACACCGGCTGGCAGCCCTGCCACCTCATTTTGCGGCGGGGCAACGAGGTGGCCGCACTGATGCCCTTGTACCTGAAATCCCACTCTTACGGGGAATATGTATTCGACTGGTCGTGGGCCGATGCGTGGCGACAAAGTGGCCTCAGCTATTACCCTAAATTACTCACAGCGATCCCCTTTACGCCTGCCACAGGGCCGCGCCTTTGCGTTGCAGCGGGTGTCGACGAGGAGCAGTGTCTGGAAGCCGCTATTGCGGCTGTAAAGAAACTGGCGAACAGCCGAAACCTCTCGTCCTGGCACCTGTTGTTTCCTACGGAGGCGGTCAGCGAAACCCTGCTGGACGCTGGCCTGCACCGCAGGGCGGCGACACAGTTTCACTGGTTCAACCAGGACTATCGCAGCTTTGACGACTTTCTGGCCACATTCAACAGCCGCAAACGCAAGTCGCTGAACCGGGAACGCAGGCGGGTGGTGGAGCAGGGCATCACACTAAAAACCCTGACGGGTAGCGACATCACGAAAGATAATTGGGAGCAGTTTTACCACTTTTACCAGCTGACCTACGCCAAACGCAGTGGCCATGGCGGCTATCTGAGTCGCGCGTTTTTCATGGATACCGCCGCGGGCATGGGTGATCAGGTCATAATGGTACTGGCATATCTCGACGCCCGCGCTGTCGCCGGAGCCCTCTACTTTCGCAGCAGCGATACACTGTATGGCCGCTATTGGGGCTGCGAACACGAGTATGATTGCCTGCATTTTGAAGCCTGCTACTACCAGGGTATCGAATACTGCATCGCGAATAATCTGCAGCGGTTTGACCCGGGGGCGCAGGGGGAACACAAGATCCAACGCGGCTTCCGCC
>TARA_R110002072_G_scaffold134618_1_pt1 | contig 15662 bp, 11 predicted proteins | sample TARA_R110002072 | Tara Oceans TARA_R110002072 (sample SAMEA4397118) | marine metagenome | biome: Polar Biome; feature: [SRF] surface water layer (ENVO:00010504); material: water (ENVO:00002006), including particulate matter (ENVO:01000060) such as... | depth 5 m | reverse complement strand
CTACGTTTAAGTGCGGCTTTGTCCGCTCAAACTTCTCTTTGGACACTTCTCACCTCGTCAGTTCTGGGGATTTCCCCGGTTTGTTTAAAAGGGCGTCAGTGCCAGAGTAAACTTACTCTGGTCCTGACCCCATTCTTACGCCTTATTTATAATCGCGGTCGCAATGTTCGGCGGTACTTCTTTATATTGCGCGAATTCCATTGAGTAGGTCGCGCGACCTTGCGTGGCTGAACGCATATCCGTTGCATAGCCAAACATTTCTGACATGGGTACTTCGGCGCGAACCGCCTTACCCGCTGGCACATCCTCCATTCCCGTCACAATACCCCGGCGACGGTTTAAATCACCGATGATGTCGCCGTAATGTTCTTCTGGCGTTACGACTTCAACGTTCATGACAGGCTCCAGCAAAACTGGATCAGCCTCCATTGCACCACTGCGCATTGCCATTGAACCCGCCACCTTAAAGGCAACTTCATTGGAGTCAACATCATGGTACGAGCCATCATATAGCGTGACTTTCACACCCTGAAGAGGATACCCGGCAACAACACCGTTACCGAGTTGTTCCTGGATGCCTTTATCAACTGCGTTAATATATTCACGCGGCACCGCTCCACCTACAATTGCATCTACAAACTCGTAGCCATTCTCGTCTTCATGGGGCTCGATCTTAAGCCAAACATGGCCGTACTGACCTCGACCACCGGTTTGACGGATAAATTTCCCTTCTGCCTCGACGGACTTTCGAATCGTTTCTCGATAGGACACCTGGGGCTTTCCGATATTGGCTTCAACGCCAAATTCCCGCTTCATTCGATCAACAATAATGTCGAGGTGCAACTCACCCATGCCACCAATAATGGTTTGGCCAGTTTCTTCATCTGTCCGCACACTAAAGGACGGATCCTCTGCAGCTAATTTTCCAAGGGCAGTGGACATCTTTTCCTGGTCCGCCTGGGACCGGGGCTCCACCGCCACATGAATAACAGGTTCTGGAAACTCCATCCGCTCAAGAGTGATGACGTTTTTCAGGTCACACAGGGTGTCACCCGTTGTTGCAAACTTGAGTCCAATCGCCGCGGCAATATCGCCGGCATGAACTTCTTGAATTTCATTTCGGTCATTCGAGTGCATTTGCACCATTCTGCCGATTCGCTCTTTCTTACCCTTAATCGCGTTGTACACCTGATCGCCGGTTTTCAGCACGCCGGAGTAAACTCTAAAAAATGTCAGGGCGCCCACATAGGGGTCGGTCGCAATCTTAAATGCCAGGGCTGCAAATGGCTCATCATCATCCGCATGACGATAAGCATCGGATTCGTCTTCTAAAAAGCCGTGAATCGCTTTGACTTCATCCGGAGCTGGCAGATATTCCACCACAGCGTCCAGCATGGTCTGGACACCTTTGTTCTTAAATGCGGACCCACATAGGGCCGGTACAATTTCGTTGGCCAGGGTACGTTTTCGAATGCCGCTTTTAATCTGTTCAATCGAGAGCGGGTTACCTTCAAGATAGGACTCCATCAGGTCATCGTCAGCTTCCGCTGCCGCCTCAACAAGATTTTCCCGATACTCTTCTGCCAGACTCTGGAGATCCCCGGGAATGTCTTCTTCTTTAAACGTCAGCCCAAGGTCATCTTCGTTCCAATAGATAGCCTTCATCTTGATCAGATCGATGACACCCTTAAAATTTTCTTCAGCGCCAATCGCTAGTTGTAATGGCACTGGAGTTGCACCTAGCCGACTTTCGATCTGGGCAACAACCCTTAGGAAGTCGGCACCCGCCCGATCCATCTTGTTGACAAAAACCAGCCTCGGTACTTCGTATTTATTGGCCTGGCGCCAGACGGTTTCTGACTGGGGCTCAACCCCTGAGGTTCCACAAAAAACCACCACAGCGCCATCCAAAACACGAAGCGATCGTTCAACTTCAATGGTGAAGTCGACGTGGCCCGGTGTATCGATGATATTGATGCGGTGTTGTTCGAACTGTTGTTCAGAACCTTGCCAGAAGGTAGTTGTCGCGGCAGAGGTAATGGTAATGCCCCGCTCCTGCTCCTGTTCCATCCAATCCATGGTGGCAGCGCCATCGTGGACTTCACCAATCTTATGGGACAGACCGGTGTAGAACAGCACTCGCTCCGTGGTTGTGGTTTTACCCGCATCCACGTGAGCGACGATACCGATATTTCGGTATCGTTTGATTGGCGTTTGCCTGGGCATATCTTTACTGCCGGTTTAGAAGCGCTTGTCTTTAAAAACGCTGCTTTTTAGAAACGATAGTGAGAGAAGGCCTGGTTAGCTTGCGCCATGCGGTGAGTGTCTTCACGCTTGCGGACAGCAGAACCACGACCTTCAGCAGCATCGAGAATTTCACCAGCAAGACGTTGAGCCATAGACTTTTCGCCGCGGCTTCGAGCTGAATCAACCAACCAACGCATAGCCAGGGCTCCACGACGAGAGGGACGAACTTCAACGGGTACCTGGTAGGTAGCACCACCCACTCGACGTGATTTTACTTCCACGGAAGGAGCAATCGCTTCCAGGGCAGCATCAAAAACTTCAATTGGATCGTTTCCACTACGCTCTTTTACGCGGTCTAAGGCGCCATATACGATTTTTTCCGCAACAGCCTTCTTGCCGCTCACCATGACATGGTTCATAAACTTGGCGAGGGTCTGATTGTGGTACTTAGGATCCGGCAGTACTTCCCGTTTCTCCGGGACTCTACGTCTTGGCATGATAAATTCCTATCTATCTTCAGGTTAATCCGAAAATCTCTCAGCGCCACTATTAGCAGTGAGCATTCGGCCTTACTCTGGAACACCTTCTATGAAGAATGGTCCAGGACTAAATTGTCTTGCACTAAATTACGAAGGACTAAAAGTTCTAGCCCTTAGGTCGTTTGGTACCGTACTTGGAACGTCCTTGCATTCTGTCTTGAACACCAGTGGTGTCCAGGGTGCCACGAACCGTATGGTATCGCACACCAGGCAAGTCTTTAACACGACCGCCACGAATCAGAACTACCGAGTGTTCCTGCAAGTTGTGTCCCTCACCACCGATATATGAAGTCACTTCAAAACCGTTGGTAAGACGAACACGACATACTTTACGAAGGGCCGAGTTAGGCTTCTTCGGTGTAGTCGTATAGACACGTGTGCACACACCGCGACGTTGCGGGCATGATTGCAGAGCAGGAACATCGCTCTTTTCGACCTTTCGCTTTCTAGGCTTTCGAACCAATTGACTGATTCTTGCCATAAAATAAAACTCCAGCTTTAAACAAAAGTCAGGGTCACAGGTAATGATTACCTAAAGTGACCCTGCCAAATTCGAGGGGCGCATTCTAATGATGCCACCCCTTCCCGTCAACCGCCGATTGGCGGCACTGAACGGATCAGGAGTTACCTGTATCCGTTGAGCTAAGCGCTTCACTTAATGCTGCTTCAACTTCCGTAGCACTAACCTTTCGCTCTTGGTTACGACTGTCTTTACGCTTCTTACGATCTTCGTGGTACTTGAGGCCCGTACCGGCTGGGATCAGGCGGCCCACGATGACGTTTTCTTTCAATCCGCGGAGGTAATCGCGCTTGCCGGTAACGGCAGCCTCGGTCAACACTCTTGTGGTTTCCTGGAAAGACGCAGCAGAGATAAAGGACTCTGTTGCCAATGCGGCCTTGGTAATACCCAGCAATACGCGCTGGAACTTCGCTGGCTGCAGATTTTCTGCCTGGAGCTTGTCGTTTTCGTCCAATAAACGGACGTGTTCGACCTGCTCACCTTTAATCATTGAAGACTCACCGGCACCCGTAATATCAGCCTTACGCAACATCTGACAAACAATGACTTCAATGTGCTTGTCATTAATGGTTACACCCTGAAGGCGGTAGACATCCTGGATTTCCTTCACGACGTATTGCGTTAAGGCTTCTACTCCCTTCAATCGCAGAATATCGTGTGGATTTTCTGGACCGTCGGATACAACTTCACCCTTCTCGACATGCTCACCTTCGAACACTGTCATGTGACGCCATTTTGGTATCAGCACTTCGTAGTGGTCATCACCTTCTGGCAATTCACTGGTGTCCATCGGCGTGATCACTAATCGACGCTTACCTTTCGTTTCTTTACCGAAGCTGACGGTACCGGAAATCTCAGCCAAAACAGCAGAGTCCTTCGGCTTTCGAGCTTCAAACAGGTCCGCAACCCGGGGCAAACCACCGGTAATGTCACGAGTCTTAGATCCTTCCTGAGGAATACGAGCAATAACATCACCAACCTCAATGTGAGTATTGTCTTCGAGACTCAAAATCGCGTTGGCTTCCAGGAAGTAGTGAGCGGGCACATCTGTGCCGGCCAACAACAACTGGTTTCCTTCATCGTCTACCAGAGTAACCGCTGCTCGAATATCTTTACCTGCGCTAGGACGATCCTTTGGATCGATAACGGAGATGCTAGACAGACCAGTCAATTCATCTGTGATACGACGAATCGTGACACCTTCAATCATGCTTTCGAATAGCACCTTACCGGCAACCTCAGTCACAATTGGGTGAGTGTGTGGATCCCAGTTGGCAACAATTTCGCCTGCTTCAACGGTCGCATCATGTCCTTTCTTCAATACCGCGCCATAAGGAATCTTATACCGCTCACGTTCACGGCCTGTTTCTTCCTCAGCAACCGCAACTTCACCGGATCGAGACACGGCAACTAGATCGCCATTGATTTTCTGGATCGTTTTGAGGTTATGCAGTCGAATTGTACCGGCATGCTTCACTTGAATATTATCAATCGCTGTTGCTCGAGATGCCGCACCACCAATGTGGAACGTACGCATGGTCAGCTGGGTACCCGGTTCACCGATCGACTGAGCAGCAATAACACCGATTGCCTCACCGATATTGACCAGGTGGCCGCGACCGAGGTCACGCCCATAACACTTGCTGCAAATACCATAGCGGGTGTTACAGGTAATTGCGCTTCGCACCTTCATTTCATCAACGGTCAGATCTTCAAGCATGGTGACCCATTTCTCGTCGATCATTGTGCCAGCAGGAATAACAACTTCGTCGCCGGCAGCATTAAATACGTCTTCGGCAACCACACGACCTAACACCCGGCCGCCGATTGGCATAACAATGTCACCACCCTCAATGACCGCTGTCATGATCAGACCATCATCGGTACCACAGTCATGTTCGGTCACAACTAGATCCTGGGCCACGTCAACAAGTCGACGAGTCAAATAACCGGAGTTCGCTGTCTTAAGTGCCGTATCAGCCAGACCTTTCCGTGCGCCGTGAGTCGAGATGAAATACTGCATCACGTTCAGACCTTCACGGAAGTTCGCGGTAATTGGCGTTTCAATGATCGAGCCATCTGGCTTGGTCATCAATCCTCGCATACCGGAAAGCTGACGAATCTGTGCGGGTGAGCCTCGAGCACCAGAATCTGCATACATCCAGACACTGTTAAAGGAGTTTTGCTCGACGTCTTCGCCTTCACGATTTTTCACGGTTTCTTTTGCTAGTGTATCCATCATGGCCGCACCAACTTGATCGTTTGCGCGGGTCCAGATGTCGATCACCTTGTTGTATTTCTCGCCCTGGGTAACCAGACCGGAGGCATACTGAGATTCGATTTCGCGAATTTCAGTTTCAGCACTTTCGATGATGCTGGCTTTTTCTTTGGGTATCACAAAGTCTTCAACACCAATGGATGCACCAGAGGCAGTTGAATACGCATAACCCAGATACATCAACTGGTCAGCGAAGATCACCGTGTCTTTCAAACCAACTGTTCGATAACAAATATTGATCAGTCGTGAAATGTCTTTGTTTCCTAACGTCCGGTTAACCAGTTCATAGGCAAGACCTTTAGGCACTATTTCATACAGAAGCGCTCGACCAACCGTCGTATCTTGCATGCTGCTACTGGTGATCATGTCACCGTTTTCGTCTTCTTTTGTTTCAGTCACTCGGACATTTACACGGGCCTGTAAGCCAACCGCTCCGGTACGATAAGCACGAGAAACCTCGTGGATGTCGGCAAAGGACATACCTTCACCATGGTCGTTTACACGTTCGCGGGTCATGTAGTACACACCCAAAACAACGTCCTGAGATGGCACAATAATGGGTTCGCCATCAGCTGGTAGGAGTACGTTGTTCGTGGACATCATTAATGCCCTGGCCTCTAACTGTGCTTCCAGAGTTAGGGGTACGTGTACAGCCATCTGGTCACCATCAAAGTCGGCGTTGTAGGCAGTACATACCAGTGGGTGCAACTGAATCGCTTTACCTTCAATCAATACTGGCTCGAACGCCTGAATGCCTAACCTGTGCAAAGTTGGCGCACGGTTAAGTAGTACAGGGTGTTCGCGAATGACTTCCGCCAGAATATCCCAAACCTCTGCGGTTTCTCGCTCAACCATTTTCTTTGCGGCTTTAATGGTTGTTGCCAGACCACGGGCTTCTAGCTTGCCGAAAATAAACGGCTTAAATAGCTCCAGCGCCATCTTCTTAGGCAATCCACACTGGTGCAGACGCAGAGACGGACCTACAACAATTACTGATCGACCCGAGTAGTCCACTCGCTTACCCAGCAAGTTTTGACGGAATCGACCCTGCTTACCTTTGATCATGTCAGCCAAAGATTTAAGCGGACGCTTGTTGGTACCAGTAATCGCACGACCACGGCGGCCGTTATCGAGTAGGGCATCAACCGCTTCCTGCAACATGCGTTTTTCGTTACGCACAATAATGTCTGGAGCAGAAAGATCGAGTAGACGTTTCAGTCGGTTATTACGGTTAATCACACGACGATAGAGGTCATTCAAATCCGAAGTCGCAAACCGTCCGCCTTCTAGTGGTACCAGTGGCCGTAGATCTGGTGGTAAAACAGGTAGAACGGTAAAGATCATCCATTCTGGCTTGTTGCCCGACTTGTCAAAGGCTTCCATCAGCTTAAGGCGCTTGGTCAGCTTCTTGATTTTGGTTTCAGAATTCGTTTGCGGCAGCTCTTCTCGAACCGTCGCAATCTCTTCTGTGATATCCATGTCCTTCATCAGGTCCTGGATAGCTTCAGCGCCCATTTTTGCTTCAAACTCGTCGCCAAATTCTTCGAGGGACTCGTAATATTGTTCATCGGTTAACAACTGACGCTTTTCTAGCGTTGTTAAACCCGGATCAGTCACAACAAATGATTCGAAATAGAGCACTCGTTCGATATCGCGCAACGTCATGTCCATCAACAAACCGATTCGTGAAGGCAATGACTTCAGGAACCAGATGTGGGCAACCGGGCTAGCTAATTCAATGTGGCCCATGCGTTCGCGACGTACTTTAGCGAGGGCAACTTCAACACCACACTTCTCGCAGATAACACCACGATGCTTCAGGCGCTTGTACTTTCCACAAAGACATTCGTAGTCTTTGTTTGGACCAAAAATCTTGGCACAGAACAAACCGTCTCGTTCCGGCTTAAAGGTCCGATAGTTAATTGTTTCAGGCTTTTTAACTTCGCCGTAAGACCAGGATCGAATCATTTCTGGCGACGCGAGACCAATTCGCAACGAGTCAAACTCGTCGTTCTGTCCCTGCGCTTTCAGTATGTTAAGAAGATCTTTCAAGGCTTTCCTCCACCGGGCTCATCGCCCGCCTATGTGAATACTGTGTTCCGTATTTTGCTTGATTGCCGTTCGTTCTTAAGATCAATCGTTCTCGAGCTCGATATCGATACCCAGTGAGCGAATCTCTTTGACCAATACATTGAAGGACTCCGGCATACCGGGCTCCATTCTATGGTCACCATCAACAATATTTTTGTACATTCTGGTTCGACCATGGACGTCGTCAGATTTAACCGTCAGCATTTCCTGAAGCGTATAAGCCGCTCCATATGCTTCCAGCGCCCAGACTTCCATCTCACCAAATCGCTGACCACCAAACTGAGCTTTACCGCCAAGTGGTTGCTGGGTAACAAGACTGTAGGAACCAGTTGAACGCGCATGCATCTTGTCATCAACAAGGTGGTTGAGTTTCAACATGTACATGTAACCAACGGTTATTGGGCGCGCAAACTGCTCACCGGTTGTACCGTCATACAACATCGTTTGGCCATCGAGGGGTAAGTCAGCGAGCTTCAACATCGTTTTGATTTCAGCTTCTGAGGCACCATCAAATACATTGGTTGCCATCGGAACACCGGCACGAAGGTTGTGTGATAGCTCCAGAATTTCTGTATCCGTAAAGGAATTCAGATCTTCTACACGGCCACTCTGGTTGTAGATCTGCTCCAGGAACTCACGAACCTCAGCCACTTTACGCTGTTCATCCAGCATTCGACCAAGCTTCTTACCAAGACCATCCGCAGCCCAGCCTAAATGAGTTTCTAGGATCTGCCCTACGTTCATTCGTTTTGGCACGCCGAGCGGATTCAAGACGATGTCGATGGGTTCGCCATCCTCATCAAAAGGCATGTCTTCAACTGGTTTAATCACCGAGATCACACCCTTGTTACCATGACGTCCGGCCATCTTGTCACCGGGCTGGATACGACGCTTGATAGCGAGGTAAACCTTGACGATCTTCAGCACGCCAGGCGCCAGATCATCACCGGATTCCAACTTGCCTTTACCTTCGTCAAACAATTCGTCTAGCTGTTGGCGACGTTCTTTCAAACGGGTATCCGCAGCTTCAAGCAACTCATTGAGGTCATCAGCATCCATACGGATCTTGAACCACTCATCTTCCGGCAGTTCTTCAAGATACTGCTTGGTTACCTTATCGCCTTTCTTCAGACCAGGCCCTGCAATCACTGCTTTGCCTGCGAGGGATCCAGCTAGACGTTCAAAAGTCGCTGTCTGGATGATGCGAAACTCTTCTTCGATGTTACGACGAATTTCTTCAATTTCGTGACGTTCGATATCAAGTGCTCGCGTGTCCTTGTCTATGCCGTCACGAGTAAAAACTCGAACGTCAATAACAGTTCCGTTGTAGCTACTTGGGACTCGAAGTGAAGTATCTTTCACGTCAGACGCCTTTTCACCAAAGATCGCACGAAGTAGTTTTTCCTCTGGTGTTAGCTGAGTTTCACCTTTTGGTGTCACCTTGCCGACCAGGATATCGCCCGCTTCAACTTCAGCGCCGATATAAACAATTCCAGATTCATCAAGTTTGGATAGCGCGCCTTCACCTACATTTGGAATATCGCAGGTAATTTCCTCGGAACCCAACTTGGTGTCCCGGGCAATACAGGTCAGTTCTTGAATGTGAATCGATGTGAATCGATCTTCTTTTACAACTCGCTCTGAGATCAGGATCGAATCTTCAAAGTTGTAACCATTCCAGGTCATGAAAGCGATACGACAGTTTTGTCCCAGCGCCAGTTCACCCATATCAATGGAGGGACCGTCAGCCAATACATCACCGGAAGCAACCGCGTCACCTTCTTTTACAAGGGGCTTTTGGTTGATACAGGTGTTCTGGTTAGAACGGGTGTATTTGGTCAGGTTGTAGATATCGACACCGGCTTCACCGGATTCAGTTTCAGCATCACTCACACGAATCACAATTCGGCCTGCATCAACTGTCTCAATCACACCGCCACGTCGCGCAACAACACAAACACCGGAGTCACGGGCAACAATCTTCTCCATGCCCGTGCCGACCAGTGGCTTTTCAGCTCGAAGAGTCGGGACAGCCTGGCGCTGCATGTTAGATCCCATCAGGGCCCGGTTAGCATCGTCGTGTTCCAAAAATGGAATCAACGAAGCCGCTACCGATACAACCTGTTGGGGAGACACATCCATGAAATTAACGCTTTCACGAACAGCCTTAGTAAATTCACCCTGGTGCCGAACATCAACCAGATCATCAACAATATGGTTCTTATCATCGAGAGGCACACTCGCCTGGGCGATAACGTAGTCACTCTCTACAATTGCAGAAAGGTACTCGATGTCGTTCGTCACCTTACCGTCGACAACCTTACGGTACGGACTTTCAAGAAATCCATAGGCATTAGTTCGCGCGTAAGTAGCAAGAGAGTTAATCAATCCAATATTTGGACCTTCAGGAGTCTCAATTGGACAAACACGACCATAGTGAGTGGGGTGAACGTCTCGAACTTCAAAACCAGCTCGTTCCCGGGTCAGACCACCTGGTCCTAATGCAGAAATACGACGTTTGTGTGTCACTTCCGATAACGGATTATTTTGATCCATAAACTGAGAAAGCTGGGCTGAACCGAAGTATTCTTTTACGGCTGCAGCAACGGGCTTGGCGTTAATCAGATCCTGAGGCATTAAACCTTCAGATTCCGCCAGGCTCAAACGTTCTTTCACGGCACGCTCGACTCGAATTAGACCCAGTCGGAAAGCGTTCTCTGCCATTTCACCAACTGAACGAATACGTCGGTTACCCAGGTGATCAATGTCATCAACAACATCTTTACCGTTTCGAATATTAATCAGACACTTCACAACATCAATGATGTCATCATTAGACAAAGTGCCTTCACCAACTTCTTCTTCACGACCCAGACGACGATTGAACTTCATACGACCAACGGCCGTTAAGTCATAACGCTCGGGAGCAAAGAACAGGTTATTAAACAGGTTTTCTGCTGCTTCTTTTGTGGGCGGCTCGCCGGGACGCATCATGCGATAGATTTCAACCAACGCTTCCAGGCGGTTAGTTGATGCATCTGCGTTTAACGTGTCAGAGATGAAAGGACCGCAATCTAAGTCATTGGTGTAGATAGTGTTGAAGCTATCGAGACCGATCTCTGCAAATTTTGCCAATACTTCTTCTGTGACAACAGTGTTACATGGCACAACAATTTCACCGGTTTCCGGATCAACAATGTCGTTTGCCAGAACGTGGCCACATACATATTCGAGTGGTACTTCTAACTGCTCAAGCCCAGCATCTTCCATGGTACGAATATGACGGGCAGTAATTCGAGCGCCTTCTTCCACAATCAGCTCGCCATCAGCACCGGTAATTTCAAACCGGGCAGTGTCTCCGCGGAGACGACTTGCTATCAAATTGAGGCTGTAGTTTTCTTCGTCGATGTAAAAGGTGTCTGTGTCGAAGAACATAGCCAGAATTTCCTCTGAGCTATAACCCAGCGCACGTAGCAGTACCGTTGCAGGCAATTTACGACGACGGTCAATTCGAACATAAACCGCATCTTTTGGATCAAATTCAAAGTCAAGCCAGGATCCACGCATTGGAATAACACGGGCTGAATAAAGCAACTTACCCGAGCTGTGGGTCTTACCCTTATCGTGGTCAAAGAACACACCAGGCGAACGGTGCAACTGGGATACAACAACTCTTTCGATACCATTAATGACAAAGGTACCGTTATCAGTCATAAGCGGAATTTCGCCCATGTACACTTCTTGCTCTTTAATGTCCTTAATAGCCTTGTTAGACGAATCCTTATCATAAATGATCAGTCTGACTTTAACTCTAAGAGGCACGGCGTAGGTCACGCTTTGCAGTTGGCACTCTCGAACATTAAAAGGTGGTTTACCCAAACGGTAACTCACATATTCAAGGGCTGCGCTACCGGAATAGCTGACAATGGGAAACACGGATTTAAACGCAGCATGCAGACCCTTCCCGATTCGCTCTTCTGGCGTAATCTTGTCCTGCAAAAACTCCTGATAAGACTCGACCTGAATCGCGAGTAGGTATGGAATATCCATAACCGTTCGCAACTTGCCGAAATCCTTACGAATACGTTTTTTCTCTGTGTATGAATAGGCCATTAATGCCTCCAGGCTAAATCTTCAATTCGCATGGGCTGTCGAAACAAATTCGCCAGCACGAAATTTCAAGCGCAAAAAGGCTGGACGACAAATTGCCGCCAGCCTTAATGCTTTTGAACTCAAAGTAATCCTTCGATTACTTGAGCTCCACAGAAGCACCAGCTTCTTCAAGCTGTTTCTTGAGGTCTTCTGCGTCTGCTTTGCTTGCGCCTTCTTTAACTACAGAAGGTGCATCGTCAACCATAGCTTTGGCTTCTTTCAAACCAAGACCAGTGATCGCACGTACTACTTTAATGGCGTTTACTTTCTTCTCACCGGCAGAAGTAATGATGACGTCAAATTCATCCTTCTCTTCTTCGGCAGCCGCACCAGCGTCACCGCCAGCAGGCGCAACAGCAACAGCAGCTGCAGCAGAAACACCAAACTTTTCTTCCATTGCTTCAACAAGCTCAACAACGTCCATGACGCTCATTTCAGCAATTGCATTCAAAATGTCATCTTTTGATAAAGACATATGTCCTATCTCCAATATTTAAGTTACTTAAGAGGCTTCCTGTTGCTTTTGGTCTCTGACCGCAGCAACCGCACGTGTTACCTTCGTTGGGACTTCGTTCAATGTACGGGTCAGTTTTGTAATTGGCGCTAACATTACTGACATCAACATTGACAACGCTTGATCCCGCGTTGGCAGCTTGGCTAAGGCATCAATTTGATCGGCGGGCAGTAATTTGCCTCCGACGCTCAATGCCTTGATTTCAAATTTCTCGTTTGCTTTGGCAAAATCCTTGAAGATGCGGGCACCCGCACCTGGATCTTCCAAAGAGAAAGCGAGAATATTCGGACCCAGCAGGGCTTCGCTCAAACACTCGAACTCGGTCCCTTCAAACGCACGCTTGGCTAAAGTGTTACGAATCACGCGCACTTGCACATTCTGCTCACGAGCTGCTTTACGCAGTTCAGTCATGCCATCTACCGTGACTCCACGGTAATCAGCCATAACAGCAGAGAGTGCATTGCTAGCGGTGTCGTTCACCTCTGCAACAATTGCCTGCTTCTCTTTAAGTCCAATTGGCACAAGTAATACTCCTGTGTCGACTTCTTTACACTCAACACCTCATTGGGACGGTGTGAGCACCTGTGTACGGCGACAGGATTCAAATTTCGAATCGGGCGCACCGTCTGCGTAGGCTCCTTCACCTTTTCAGGCAACAAGATTGGCAAAGCCGATCCTGTGGACTTAACCGGCACCTATCTATTCGGTAACCGGACCTGCGGTCTTTGACGAGCCCCGGTAATTTTCTACCGGGGACCCCAAAGTTCTGCTTACGTAAAACTTAAGTCTTACGCATATGCATGGAGCTTACTTACGCTCCATGCGTCTAATTAGAATTCCAGTGATGATTGATCGATTGGAATACCCGCTCCCATGGTGCTAGAAAGAACTACTTTCTTCACATAGGTACCTTTAGCGGAAGTAGGCTTCGCTTTCTTCAAATCAACAAGCAAAGCTTCGATATTTTCTTTAATTGCTTTTGCATCAAATCCAATCTGACCAACACCGCCGTGAATGATGCCGTTCTTATCAGTACGATATCGAACCTGGCCAGCTTTTGCGTTCTTAACTGCTTCAGCTACATCAGGAGTGACTGTACCCAGGCGGGGGTTTGGCATCAGACCTCTAGGACCTAGAACCTGACCTAACTGACCCACAACGCGCATTGCATCTGGAGAAGCGATGACAACGTCATAGTTTAGATCGCCACCCTTCATGGAGGCTGCTAGTTCGTCCATTCCCACAACGTCAGCACCGGCAGCTGTAGCTTCGTCGGCTTTATCACCCTGGGTGAAAACAGCAACTCGCACGGTTTTGCCTGTACCGTTAGGAAGAACCGTGGCACCACGGACAACCTGATCGGATTTTCGAGGATCAACGCCGAGGTTAATCGACACATCGAATGATTCTTTAAATTTGGCAGATGCCAGCTCGCCCAACAATGAAACAGCTTCATCAATCCCGTACAACTTGCCGATCTCAACTTTTTCAGCAAATAGCTTCTTTCTTTTAGTGAGCTTAGCCATTACTTAACTCCTTCTGTCTCAATGCCTGCGGCACGAGCGCTTCCAGCAATTGTTCGGACTGCTGCATCCATATCTTTTGCAGTTAGATCAGGCATTTTAATGGTCGCAATTTCTTCTAACTGCGCCCGGGTCACCTTACCAACCTTGTCTGTATGGGGCGTAGGACTGCCCTTGGCAACTCCAGCGGCTTTCTTCAAGAGAACTGCGGCGGGAGGGGTCTTCTTGATAAATGTGAAGCTTTTATCGGCATACACCGTAATGACAACCGGGACCGGCATGCCAGCTTCCATTGACTGGGTCTCTGCATTAAATGCTTTGCAGAACTCCATGATATTTACACCGTGCTGACCCAGTGCTGGACCAACGGGGGGGCTTGGGTTTGCAGCACCGGCAGGCACCTGCAACTTAATATAGGCATCAATTTTTTTAGCCATACTTCTTCTCCTAGTTTGGGTTCAAGCGCGGTTCCATTAACCTTCTATTGAAGGTGACTGAAAGCTCGCTCCCCGTTTGCGCCGTTATCTGCGCATACCTTACCTCTTGGGGACTTCACCAGAGGCGTGAAAAGGGGTCGGAGTAAAAACTAGAGCTTTTACTCCGACCCCCAATTTATCCTTTTTCTACCTGACCAAAATCCAATTCAACTGGAGTGGATCGGCCAAAAATAGTTACCGCAACATGTAAGCGGTTTTTCTCGTAATTCACTTCCTCAACAACACCGTTAAAATCGTTAAACGGTCCATCGATGACTCGAACCAGTTCGCCCGGTTCAAACACTGTTTTCGGCGTGATGTTTTCACTACCAGCCTGAACTCTCTGCAGAATTGCTGAAGCTTCTGCATTCGTAATCGGCGCTGGCTGATCCGCCTTACCACCAATAAACCCCATAACTCGAGGCGTTTCTTTCACCAGGTGCCAGGTGTCGTCACCAAGCTCCATTTCAACCAGAACATAACCCGGGAAAAACTTTCGTTCACTACGTCGTTTTTTGCCCGCCTTCATTTCGACTACTTCTTCAGAAGGCACAATCACTTCGCCAAATTTCTCAGCAAAGGTACACAATTCTATTCTTTCCTGAAGTGCTCGCATCACCTGCTTCTCATAGCCTGAATAGGCATGGACCACAAACCAACGCTTAGACACTGTACTTTCACTATCCTGCATTCGATCTACCCTATCACTGCCTGGATACCCCAACTCAAACTCGAGTCAAGACCCCATAGAAACAGACCGACAACGATGACAACCACAACCACAATTAAAGTTGTTTGTGTCGTCTCCTCTCGGGTTGGCCAGATGACCTTGCGAACCTCTACTCTTGCTTCCTTAGCTAATTCCCAACCTGCGCGACCTCTATAGGTCTGCAGCGCAATAGCAATGGCAACCGCAGCAAGCGCTAGCCCAGCAACCGCTCGAACGAGGACATTTACGCCAACAAAGGCGGTGTTTGCATAAACACCACCGATCACAATCGCAACAACCACCAACCAAAGTAAGGGGTCCATACGATTTGAAACTGCTGTTTCTTCCTTGCCACTCATCGAGAGCTACTCATTTGTTACTCGTTCTGTCTGAGCCCGGGCGATACTGGCAGGCCAGGAGGGAATCGAACCCCCAACCTACGGTTTTGGAGACCGTCGCTCTGCCAATTGAGCTACTGGCCTAGGCATCAAACTTTAAAAAAGAAAGGGGCTGACATCACTGCCAACCCTCTTCGGCTCTGGGGTCAGAGTACCGACCCCAATAGATCAAGCACTGATTTTTGTTACAACACCAGCACCAACGGTTCGGCCAC
>TARA_R110002072_G_scaffold228234_17_pt1 | contig 15673 bp, 10 predicted proteins | sample TARA_R110002072 | Tara Oceans TARA_R110002072 (sample SAMEA4397118) | marine metagenome | biome: Polar Biome; feature: [SRF] surface water layer (ENVO:00010504); material: water (ENVO:00002006), including particulate matter (ENVO:01000060) such as... | depth 5 m | reverse complement strand
GCGAACACCCGCCTCGATCGTCAACGTGGCGCCGGGCAGCACGTAGATATCTCCATCGAGTTGATACGGGCTGTTCGCCAACGTCAGCGTTGCGGAGGTCGTGAAGTCGGTGTTGATGACCGTTTGTGCGGTGGCGTTTGCCGCCATCACCATGCCGATCACGGCGGAGAGGAAAGAAGTACGGGAGGAATAACGGTTCATGACTGATCGAATGCTTTGCGTGGACGCTGGCGACACCCTGCCGCCAACGCATGCAGGCAACCTAGGCGCGCGCATTCAGCCACAACCAAGACCGAGTGATCATTCGGACAACTCCAGATCTTCACGAACGGTGCGGCGCGAGTGCGATTGTTAGGTGTCCGTGAAGATGGCAACGACGCGCGCACAAACTGCTTCCGATATGGCAGGATCCGCAACGAACCATGCGTATCCTGATGACCACTTCGTTCGCGCTCATCGCTGTCGGCTGCAACAGCGGCCGCAGCAATTCCGCTCCAGCCATAGCCGCCGCACCACCGGCAGTGGCCCAACCAGAGATCACGATCAATGCCGACAACGCATTGACTGTCGCGCAAGCAGGCGTGCGTGGCAGCCTCGACTTGATGCGGCTTGGCTACATCGGCGCACACTTCCTGCAGACCCCAATGCCCGAACCGGCCGGCGCGGAACCTTCGCAGCCAAGCGGGCTCGCAACGTTGCAGTCGACAACGGTTGATGGCCCCGAAGGCGGCATCGCGACGTTCACGTGGGACGACATCGATGCGGACGGCGCCTACACCTCCGGCGACGTGTTCACGGTCAGCTTCGACGAATACGGCGACGAAGGCATGTTGCTCAACGGCGTCATGACCATCGACAACGTCGATCTACAGGGGCTACTGCCTGGTGATGGGACCTATCTGCTAGCCGCCGACCTGAACTTCGTCGGACTATCGGTGACCCTTGGCAGCAACGAGCTGACCATCAGCACGACGCTACCGTTCCACGTAGAGAACCGCATCCTGATCGAAATCTTTGAGCTCACCTTGCTGGAGAACAAGGTGATCGGATCCTTCGAAGTGCTGCGCGACACGCGTCTACTTCGATACGAGACAAGTGAAACCCTGCGCTTCCAGTTTGACGGCGCGGTGCGCTCCTCCGATCTCGGCGGCACGGTGCGATTCTCGACGCCGACCTTCCTGGTCGGCAGCCCGTTCCTGAGCGATCCAACCGCGGGCACGCTGGTCATGTCGGGCTTCAAAGGCACGAGCGTCGAAATCGAACCCAATTGCATCGTGCCCGGTGTCTGCTTCTCGCTGGACGTGCGCGTCGACGAGGATGGCGACGGGGAATACGACGTGTCGCTCTCGTCCAGCTGGGCTGGCTTGCTGCCATAGTCGAGGACCGCTGGCGCGCTGACCAAGCAGCACGCAACCCATCATGCCTACGGGTGCTCGAACTCGAGCATGACAGCTCGCCGCGGCAGTTCGTTGGGGTCGATGATCAGCTTGCGCACAGCGACCAGGCCCGAAGAACTCGTGGCGCGAATCAGGTGTTCGCCCGCGGGCAGCATCATCGAAACGCTCGGAGCACCATGTACACTCGCGGCCTGCATCTTGCGATTGATGATCCAGCCGTGTCCGTCATGAACTTCAACGGTGACCGCATCGCTACCGCTCACCCGGTCCGGAAACAGAAAGGAGAACCGACGAAGATGCTCCGGGGACGCCAGCGCTTCTTGCGCTACGCGAATGACGCCAAGGTCGCGCGATCGGCGCGGCGGCAACTCGATTGGCCCGAACGATCGGCGATGCGCTGCCTCGATTCGAAGTCGATAGGTGCCGGCCTCAAGTCCACCTGCTACGAACGAACCATCCGACTGCAGATCGAGACCGACCCTCCAAGTGCGACGGTCTCGCGTGCCGATCAAAAGGCACTCGCCCTCGACAGCGCCGCCCGCAGCCATGACGAGGCGACCCCGCAGTGAGCAGTTGGCGACCCGGTCGGCGACGCAGATTTCATGCAGCTTGGAAGTCGCACGCACCTGCGGCAGAACCGCAAGCACATCGCCGACCAGGTTGCCGCGCTCGCTGCGCGGATCGCGTCCATAGACTTGCAACGAACCGGGAGCTTGGGCTTCGCGCTCGTTGATTGGCACCGAGAATCGGGCGTCGGGTCCGAGCTGACACACATCGTAACTCTGACCCCGGTGATGCACGAGCCAGCCGCCGGCAAACGGTTCGCCACGTGCATCGACGACCCGACCCACAACGGTCAGGTTCTCAGCCAGCAACTGGGCGTCCCAGACCAGTCGATCCCCTGCGGTGACTCGGAGATCGCGGCAAGCAAACTCGCCGCGCAGGTCGGAGGCGACAACCGTACACCGACCCGGACTGACACCAGACAACCGGTAGCGGCCGTCGGTATCGGTCACCGTCGAGCAAAGACCGAACGCCTGACGTTCTCCAATTCGGACGATCACGCCAGCCGCAGGTGCACCGGCAGCATTGCGCACCTGTCCTGTCAGAATGGACTCAGCAGGCAATCGCAGATCGCACGCGGATCGTTGCTCGGCGACAAGATCGACGGGCCGTTGCACAACTCCATGATGCTCACTGCGCGCCCGCAGCACGGTGCGCCCCGGCACCAGGGATTCGAAGCAATAGCGACCATCGACATCCGTCGTGGTGCGATGCACCCGTGCCAACACTTGCGGCTCCCTGTTCGCCCAGGCAACGCCCAGATCACCAACCTGGCCAACTTCGACCACGACACCGGCACGCGGTTGGCCAACGGCATCGAGCACACGCCCCGCAACGCCTGCGCCCAGCTCCTCGAACTGCAACACGACATGGCGCTGCGGGCTCCACTCCGTTGCCGACACAGTTACCGCGACAGGTGCGAAGCCAGGATGGAACACTCCGAGAGTCGCGCGTGGCGGCACCGCCGCAGAGAACCTGCCGTATTCGTCGCTGTGCGTTACGACGACGCTCGACGTCTGCACGTTTCGGTTGAGTTTCCAGATGGGCGCCGCGGCAATCTGTAGGCCATCCGCATCGAGCACCACGCCTTGCACAATCGTCGTGTTGGCAGGCGCGACCATCCGCAAGCTGGAGGCCTTGCCAGCGCCGACCTCGAAGACCTCGGCGATCCCGAGCGTGCGGCAGATCCAGTAGCCAGGAGTGAGGTTGTCGAACTTGCAGTGACCGTCGACGGCTGTGAAGCCACTTCGCCAGCGATCGCGCGCCAGCGGTTCTGCCGGCTCGATCGAGCGCCAGTTGCGGTGTGGGTAGGAGTAGTGGTGAACAAGCAATCGAGGCCGATCGCCGAGCGGCTCAAGCTCGACCATGGCGAACGGGACTCCGAAACCGCGCACCAGGACCGTTACGGCTGCCGATCCAAGGGGACTGGATTCGTGCCGCTCGGTGAGGTGCGATGGGATCGCAGCTGCGGCGTCGGGAAGCGGCGCTGCTTGCGCTGCCACCCGATCCTGAGACCGGTGCTGGGCAACCGATTCGGCCGGCAGCGGGGTGGCAGAATCTGCTGGCAACAGACTCCAAGCGAGCACCCCCATAGCGACCGCGATCGAGACCGCCACAGCGACCTTGTGCAGGAATGCGGTCCGATACGCTGCGCGCAGCTGCGACTGGATTGCGACTGCCCGCTGCATGACGACCTGACGCGAAGTGGCCAGGCCAGTCGAGGCGGCCAGGTTGCCAGCAAGCAACACGGCCACCGAACTGGGCAACACTTTGCGCAACATCTCGATGCCGCGCGCCAGTTGGGTTCGCACCGTATTCGGATTGCGACCGAGCGCGATCGAGATGTCGGCGGGACTCAGTCCATTGCGTAACCGCAACAGCACAACGCTACGATAGGGCTGCGCCAGGTGGGTGATTGCATCGTCGACGTGAGCGAGCAGTTCCGTCGCTTGGTAGTCTTCTTGCGGGTCCGTCGCATCTGGGACGAGCAAGCGGGCCGGATCGATGGCGCGACGCGACAGACCGTCCACCTGACGCACCCGGTTGCTCAGGATTCCGAGCAACCACGGCATCAATGGCTTCGTCTCATCCCAGCGATCCGGGTTTTCCAAGGCCACGAGGAACGTGTCCTGCACGACATCCTCGGCCGTCGCCGGACTCCTGGTCAGATGCATCGCCACCGACAGAAGCCGTGGCGAGGCGTTGTCGTAGACCTGCGCCAACGCCGCGGGTTCTCGCGTACAACGATAGGCCAGGAAGGCAGCTTCGACAGACGGGGAGGAGTCCATGGTGCGGATGCGCAAGCTCAGTGAGCAGCTTGATTCTCCTGGGAGACAGTGCGCGTTTCAGAAAACGCGCCGCCGTGCGAATCCCTATTATCCCACAATCTCCGAAACGGCCGGGGGGCTTCAACGGAATAGTCCAACGGAGCCCTCGGTGACTCGGCGTGAGAACGGTCGAGCGCATCCCGGGCAAGCCACGATACGCACTCACTCCCCCCCTCCCTGCAAGCAACGATGAAACTCAACCCTGTCGCCCTGTCATTCGTCCTCACGATCGGAGTCACTACGGCTCAGGCTGCGTGGACGCAGCTCACCCCCGGCACCGTACCGACCCCGCGAACGGGTGCTTCCGACTCCAGCGACATCACCGGCATGCTGATGTTCGGAGGCAACTCCGGAGCCGGGCGCCTCGATGAACTATGGCGATTCGACCCGTTTGCGGTCGGGGGCGCGACGTGGATCGATATGGCGCCGACAGGCACGCTGCCAGCGGGACGCCAAAGTCACGGTGCCGCGTACGATGTGTCGCGCGCCGTGCTGGTCGTTTTTGGTGGCCGCACGGCGAGCGGCAACGGTGGCATCAATGCCGACACCTGGGAATGGGATGCCATCACCAACACCTGGACGGACAAGACCCCGGCGGTCCCGAACTACGGTGTCAACACGCCCGCGCACCTCGAAAACACCACGATGGTGTACGACTTCAATGCGAACCACTGCTTGCTATTCGGTGGCCGCGGCAACGCGACAACCGCAGCGATGGAAACCAACGAGACGTGGTCGTGGGACGGCGCCAATTGGACCCTGCTGACGCCGCTGACGACTTCCCCGCCGGTTCGCCGCAACCACGCCATGGCGCATGACGCAGCCAGTGGCTTGACCATGGTCTGGGGTGGCATCGCGTCGGGCGCGGCACTCGGTGACACCTGGCTGTGGGACGGTTCCGACTGGACCAATGTTCCGACCGCAACGATTCCGTTCGCCAACGGAACGCACAACGGTTCACTGCTCAATGGACTCGCCTACGACAGCACTCGCGAACGTTGGGTGCTCACGTCCGGCACCTACCCCGGTGGCACCGCCACCACCGACGACGACACCTACGAGTTCGACGGCAACGATTGGATCAACCGCGGCTCCTCCGGCATGGGCAACAAGTACGATGCGATGCACACCTACGTCGAAGCCGCCAGCAAGACGTACCGTTTCGGCGGCTACAACGGAGGTCATCAGAACCAGACTTGGGAATACCAGACCTCGGCTGTCGCGACCACGAGCAGCTATGGCACGGGATGCGCGGGGCAGAATGGCACCGGACTGACTCTTGTTGCCGACAACGCGCCATGGACGGGCGACACTTGGAGTGGCACCTGCACGACGATGGGTCCGGCATCGCTGGCGTTGTCTGTCTGGGGTTTGACTACGGCCTCCGTGCCACTCGACGTGCTGCTGCCCGGCTTCGGCCAGCCTGGCTGCGTTCTGGCGAACTCGGCGGACGCGATCCTCGGCCCGGTGGTCCCGGCCGCCGGCAGTGTCACGATCAGCCTGCCGCTACCCGCCAATGCGGCGCTCGCCGGCCAGCAGCTGCACGCGCAAGTTGCCGAGATCGACTTTACGCTCGCCAACCTGTGGACGTCGAACGGCGTCACCATGACCATCGGCGTACGCTAGACCTGCGGCGCCTCACCTACTCTGCAAACCCGGGCTGCCATGGCAGTCCGGTCGGTTGGCAACAGTGCAATCCGGCGACAGTGCAATCCGGTGACGTGCAATCCAGCAACCTGGAACAGAAATGCAAGCTACTATCCGCGCCACCTACCGGGCATTCACCATTGCCGTGATGCTCGGCGCGTTCTGCTGGAACGCCTCGCTTTCTGCCCAGGGCCACAACGTGCTCATCTTGTTGGCCGACGACCTCGGAGTCGATCAAGTCAGTTGCTATGCCGAAGGCAGCAACCCGGCGCCGACGAACAACATCGATGCCCTGGCAGCCCGCGGCGTCCTGTTCCGCAACGCCTGGTCGTGTGAAACCTGTTCGCCGAGTCGCATGACGATCATGCTCGGCCGCCACACGTTCCGCGACGAGGTCGGCGAGTGGATCCGGTACCAGTCAAACAACTGGACCGGTCCAGGCTCCATGGTCGCGGCCGACTGGACTCTGCCGGATGTACTGGACCACGCCGGTAGCGGCTATGCCCACGGCGCATTCGGCAAGTGGCACATGAGCCAGTGGGCGCAGGGAACCGCCCATCCAGACCAAGTTGGCGGCTGGGGCGTTTTCAAGGGCGCGATGGAGTCGCCTAAGCCAAGCTTCTTCAACTGGCCGTACGTGGTGAACGGTGTGGCGACGACCAACACGACGTATGCGACCACGCAGCACGTCGACGATGCGATTGCCTTCGTGCAGTCGCAACCGGGCGGTCAGCCGTGGGTCTGCTACCTGGCCTTCACCGCGCCACACTCGCCGTTCCACGCGCCACCCCCGCACTTGCACACCCAGAACCTCGCCGGTCTGAGCGTTCCTGGTGCGGCGACGAGCCCTGGGAACATCCCGTTCTACAAGGCAGCCATCGAGGCCATGGACAACGAGATCGGTCGCTTGTTTGCGACCCTCGGCACCACGGTGATGGCCGACACGAACGTCATCTTCCTGGGCGACAACGGCACCCCAATCGGTCTGTCCGAAGCACCATTCGACCCTGCCCGCGGCAAGACGACCCCCTACGAAGAAGGCCTCGGCATCCCCTTCATCATCGCCGGACCGGCCGTCGCCGGAGTGCCGCGAGAAGAGTCGCGCCTGGTCAGCACCGTCGATGTCTTTGCCACCGCGCTTGACATGGCGGGAGTATTGGCAGGCGTGCCGAGCTTCAACGTGGTCGACGGCATCAGCCTGATGCCCTACCTGCAAAGTGCGACCAGCCCGACGTTGCGCGACTACATCTTCAGCGACCGCTGGCGAGGCGACCAGTGGCCCGACCCGATCACCGATCCGTCGGGCTTCGGCCGCGCCTCGATTCGCAACGATCGCTACAAGCTGATCGATCGCAACAACACCACCAACGACGAGTTCTATGACCTGCAACAGGATCCGTTCGAACAGAACAACCTGCTAGGCTCCCTGAATGCCCAAGAGCAGCAAGCCTACAACTACCTGAAGTCGACATCCGACAGCCTGCGCGTCGCGCCAGAACAGGTGTTCCCATACGGCAGCAACAACTGCATCGGCAGCAACGGCGTGATGCCAACCACGAGCATCAGCGGCTCCCCAGACATCGGCGCGGTCTACTCCGTAGTGCTGCACAACGCGGCCTCGAACTGCATTGCCATCCGGGTAGATGGCACTTCCGAACTAGAAGAAGGCGGCATCCCACTGCCGCTTGATTTGACCGTCATTGGCGCCGGCCAGGGTTGCTTGCTTGAGCATTCAAGCCTGCAGATGCTGGTGGCAGGTGTGACGTCACCCGCAGGCAGCTCGAGCAGTTCGGTGCTGGTGCCCAACAACCCCGCCCTGGTCGGCTTTGGCCTGTATCACAGCTACGCGGTGTTCGGTGACCAGACCCCGGGGGCCACGTTCCCGGTAGTGATGAGCAACGCAACGGCGATCCTGATTGGTGGCTGAAGCCGAGCGCGAGATCACCGATCACCGCGTTCTCGTGGTCGCAATTCCCGTGTCGCACGGCCCCGAACAAGCTAGCGCAACTCGTGTTTGATCACTGCCCGATCAAGGCTCGGCCGCGTTCGGTGACGCTGAAGTCGATCAAGTCGAGGTGCGCTCCCTGGAAGAACAACTGGGCACCGAGGAACGCCGGGTTGGTCGGAATCGGTTGCAGGTAGCTCGTCGAGGACCCGCCGACCGGCAGCGACACCACAAGGTCGGGGGCAATCAGCAGGTTGCAGCTCGGCCCCGCGCCGGAGAACGCGGCCACGAGGAGCATTCCGCCCAGGCGTGCAATCGCGGGTATATTGTGGCGGCTACTCCTCGCCCTACAGATCTACGGATCGCCCCATGCTTCCAAGACTTCCTGTCAGCCACCGCCTTCTGCCACTGCTCCTGTCGGCCGGCCTCCCTGCGCAAGCGTTCCAGGCTCTGCAAGCCCCGCTGGGCGTGCCTTCGGTACCGCATGCGACGAGCCAGATGGGGTCCGGAATGTGCGTCGCCGACTTCAACGGCGACGGCCGCGTGGACATCATCGTGACGCCGGCAGCCGGCGGCGCGTTCACGATGTTCCGCAATGATGGCCAGATGCAGTTTACCGACGTATCGGCGACGTCGGGTCTCGGAGTGCACGCACAGGCGAGGTGCATTCAGGCCGCCGATATCGACAACGACGGTGACCAGGACGTTTTTGTCGGCGGTGTCATGCTCCCGCAGAAGCTGTTCATCAACGACGGTACGGGCGTGTTCACCGAGGAAGCGGCGCTGCGTGGTCTTGTGCACGCCGAGGACAACAACTGCGCATCCTTCGGTGACTACGATCGCGACGGCTGGATCGATCTCGCAGTTGGAAACCGGTTGTCGACTAGTGGTGCGCCGGGAGCAAACTGCAACCGGCGCGCTTCTTGCCGCGGCCGCCGCTCTTCTCGCCGTCTCCTCGGCAACCGCCCAAGTCATCTACGCCGAAAACTTCGACACCAGTGCTGCAGGCTGGACTCAAGCCGGCACCGCCACGTTCGAGCCGTTCCAGTGGTTTAGCGACGCAACCGCGTGCACCACGGGAGCCATGCGCACCAACCTCTACACCGCTGGTGCCAACAGCAACGACATTTTGGTGTCGCCATTGCTGGGCACGTCGACGGGCACGCCCACGACTATTTCCTACAGCTACAAGCTCCACCTCTGGCAAGCGAACACCGTGCCGACAGGGACTCCGTGGGGCACCATCGACGTGGAATACGCCGACAACGCTGCGGGTCCGTGGACGAACATTGCAACCATCATGGATGAGGTGCAGACCACGGGTTGTATCGCCAAGACGCACACGTTCTCGCCGCCTGCCGGGCCGCTGTTCGTGCGCTTCAACTGCAACTGGACGGGTTTCGACTCCTACTGGAACATCGACGACGTCTCGGTGATTGAGTTGGGCGCAGGCACCCTTGCCACGAACACGTCGTACGGCGTCGCTTGTGGTGGCAATGTCCTTGGCGACGCCACCTTCTACGAGGTGTTCGACGCGGTAAACCTCGTCGATCTGGCTAACACCAGCTACAAGATGACCTGGACGGGCGACGGCTACGTTGCACTTCCGCTGCCGGTCGCGATCGTGCCGCCAACCGGCGCTCCATTGGCAATCAATGACGACCAGGTCGTCCCGATCACGCTGCCCGCCCCGTTCATTTGCACTCAGGGTTTGATCAACGACGTCTACCTGAGCTCCAACGGCTTCTTGTCGTTCGAACCGACGACCGACAGTGACCTATCGGAGACTGTGGCCGAAATGCTCGCTGACCCGACGGCTCTGCGCTTCCTGTGGGATGACTTGAACCCGGCTGACCCGTCCAGTGGTCCGGTCAACGCGGAAGTCGATGCCAACGGCATCTTCCACATTACGTTCACGGATGTGCCTGAGTTCGGCACCACGACCGCCAACACGGTGCAGGTATCGCTGCACCCGAACGGCGATATCGACATCAAGTATGGCGCGCTCAGCCTTGCGGATTGCATCGTCGGCTTCAGCACCGGCAACGGTAGCTCCGACCCGGGCGGTATCGATATCTCGGCGTCACCGGTCATCGTGTTGACGACTGGCGTTGGCCCGTTCTACCCAGACCTTGAGCTCGTTGGTTCCACGCGTCCGATCATCGGCACCAGCTGGGATCTGACGACCAACAACATCGAAGCGGTGTCACCCGTCGGCATCACCTTCTTCGGCACCCGTGCTCCGGTTTCGCTGCCGCTGACAGCGATTGGCTTGCCTGCTCCTGGTTGTGAGATCCACTTGAACTCCACGATCGGTGCCATCACTGGCAACAACGTGGGCGGCTCAACGACGGTTTCGTTGCCGTTGCCGAACAACCCGGCGCTTGTCGGCCAGATGTTCGCGGTCAACTCGATTGCCCTGTCCCTTTCGAACGCGGCCAACCTGACGTCGTCGAACGGCGTCGAAGGCGTCTTCGGCGACATCTAGTCACTCTGCTTCGTTGGTCCGCGGCTCACGCTGCGGACCCGGTTAACGGCCGAGCTAGCCAAGGGCTGGCTCGGCCGTTTGCATTGACCCTGATCGTCTGGCTGCTGCTACTCAAAGCCTGTTACTTGTGCGCATTGGCACGCTATCGGCAGCAGGAAGAACACCGATGCGCATCCCCCTACTCACCCTATCACTCTGGCTCACTGGTGCCCTCACGGCACAGTCAACATCCCTCACACTGCAAACGCCGTTGACCGCGCAGGTGACGAACAACGGCCAGAACATGACATCCACGATCGCGCCCGGGCCATTGCCGGCCGTTGGAGCCGCCAGTCAGGCCAATAGCGTCTCCTTGGCTTCGATCAGCTGGGATACCAGCATCGAGCCCACCGGCATCTACGCGTATCTGACGACACAAGCCTATGTGAATGCCCCCGGGGCGACCGCGAGTATCGCCGGGTTCGACGTCATCTACTACTTGAGCAACCCAACGCCGATTGCCGTCGACCTGCGCCTGCGGCGCGACAGCCTCTTGACAGGAACTCCCTTCCAGATCGACGTCAGCAACGATGGCTCTGCTGAGCTTTCCAACTCTACAGCCAGCGGAGACGTGACCCTCACACTGACCATCGGCCCGACGCCGCTGCCGATTCGCGCTGTGAGCAGCGCCTCACTCAGCACGCCCGGACAGATCGGTTCCCTTGTCAGCATCACGGCTACGCCCACAGCTGGCTACTACTTCACGCAAGTGGTGCAATCCTGCGTCAGTTCGCACTTGCTGGTCGCCTTGCCGCGATTCGACAGCGGCCTGCGACTACGCGTCCTGATGCCGCTGCTCGGCGGCTACCCGTCCGTAATCGTGCTTGGCACGAACATGCAGCCAACCCTCTTGCCTACGACCACCGGCTTCCCGTGCTTGCTCGTACCTTCGCCCGACGTCACGGTGTTTCCCGGCAACCTGCCCTACGACCTCAATCTGCCGGCGAGTGCGCGCCCGTTCATGTTCTGGGCGCAGGCCGTTGTGGTTACGCCGAATGAACTGCGGACCACCAACGGCATTCGGGTCATCGGAACCTAGCCGCACACTCGCGGTGACCTTGCGGTCGTCGTTTCGACTGACCTCCCGGTAGGCCTCCGTTTTCCTGACAGCGGCTCGCGCCGCGCGAGCTTCGTGCTTCTGCTTGTGCAACTCGGCTGTCAACGACTCGAACGGCAACCTCCGGCGCCGCCGTCTTTGCGTGTGCGTCGATGAGCGGCGCGCGACCACCAGCCGACCTCGTCCATACGCGACTTGGAGACGTTCGGCGCCCTGGCACTAGCCGAGAACTCCGCCGACGTTTGCGCCGACGGTGCTCATCGGCAACTAGCCGTGCTGCGCAGACCGCACGGCTAAAGTCGGTCGGCTCCCGGCGCCCGGCTCTCAGTAAGCCCCACGCGGCGCTCCACAGTAAGTGCATCAACATGCACGGCCAGAACTCGCGCATCTTGACCCGCATCACTCCGGCCACGACGCCGTAGGGAAAGGCAGGACACCGTCTCCATTGAGTCTGTGTGCATGACGGAGAGCCTCATGCCTTGCAGCGAGATGGCGAGCGGTCGTCAAGCCTGTCACGAGGAGCTATGTCATCAGACCGAACGAACGCAGCTGCGTAACAGCCCGCCGAGTCGCTCACCGCGCACGTGCTTCCGCCACAGCGAATCCGACATTTCAAGAGGATTCCACATCACCGCCGACCATATGGCAAACTACTTGCCTGCCCCGCGTTGTAGCTCCGCCAAGCCGGTCGAGTGCGGCGTGGACTTTCCCCTTGTAAGGAAACATTAGTATGCGTCTTCAAAACTTGGCCATCGTGAGTTTGATTCTCACCGCGGCCCTTTCTGCTCAAACACTCAACTGTGGATTCGCGGCCGGCAACGGCCAGTCTGGCAACATGTTCGACGTGGTCGCAATCAACGACCTGACGATCAAGACCTTCGACGTCCACGTCTCTGGCACAGGCCCCTATGACTTCGAGGTCTACACGCTGCCAACCGGCATGCCTTACCTTCCTGAGGTCTTCAATCCGGCTGCATGGACGCTCGTCGGCTCCGCCTCCGCCGTCCCAGGCAACGGCACCGGCGTGCCAACGTTCCTGCCGATCTGCGTCAACACGTTCGTGCCCGCAGGTGCTACGCAGGCGTTCTACGTGACCATCAGCAACGGCACCGGGATCAACTACACCAACGGAACGGTAACCGGTGCATTGTGGGTCGCGGACGCCAACCTCGAGTTCTACGAAGGCTCCGGCATGTCCTACCCGTTCGGGTCGAACTTCAACCCGCGCGTCTTTAACGGCAACATCAACTACGAGCTCGGCAACACGACTGCTACTGGCTGCGTGTTCTTGACCCCGCCCAAAATGGTTGGCGTCGTCGAGATGGCTCCGGGCGCTGGCACGCTGAACAACACCGGTGGCGTCTTCGTTGGCGGCGACTTCATCCGCTGGAACCTCGATGATTTCACCGGCTCGTACCCCGGCGCTCCGGCAATCGTGGTCGCGAACTACGGCTACGGCGGCCCGCCGGCCGTCGGCGTGACTACTCAGATCCCTGGCTTTGACCAGTTGTCCGCCGCTTCAACACCATCCGGCACCGCCATCATCGTCGGCCCGAACGTCATTGGCGGCGCGGACATCAGCGTCTTTGTTCCGCCGTCCCTCCTCTCGCCCGGCGACTCGCTGCGTCTGCAGGGCCTCGTGCTCGATCTCACCACGAGCAACCCAGTGCCGGTCATCCCGACCCAGAACACGATCATCTTCACGCAGGGTCTGTCCTGCCTCTTTGAAGAAGGCTTCGAGACGACGCCTCCTGGCCTTGCCAGCTTCCCGGTCGGTTGGAGCAGCGGTGGCGGCATCCAGGAATGGACCGCCGACGTTGGCGGCACGACCTCGACTGCAACCGGTCCGACGACCGGCGCGTTCGGCAGTTCGGTCTACATGTACTGCGAAACGAGTGGCCCGGCAGCCGGCGACACGTACATCATGAACACCGACACCTACTCGCTGGCTGGTGCCACGACGGTCGGATTCAGCCTGAGCCGTATTGGCGCCACGATGGGCACGCTGGAAGTCCGCATGGACGATGGCACCGGCACCTACCCGACGCTGCTCGCGACCTACACGGGTCCAGAGCCGAACGGCATTGAGTGGGTCCAAGAGACGCTGACGATCCCAGCCGGCGCGCCGGCTTCGACTTCGTTCCAGTTCCACTACGCCCGCGGCACGAGCTTCACGGGTGACGTTGCGATCGACAGCTTCTGCATCAACTAGTCTGCATCAAGTTCCATTCGGCTCCGTCCCTCGAAGACGGTAGCCGCCGGCGGCGCCGGCATCAGTTCGCTCAGTAGCGGATTGGTGCCGGCGCCGCTTTCGTGAAGGGATCTGGACGCTTGCCGGAACGCTGTGAGGCGTTGGTGCACAAAGCCAGAGTCGGTAAGACCGCGGCCAGAAGAACTCGAATTCACATCCGGACCGCGTATGAATCCTGCATTCCGAGTTCGCTCATTCGATTGAGGTGCTGCAGGCGATCCGCGCCTCAACGACCTGCGCATCCCCATCACGCGCATGCAGGCGATCGCCAAGGACGTAGTCATCGAGCATCGCTTCGCGCCCGGTTCGGCAGGCAGCTACGCAACTACCGCCGCGCGGCCTGACGGCCCGGCTCTTCGTGACAGCCTGATTGACGACAATGGAATCGCGCCACCGGTCTGTGATCTCGGCACAAGCCAGCAATCACGCATTGGTCATCGGCGACTTCGAAGTAACCGATTCACGGTCACATAGGCCCGGAGTATCCGGACACTGCGAGCAACGTGCCGTCAAGCAGTCGCAGGGTGGCCCGGACAATGCGGCCACCCCTGCGGACTACTTGTCTTCGCCGAGGACCTTGTCCAACAGCTTTGCGTGCTTCGCGGGATCCTTGGCATGCTCCTTCAGCAGCTTGCCGTATTTCTTCGACGCCGCCTCATCCTTGAGTGGGCCAGACGTCCAACGCGTGGCGTTGACGAGCATGCTTTCCAGCAAGCCAGCGTCCTTGGCGCCCTTCTCAACCAGACCATCGAGAGCCTTCAAGAAGGCCTTGGCCGACGCGTCATCAGTCACGCTCTGCATCGCAGCCTGCACCGTGATCTCGAACAAGCCCTTCTTGTTGTCCGGATCCAGTTCCAACGCCTTGGCATTGCAGGCGGCATCACCCTGGCCCGTCTTCAACAACGCGGTGACGGCCTTCTCCTGCACCGCCAGATCTTCGGATTGCAGCGCCACCTTCGCGATCGTGGCCAGCTGGGCGATCCCCACTGCGTCACCGCTCATGCCTGCGAGCTTCTCGATCGCCATGCCAACCACTGCCGTACGGCTGACACCCTGGGCAACTTCGAACTTGCCGACCAAGTCCTTGATCTCAGCCAAGTTCTTTTTGCCTTCGATGCGCATCTTGTCGAGCGACTCGACGTACGGGACCGGGCCACCCTTTTGATAGCCCGTACGGCCGTAGACTTCGCCGTCAGCGGTCATCAACAAGATCGTCGGGAAGCCGCGCACACCATACTTGTTCTGCAGCTCCTTGTTGCGCTCGGGGTTTGGCACCTTGGCCTTGATCTCTTCGGCGCGCGGGAAGTCGAGCGCAACCATGACGAAGTGCTTCTCGACACCGGCCTGGAACTCGGGGTGATCGAAGACTTCCTTGTGCAGCCTGATGCACCAGCCGCACCAATCGCTGCCGGTGAAATCGACCAACAAATCCTTGTTGGCCTTCTTGGCAGCGGCAACCGCCACGTCGAAGTCAGCGATCCACTCGATGTGCTTGGCGTCTTGAGCCAGCAGCGCGGTCGAGGCAAGGAGAGTGAGAGTTGCAGATGCGATTCTATTCATGATGTTTCGAGTCGGATTGAGCACCCGATTCTAATCCGAGAGCCGTGATAGCCGTCAACAATCCTTGGCCGCAACGGTGGCCAGCGCCAACATGCGAACTACGGCCCCGCGCTTCTGGTCGTAGGAAGAGCACAACGTTCTGCGCCGGATCCTGAGCGTGCGCACGGCGGATCGAATCCGAGCGACCGGAGCAGTTCGGCGATATGCATGACGCCGCCGCGCGGCTCAGCACGCTGAAGATCGACCGGCAGAATCTGCCAAGTTCCATCGCAATGACCAGGTCGCCAAGGCCGCAGCGCAACGATTTCCATTTCGACGAGCCAGCCGAGTCCGGCATCAACACGACCGACATCGATGCCAAGTGCGTCGACCATGCGAAAGCAACTGACGAGAGACGC